>Ga0111226_1069_pt1 | contig 11406 bp, 8 predicted proteins | sample DeeMarSWOR152_54_FD_80390 | JGI IMG/M metagenome (GOLD analysis project Ga0111226, IMG submission 80390) | candidate division TA06 bacterium DG_78 | reverse complement strand
CTATCGTCCAACCATCGATTGGAATACGGAAACTACCAGCTGCACCGAATAGGTCATAGCTATGATTTCCTGTGACGTCACCGAAAATTCCTGTTGTTCGGTTATATATGCGTGCTCGATACTCATCGCTATTATCGATCATCAGTCCCTCACCCCAGACGACCCGGTAGTAACCGAGAAAGAAACGATTCACAATCCCGAGACGAGTTATGGCAGCATATCCTTTATAGAGGTGATCTTTTTCATCGTAACGCACACCAATACGAAATCGCTGCTGATAGTTGAGCTTTAGCCGTGCAATTATTCCAGGTCCAGGATTCATTTTTGTCAATGTATCTAATTCCTGTAGTAAACGTTCTTGCAATTCCTCACACTGTGAATCTGTCCACCCATATACATTTTCTAAATTTAATGCAGTTGTATCGAATGTAGAAAGTGCACTCTCTAAATATGAGATTCGTGTGGCGATATTATCAAAATCTTCGCCAACATCGAATCGGTTTACATTATCTGTTTTCAGACGGACGCTGCCAGACAGCGGCTTCATTATTGGTTCATCAGCAAACTGAACATATTTTCTTAACGAACTATATGCATAGTAAGAAAGTTCTTTTGTTCTACGCAAATCTCGCGTTGAATTTATACTTCTCATCTGCAGGCGGCGCATTACTGCTGATGCATCAATCGGAGTCATTCTGTCAATCACTACAAGGTCATTGAATGTTGCATTGTTGATGTTCATGGGCGAGATGAGTAAGTCCTCCCACTCATCTATTGCTGCTTTTGATGGTGGTTCCTCGCTCGCTAGTTTCTTTTGCTCGGCTAAAATCGACCCCCATTCTGTTCGAGGAAGAGGTTGCGTGATGATTTTGATGAGTGGTTTAATTTTTTCAAATGTTATACCGTCGATGCCATCAATATTTCTCAACTCATAAATGCTCGTAAAATCACCATAGATTTCGCGATATGCATAAATCTTCACACAGAGTGTAGAGTCTATTGGCAGCGTGTACATTTGGTCCAAAGAAGCTCGGTTGAGGTCGAGTTGGTTCACCAGGAGAAATACAATGAACATGATGTACAGAATCAAAATTCAAAATTCATGTTTATGGCATGAGTTAACGGTAATTCAGGAATATACTCAACAGCATAATCGATTGTGATAAATTTATATACGACACCTGTTCCAGCCGAGATGACTGATGGATTTGTCTGCACTCCGGTCCTGAAAAATATTCTATTGAGTAATTTTAATTCACCGGCTACATGGATTCGGAGATTATCTTCGATGAGTGAAAAATCAATTTCTGAAAGGATATCATCAAATGGCTGATACGCGAATCCCGCACTAAATTCCTGTGGTAATTGTCCTTCTTCTGTGCTGCCGAACTGTGGTTGATTGAGATTATGCCCGAAGACGCCGAGCGACCATCTTTCGTACAATGTTGCCAAAAACGCTACATTGAGACCATATGCGAAATTTTTTCCAGTGCGTTTGTTATTTATGAGATAAAGATCAGAGCCAACGCCTAATTTAAATTCATCACTCAAATGTAATCCAAAAGCGCAGGTTACTGCTTGTTCTTTTTGTTCTGAAAACCCAAACTCACTCACTTGTATTCCTAAACCTCCACCAAACATCGGCCGGCAGAATGCAATCGTAATATTGTGCAAGCCCTCAATACCAGAAAGAGAATGTTCATACCCACACATGAGTTCGTTTTTGCTTAACAACGTAAGTGCTGCTGGGTTTGAACGAATTGCATTCACTCCATGATTTGAGGCAGTGACTGCATAGCCTAATGCCATGGTTTGAGCAGAAGGAGCATATCGCTCAAAGGCACAATTTAAAAAAAAGATAAGTATGAGCATGACTTCTAAGATTCTGTTCCAATGACAATGAGACTTCGCTTGAATTCTGATTTACCATCAGGCTGTCGAACTTTAAGATTAAGAAGGTAGATGCCGATTGTACATTTATTTCCGTATTCATCTTTGCCATCCCACCAGATGAGCTGGGGACCACCAGCACCACTATACAATTTTTTTACAGGTCTGCCTAACATGTCATGAACAGTCAGCTCGAGGGTGTAGTCAAGAGGTGAGTTTATTACAATTTCTGCCTGCTCACCGTTATGTGGAATAAATGTTTTGTTTCCAATGATCTCTAAGAATGGAACAGTCGATGCTGAATCGTATAGAGGATATTCAAAGTCGGTTGGAAATCGCAAAAGCAGTTGATAGCCTGTTGTGTACGGTTCTTCAGGATCGTACTGACCAGCAATTCCAATGAATACCAGTTCCTCATTTTTTTGGATAGTTGCGGGATTAATCCCACTGCTCGTTGTAAAGCGGACTGCGATTCCGCAATCACCATTCATGACATCAAAATTATAGCCATCGCCTGATTGGTATGGTGTTGTTTTCACGACACCATTGAATTGTATGAGTGTTCCCTCCATGCCTTCAGTGATGAACTGACTTGTACCTAATTCTTTTGGTTGTGGTACAGTGTCCATCATAATATACCAGCCATAGGCATCAGTAATTTCAGTGAGGCCATTATATTCGGTAACCTTGCCGAGAATTCTTATTCTTGCTCCGAGCGAATCAATATGGTTGTTGAATGATTCCTCTCCATCCGCACCGTATATATTTATTCCACCAGTACAGTCTTGGATGTAGAAACTTGGCGTACCTGTACTGAATACATAATTTGGTCCGGTTATTACACCTTCGACGACTACAATACTATCATAGTACTGAGAGGTGACACCGTCAGGTCCAGGAGTTTGGACTTCAGCAATATCTTTGACTGGTGGCATGATAAAAAGGTGTGAGAAATCAAATGTGTCTCTCGGCATCAGTTGATAACCATCATTGGGTGGTGTCGAGTAGGTGTACTGTCCTTTTATACCAGTGAGTGTAAATGTATCACTGGGTGCAAGGTTGCCTGCAATATTAGTGTATGAGTCAATCCAGATCGTAAACTTTGTGCCCGAGGTGTCCCACGCATCATACATTTGGTTTCCTTCGAAAATAAAGGCATCCATGTATGCAACTTTTATTTTTACGAGTGATCCTTCGTAGTATTCGGTGTTTAAAATAATTCCATCAATCTCAATTGGTTCTGGTATTGTAGCGTCGTGTTCGATTAAAGAATAGTCAAAATTGGTGAGTTCGTTTTTGCCTCGATACTGGTCTACAGTTCCTGTGGTAATGATACTATCTCCATAGTCAAGTTCGACAGGGAAATTACCAAAGAGATCAACACCTCCGCTGCTGTCTTGGATATATGCCTCTAAATCATAAAATATTCCTGGCGGTGCTGTGACGACACCAGTAATAATCACCACTGAGCCGAGAAGGTCAGGTACATAATTTGAATCAAGGTCCCTGAATGCTTCGGCAATAGGTGTAACAGGAACTTCGCCTTCGGTCATGACCTTCACTGAGTCGAGCCAGAAATTACAGTTCCATGTACCGAGCATACTATTCGGCATGTCATGGTAATGAAACCGTATCCGTCCATTATCGAAAGTATTATATGGTGACAGATTAATACGAGCGGTATTCCATATGTCCGTATCGTCACCAGGACCGATTTTCAAAAGATTATGCCAGTCTATTTCATCATTACTGATATCGATATACAGTGTATCATTTGGCCCAAGATTGTCTGATTCCTGTGAAAATCGATACCAGAAAAAGAGACTCTCTTGTCCTTCTGCGCTGACAAGATTGATGGGTAAGGTCATGAGCGCTGTCCAACCACTCCTCAATGTGTCTAAGGCGTCATACACCCGTACCCGTGCCTGGAATGAATCGGGTCCTGATGGACCGGTGTAATTATACCGATACCAATGTGTCATAATTGTATCTGAGCGGAGGGTATCCCACCCAGCTGGTGGAAATTGTTCATTGGTAAAACTCTCAAGTAATAGGGGATTTTGATTAAAAAGAGAAACTGCTAAACACAAAAGAATCGAGCCATTCACGATTTTCGATTATAGCACAAACAGGTGATTAGTCAAGCCACTAACTACTGCTGTCGATTCGCTCATGGTTGACTTGACAAAACAGCGTATTTTTCTATAATAACATTAAATGCTGAGATGCATCATCATGTGCATCGCTTGTTTTTCGATTCTTCAATCACAGGCGATTCTTCAATCACAGAGATTAGTTCTGTCAAAAGAACTAGATTCTTCGCCAGATTCCACAATAGATTTTGGCATCAAACGTCTCCATGACCCGTGGTTTTCCACAGATAAAGTATTACACTTTTCGGCATCAGCGGCAATCACTGGGCTTACCTACCACTTTTATGTCAACCGTTTGAATCGACCTGAAGATAGGGGAAAGGTGTATGCAGTGTCGTTGACTGCACTTGTCGGTATTGGTAAGGAACTATATGATAAAAATAAAAAGGGATATTTTTCCTGGAAGGATCTTTTGTGGGACGGACTGGGATTGGCAGTAGGGTATTTCGTTTTTGTATACTGAATTTTTACAAATACTAAATTCTCCTAAAAATCTTCTCTCTACAAGATGCATGCGCAGAAATGAAATGAGAATAGATTTTTGCCTAAAATCCTGAAAGAAAGGCTGCTCGAAAATTTATCAAAATTAAAAATTTTGGCATTTTCGGCAAAATATCCGCCTCGTGTCTCTCTCGACACCGAGTCTTCCCTCGATACTGAGTCTCGGGACGAAGTGCGAGACGAGGCGGAACACTCGGCATGAGACATAAATCCTAAACAAATCCCCAAAATTAAATTTTCTTAATTTGAAACCAAATTTATTGCTTTGGATTTTGATATTAAATATTGTTTAGTATTTAGAATTTGGTGCTTAGGATTTTATTTATTATTTCAATGACCTTTCTCCTCACCTCAGGCATGACCCCAAGTTTCACCTTGGGATGAACAGCATTTGTGAGGAGTATGATTATTATCGGTTTTTCCGGATCAACGATGAGCATTGTTCCAGTAAAACCAGTATGGCCATACGCACGAACAGAAAGTAATCCTGGATACGGGTTGACGAGCCACCCGAGTCCTCGTTGCTGCTCTCCACCTGTGTGATCATTAATCATCATCTTTACGGTTTCTGCATTAACGATCTTGCCTGATATGTAAGCGCGAATAATCTTCAGTAAATCAGCCGCGTGAGAAAAGAGGCCGGCATTGCCAGCAATACCTGAGTGACTGTAGAACGAGTTGCCGTCATGGACCTGCCCTTTTATTAAATAATCACGCCACTGAATATGAGAAATGTCGCCGTATTTGCGTGCCATTTCTTTTTCATGTTCATTCCCCACCTCAGTTGCAGCACTTTTTTCGACACTCTCTAATGGACCAAAACAGGTTTTCTCCGATCCAATCTTTCTAAATATATATTCATCGCAATATCTATCAAGTCTATAACCAACAATTGATTCAATGATTGCACCGAGAATAATGTAACCGAGACACGAATAAATAACTTCGTTGCTCCCGGTGTTCGTTTTCGTGAAAAACTCTATCCGCTCCTCGTTGCTCAAAAGATAGGTTGGGAACCAGGCGTGAATACCCGAGGTATGCGTTAACAATTCTCTAATGGTTTTTTTACCATTTGGTCTATTTTTGAAGTCTTTCAAGAATTTTTCAACACGGTCGTTCAATGTAAGTTTTTTCGCGTCATACAGAAGCATTATGGCGAGTGCAGTTGCAATTGGTTTTGTGAGCGAAGCGAGGTCGAACATTGTACACTTGGTCATGTGAAGTTTTGTCGGTGTGATTTGGGCATGACCATAACACTGAAAGAATAAAATATCTTTAAGGTCACCGATTAAACAGACACAACCAGGAAATTTTTGTTCATCTATACATGTTTTTAAATATGTGTTGAGCTGACTAAAGGGCATTTCTGTAGTTAATGCGAGCAATGATATGATATAATTTTTTGAATTCACTGTTTTTTAATCCAGATTTTAATAATACGAGCCCATGCGGAATATACTGTTTGAAACGGGTTTTATATTTATTCAATGACAGATTCGCAAAGGCACCGAGTGCCTGCATGTTCCTCTGTAATCCCGCAAGTCTGTATGTTTCGGAAAATCCCTTTTTTTCGAATACGATGTGTTTTTTCTCCGCACAATTTAGATAATACTGTATGAGCCGAGTTTCTAATGCCTTTGTAATGTTGACATAGGCATCTCTTAACAGAGCTGCCAGGTCATAAGACGGCGGGCCAATTCTCGCAGACTGGAAATCTATGATTCTTATACGATTTCTCTTTATATGAATATTCTGGGATTGGTAGTCGCGATGCATCAAGAAATTACTGATTGGCTTTGCTACGCTAAGAAATTTCTGTGCTAAGAGTTCGAAGTCGCTATCGAGTATTCTTAGTTTCTTGTTTGATAGATTGCAAAATTGACTAAGGAAAAATTCTTTAAAATATTCCTGTTCCCACCTGATATGTTTATAATCATAATGTACAGTGATCGGTACACTCTCAAAGCCATCTACCTGGAGTTTGAGGAGTTCTCTAATTGCACGCTGGTATAGTGGAACGATATCCTTTTTCTTCTCTGTGACTAATTTATAAAGAGTGTTTTTACCTAAATCTTCCATCAATGCTAGATTCATCTTCCTATCGATCCTATAGAGCCGTGGGACACCGATGTTTTTTTTAAGAAGATGTTTTTGCAGTCGCACATAGTCTTCTATATTTTTATCACGAATGATTATGTAGGTTTTTTTGTCTTTTCTACATCGGAAAAATCGACGATCAGAGCCACCAGTCGTTATTTCTTCGATAATCTTATAGTCTTTTTTGCTATCCCTTTGTTTCATTTATTTTAATGCAAAATTTGTCAGACAAGAGGCAATTTTCATACCCACCATCTCTAATGGTGCTGTGGTCAAAAACAATCGTATTTCTTAAACGAACTTTTTCAGATATAGTACAATCTTTTCCAATAATGACAAAACCCTCAAGATTTTTAGTCTTTACCCAACTCGAAGAATGTATGACAATAGGTGAACCTACTGTAATTTCATCGAAAACGACGGTTCTGTGCAAGATCTCCCTATGAACACTCCAATATGAGTGAGGTCTACCAATTTCCCGCCAGAAACTTGTTGTCGGAAAGCCCATGATCAATTGATGTTCTTTGATGAGTCTCTCATAGACATCGATGATACTAAACACATCTGCCTCAGGAAAAAATGTAGATATTTTTTTTGAGAGTACAGCAATCCCAGTATAGGTATAATAACTTTCTTTATCAATTCGGACATAATTTGTAATGCGGTTTGTTCTATCGATGTTGAAAAAATTTGTTCCGGTGTTTTTCGTTAGAACAAGCGTAGCGAGGGTGTTGTGTTTTTTATGATACTCTATTATGCTGCAGAAATCAAAATTAGAGAGAACATCACAGTTGTGCAACAGTACATCCTGTTCGAATAGTTTTCTAAAATTGAGGAACGCACCGCCGGTGCCTTGTAGTTTTTTTTCAACAACTATATGGATACCTTCAGAATATTTTTTTAAATGATTTTTCATCATACGGGCCTTATGAAAAAGATTGATACCAATCGTCTTAATGTATGCTTTATGTAGACGTTCTATCGTTAATTCTATGATAGGGCGATGGATAATTGGCAACAGCGGCTTTGGTATATAATCTGTTATTGGTTTTAGTCTTGTTCCCAATCCAGCAGATAGGATTATTGCGTTCATCATCTATAAAGAAGATATTTTTTTCTCATTTTTTTAAATTCGGTTAGTTTTTTTATCCATTTTTTTCTCATTACAGCGATCGATTCTGTACGATTAATTGCCTCTCGTACCCATGCATTGCCGATTAGTATGTCAAAAGGAAGTTTCTCCTTTTCAAATTCATATGGTGGCTGATGCCATCTGAATTTATCTGGGTAGAGTTTTTTAATGGTTTTGATAATTATTAATCCTGTTAACACTGAGTTAAATTTTTTACGATTACGGACATAGACGTGTATACCGCCACACAACTCATTTTTGTATTTGTTGAATGTTGGGATAAAGAACGTTGGTCTTACCTGCACACCAGGTAATTTCTCTTTTTTTAGTGATGCAATGAGGAGAAATGGATCAATCCATGGTGCTCCCACAATTTCAAAAGGTCGTGTTGTACCACGTCCCTCTGAGACATTAGTTCCCTCCAAGAGACACATTCCTGGATATACTATTGCAGTACTCAGTGCGGGCATATTTGGTGATGGTATAGTCCACGGTAATCTTGTATCGTCAAAGTAGTAACGGCGCCGCCACAATTTCATTTTGACTACTGAAATGTCAGCGGGAATATTGAATTCTGTACTAATAAGCGTGCATAATTCACCGATCGACAAACCGTGGCGTACTGGAATCGGATAGAGCCCCACGAATGATGAGAATCGTGGTTCAAGAACAGGCCCTTCCAGTGTTACACCATTGAGTGGATTGGGCCTATCAAGGATAATAATTTTCTTTTTTAATAGTGCACACTGTTGTATGAGCAATACAGCTGACCATGAAAATGTGTAGTATCGTGTACCAATATCCTGTAAATCAATCACGATGCAGTCCAATTTTTTTATCGTAGCAATATCGGGTGCAAGTCGTTCGCCATAGAGACTATGAATTTTGATATTTTTTTTCTTATCATAAAAATCAGAAGATTTTTTCTGATCTTGCAGTGCACCAGATAACCCATGTTCTGGTGTAAAAACCACATCGAGAGTGAAATTTCTCTGGTGTTCAAAGAGTATCATTGTTGGTTGTAGCTGACTATCACATGCTGAAATATTAGTACATAAACCAACCTTCATGCCATTGAGCAGTTTAAAACGATTGGACACAAGAATGTCAATTCCCAATAGCATTGTGAACTATAGCTCAAAATAACATAATGTCAAGAAAATTCTAAGAGAGCTCTGAAAAAGTATTCATCGCTCTCAAGATTTCTGTTCTTTTTCAGAAATCTCTCTCAGAACATCCCTCTTGACAAGTTGGAATATTTATATTATATTATATTATGAAATTGGGCGAAATACTGGTAAATCAGGGTTTTATTTCAGAAGATATGCTTGAACAGGCACTAGAAGAACAAAAAAAAGATGGTTCGAGACTCGGATCGACATTGGTAAAGATGGGATTATTAAAGGAGCAAGATCTCTTAAACGCCCTTTCAAAGCATTTTGGAGTAAAAGCAGTTGATCTTAAAAAAACCGATATCAAAGATGCGGTTCTAGACTTAATACCCAGTGACCTTGCAAGTAAGTATCTTGTTGTACCTGTTTCACGTTTTGGTAGAGAATTGACTGTTGCCATGATAAATCCTGGCGATTTACAAGCTATTGAAGATATCAAGTTTGCTACTGGGTTTGAGGTAAATCCAGTTGTTGCATTTGAGGATGCCATACTTCGAATCATTGAAAAGCACTACCATGTACAAAAACTCCTATCTGATGTGATGTATGAAATAGAACTTGCAGAAGCAGGAGAGGCAAAGGTTCAGGTCGTGGAAGAAGAACAGCGAGAACAGGAGGATTTATCCGAAGTAGTTGACGATAAGGATAGTGGTCCTGCACTCAAACTCGCGAGTAAAATCATCACCGATGCAGTTGGTCTCCGCGTGTCTGATGTACATATCGAACCGTATGAGGATGATATGAGGGTTCGGTACCGAATTGACGGTATCCTTCACGAAGTGATGAAACCGCCGAAGAGAATGAATAGGGCGTTGGCAACTGTGATCAAGGTTATGGCGAAACTTAGGATTGAAGAAAAGAGACTTCCCCAAGATGGGAGGATAAAAGCGCGGGTGCACAACAAAATTATTGATATTCGTGTATCAACAGTACCAACGCTCTTTGGAGAAAAGGTTGCATTGCGAATTCTCGACCGTTCTGCTATTCAATTGAATCTGGACCTCCTGGGTTTTGAACAGGAGACATTAGAAACATTTCGCAGGGCGATAAAAACACCCTATGGAATTGTCTTAGTAACCGGGCCAACAGGTTCTGGTAAAACAACGACGCTCTATTCTGCTCTGACCGAATTGAACGACCCAGGTCTCAATATCATTACTGCTGAGGATCCTATCGAATACTCACTCATGGGCATTAATCAATTACAGGTGCACGAGAGGATTGGTTTGACCTTTGCTTCGGCATTGCGTGCCTACCTTCGTCAGGATCCAAATATCATTATGGTTGGTGAAATACGTGACCTTGAAACCGCCGAAATTGCTATCAGGGCATCATTGACTGGACACCTCGTGCTTTCAACAGTTCACACCAACAGTGCTGCTGCCACAGTGACACGGTTAATCAATATGAATGTTGAACCGTTTTTAGTAGCTTCAACATTGCTCGCAGTACAGTCGCAACGACTCGTGAGAAAAATATGTAACCAATGTCAGCAAGAAGTCACATACTCTGACGAAGTCTTAAGAGATGCTGGGCTCGAACCCAAAAAGTTTGATTTTCCACTGTATCGAGGCGAGGGTTGTGAAGACTGCCGAGGTACTGGCTATAAAGGAAGAGTAGGCATATTTGAAAATATGCTCATTACGCCGAAGATCAGGGAGCTGATTTTGAAACGGGAACAGGCGAGTGAGATCGAGAAGTCCTCAGTTGAGGATGGTATGATAACGTTGCATGAATCCGCCCTGTGTAAATTGCGTGATGGTTTAACAACCGTAGAAGAGGTAATTCGTGAAACAAAGGTGGGATAGTGGACGAGAAACTTGGTAAATACTTAATTAACCACGGTCTGCTCAATGAAGATCAATTACGACAAGCTGTAGAGGAAAAGAAAAAGAGTGGTCAGCGATTGATTACGGTATTGAATGCGCTCGGTTTTGTATCTGAAAATAAACTCCTCGCACAATTGAGTAATCTCTATCGTATGGAGGTAATCGATCTTGATTATATCATTCCTGAGAAGACTGTTTTAGAATTAATCCCGGCGCAGAAGGTCTATCGGTATGAGGTTCTTCCGATAGATAGAGAAGGCCGCAAATTGACTTTGGCAATGGTTGACCCGACTGATATTAATGCAATAGAAGAACTGCGCTTTATCACTGGAATGGACATCAGTCCGGTTCTCGCTTCAGAATCGAGTATCAGAGAGGCAATAAGCCGTTTCTATGAAATGGAGAAGGGACTCGCTGAAGTGAAAGATGAAACAGGGGCCAAAGAGTTGAATATTGAAGATTTAGAACTTCTCGAGACTGGGATTGAAGAAGAGGTTGAGGAATCAAAGTTACGAGCCGATGCCTCAGGTGGTCCGGTGATTCGCTTGGTCAATTATTACATCGCTTCGGCAGTTGAAAAAGGAGCATCCGATATACATATTGAACCATTTGAGAGTGTGGTCAGGGTGCGA
>Ga0111226_1068_pt1 | contig 11410 bp, 11 predicted proteins | sample DeeMarSWOR152_54_FD_80390 | JGI IMG/M metagenome (GOLD analysis project Ga0111226, IMG submission 80390) | candidate division TA06 bacterium DG_78 | reverse complement strand
TGTTTTGAGATTGATACGTATAGAGGGAATCAGGAAGGAATTTTTTTACCTTTGATACAACATCTGGAGTAATATCAGAACTAACAATACCGAATAACCAACTCACGCAGTTATTGTATGTAACAAATCAACAAAGTCAATAATCGCGAAACTATATTGACTCGTCTATTTTGATTACTATAATTATTCGTATGGGAAAAAGTAGTACGTTATTTGATAAAGCAACACAAAAATTCACACCGTTCATCGAATTTTTTACAACAGAACGAGCTCATTGGATAATTATTGGAGTCGGTGCTATTTTGAGAATAGCACAGTTCTTATTTAACCGCTCGCTCACTGAAGGTGAAGCTCCTATCGCCATGAATATCATTTCCCATTCATATAGTGAACTATTCAGACCCCTCGATTTTATCCAACCTGCGCCGGTCGGATTTTCAATCATCGAGAAACTGTTTGTCGATATGTTTGGTAACAGCGAATATGTTCTCCGGCTGTTTCCGTTCATTGCCGGCATCGCTACCCTGTATCTATTTTACAGAATTGCACAGAAGTTTCTCAGTCGCAATGCAATACCCATCGCCCTTATCCTCTTTGTGGTGTGTGACCACCTCATCTATTTTACCTCAGAAGTAAAACAGTATTCGAGCGATGTTGCGATAACGTTATTACTCATTCTCATTGCATCCATCATTGTAACTAAAAAATATTCGAGTACCTTGCTCGTCTTGTATGGATGTCTCGGCGCTTTGACATTCTGGTTTTCCCATCCTGCAGTATTTACGTTCTTCGGTACTTCGATAGTCTTGCTCATGTACCTGATTCAAAAAAGAGTATGGGAACATGTTATGTGGTTCTGTATTGCCATTGTAATTGCAGGAATGAGCCTCAGTATAAATTACCTGCTCACGCTCGAGATATTGAGCACAAACCAAGGCTTGATAGAAGGTTTCCAGAATAGCTTTATGCCCTTACCACCACAGTCTTTTGTTGATGTACAGTGGTTCGGTTACGTTTTTTTGCGTATGTTCAAGAATCCGCTCGGATTTTCTTTTTTTGAATTACCTCTGGCTGTAGTATCATGTATTATTGGTTGTATCATAATGTTCATCAAGAAAAAGAAGATACTATTATTTTTGATTTTGCCGATACTCTGTGCGCTCATCGCGTCAGGTTTCAAGAAGTATCCTTTTGAAGGCAGGTTGTTGCTCTTCAGTGCGCCTCTCATGTTCCTCGTAATTGCCGAGGGAATAGAAGTTATTCGTATGATCGTATCGCAGAAATCATCTGTTGTCGGAATTATACTTGTCATCGTACTCCTGTTTCAACCAGTGGTTCTCGCTGGCTATCACGTCATAAAACCACGTGCTCCAGAAGAGCTGAGGCCAGTGGTTAAGTATCTCAAAAATAATTACAGAAAGAGTGATACAATATACGTGTACTACGCAGCAGTAAAAGCCTACCGATACTATGCAGATAGATTCAATTTATCCCAGCATGACTATGTCATGAGCGTTGAATCACAGTATGATTGGAATAACTATTATAATGATATAAAACGATTCAAAGGTACGAAACGATTGTGGATACTCTTTTCACATATCATAAAATGGTATGGAGTAGATGAGGAAAAACTTCTCCTATCGTATTTAGATATCTTTGGTAAGAGAATTGCTGAATTCAGGACATCGGGAGCATCAATATACTTATATGATCTAGGAGAACGCTGAACATACCAACTACGAAATGAGAATGCAGTGATTTAGTTAACCCATCCACGTTTTCTATACTCTTCATATATTTTCATCATGATGCGTTTTGGATGAGGAAATTCCCGCACCCATTTGAGCCCTTGCTCCTTCTTTTCCTTTCTCAGCTCAGCATCGGTTAATAGCGAGTAGAGTACTTCTTCAAGATTCTTTTTTGTTGCCTTGACAAAAGGATGGTTCGGTAAAAGGTGCTCGTATTCGTCTATTATCTCAACTATCGTGGGAATACCTAAAGCCAGGAATTCTAATCCGCTCCGTCCATACGCAGTTCCTGCATAATTCCCGATATTATCGATACCAATGTCGCAGGTCGCTTTCAATTCCATGCATCTTTTATTTGATACACCCTCAATAAGCAGAAATTCAAATTGTATCTTCTTTTTCAATCTATCGAGTACAGTAATAATATCTTCTGTTCCTTTTGCTGTTCTGCGGGTCGGCGAATGTCCAATCCTCAGTATTTTATTTTCATGGGTACGTGGTTCAATCTTATCTGCCTCATATGGTATTGGTATAAAAACCAAGGATGGATCAATTTTTGTGTGGTCTAATTCCGACGTCAATTTCAACCCAGCATGCTCTTTCAGATAGGGATTCATACCCCACTTCCGTAAGTCGGTGCCAAAGAAATGCGTAACAATATGTTTGTTTTCCAGACGTTTTAAGATTCTATCACCATAGATAAAGGGTATATCACCATCGAAATGATAGATATCAAAATCTCCAAGCCCATACCGTTCCCACGCTTTGTTCAGTTTGTAGAGCCACAAAATGTCACGCGACCTCAAAAATGTACGATGGAGTGGATGTACTCCCCGTATTCTAATCTGCAATGTATGTGCAGCGACATTAACGTTTTCCCGACCAGTTATTTTTCTCACTCTTCTTATGAATTCTGAATTTAGCAGGGGATAATGTAAAAGGACACCGTTCGGAAATCCTAATGTCGACGGTGTCATCGTGACGAGGGTCCCTTCATCACCAAAGAGTTTATGACTCCGACTCAACAATCCAGACACGTCCTGGAAATTCTCAAAAACTACATGGAGTATACGTTTCATGATCTCGGTTTCTTTACAATATTTTTAAAACGTAATTTTACAAGTTGCCGTAGTTTTTTTAGTTTATCCTTATCAGTAACCTTCGTAATCCCGCGTTTAAATCCTTGCCAGCCACTAAATCTTTTACTGTAGATACGCAGAGCAATCTTTTCCAGCTCATCGAAGCCTAATTGTGGTTGTACCAATATCGGTACACAAGGCGTCTGTAAAATTGACTCCAGCCGTTTATCATCATAGGGTTTACTCCAATGGAAATCTGAAGGAAGTAATCCATTATCACGTGCATAGGTTTCAAGGTAGGTCCCTGGATAAATTCTCACACCAGCACCGCTTGCCACAGTTGTTATCAATTTTTTGTGTGTATCAATGAATGAAAACGTCTTCTCTACATCAGCCATTGTTTCGCCAATATGACCGAACGAGAAAAAAACTTTGGTCTTAATGCCAACATCCCTGCACAGCAATAGTAACTTCTCAGCCTCTTCGATAGTAAACCCCTTACGCATGAGGTTGAGAACTCTCTGACTGGCTGATTCAATGCCAAAATTGACATAGTAACATCCTGCTTTTTTCATTTTCACGAGAAGTTCCTGGTCGACCGTGCCAACTCTGATTTCACACTCCCACGGAAAAACAATACCACGACGTAGAATTTCATCACAGAATGCATCGATATGATCCCTCTTCATCGTGAGCGTGCTGTCAAAAATTTTTATACCTTCAAAACCATATGTATCAAAAAGGAGTGCAATTTCATCGAGCACATACGAAGCTGAATGGGTGGTAATCTGATGATCGAACATTGTACTCGCCGAACAAAAAGTACACTTCGCAGTACAACCGCGTGAGGTGATAGTGGAAATACCCTTTTTGTGTAGAAACGGCATATCGAGAGAATATGCATTCATATTAAGGAGGTGATATACGGGTCTGGGTAAGGCATCAAGATTTTTAATGCGCTGAGCAGGACGATTTTCTACAATACCATTCTCATCACGATACGTGATACCAGCTACGTGCGTTAGTTTCTTCCCATTTTTAATGGCATCGAGTAAATTGGGTACTACCTGTTCACCCTCTCCCCTTACCACATAATCGATTTCTTTGTTATTTTTTAAGGTATCATGGGCAGTGAATGTAGCGTGTACACCGCCATAAATTGTTACGATCTCTTGATTGAACTTTTTCACTTCTCGTGCTAACTTAAACGCTTCGAATCGTGTATGGCTTGTTCCAGAAATGCCTACACATTGAGGCTGTAGTGTATTCAGCCAGTAATCTATATTCTTCTGTTCTACTTCAAAATCAACTATTTTGACTGAATAATTATGTTTTTCGAGATTCGAGGCAATGTGTGCCAGACCTAAGGGTGGCATTCTCTCAAAAAAACCACCTTTTTCTTGGGGATTTACGAGCAAAATATCAATCATAAATGATACGTAAGACGTTATACGGTTTCGATACCCGTATCGTTGATCGTTTCTCGTTTGTCGTTATATTTCTGCGGTTAGCAATGCCGTTAAACGATACTAGCCCTGTTAGATAATAGAAAATCATCTTCACATGCAAACGGAATGAATTTAACCAGAAATACATCTTATCAATCATACAATTTTTGTATCTAACAGGGCAAGTCGCCATGCCGCACAACGTACAACACTTAACCGAGATATATAGGTAAGCAGCATACTTTTCAAGTCTTGTTTTCACACGTCGATTGTCCATTATCCGAACGAGTTTTTAAGTGCATCTTGAATCGGTGTCTCCTTGTACCCCAACACCTCTTTTGCCTTGGTATTATCACCGATGAGCTTTACGTTGCCTGTACTGATTTTTTTCGGTGATTTATTACACACTGTTTTGATTTTGTCCACAATTTCTGCAACTGTAATCGAACTACCACAGAAATTAAATATTTGGCTACCTTTACTATCACGGGCATTAATAATTGGTGCAACACAATCGTCAGTAAATGTTGGACTAATTACACCGTAGTCTGTCTCAATACTTCCTGCAGAAGTTATTGATGAAAATAAGTTCGCTATATAGCCCTGATTATCATTTTTACCAAATGCAAAGAACATTCTCAGTGTTGTTATCTCAAAAGACCGATAGTAGTATCGCATGAGAACCTCAGCCTCAAATTTTGTTGTTGCATAGAAACTACGAGGATTATATGCAATTTTTTCATTGATCATTGTGCCCTGGCCATAAACCTCTCCACTTGAAAGATAGATAAATTTCTCAGCACCAACACTTCTCGCCCAATCTAACAGGAGTAAGGTTGCAAGCGTATTCGATTTAAATAAATGGGGAAATGAACCAGTGTATTCATCATGAACATGGAATATAGTCTCGGCCTTTTTTGGCAGAGACTTCTCAAGGTGCGTATCGTGGCCCAATTTTGTAAAACCGTACTTCAGATGAATTTTTCCAAGGAAAGACATGGGTACATCTTTTGGTGACGGAAAGAGTGTATAGACTGACTCTCCTCTATTTACCAATTCGAGAATCAGTTTTTCTCCTAGCCCAAATGGGCTGGTAATTACATTCATTTTTTATTATATCTAAATTTACTCAATTCGTCAATAATATCTACTGTTTTAGCAATATCAGCGTAGGTATCTTACGGCTGGTTCACTCGTATAAAAGGGAAGTCCTTCGATTTGTTTTCTTGTAAGCATAGTCTTATCTAATAATATATTAATCGCTTCTCTCGGTTCTTCAGTGATTTTTGCCTCTTTGCTTTTGATCATGATACGACCTTGTTCTGGATCAATAAAACCCGCCCGGATATTTGCCGAAACTATCATCCACTGTCTTGAAAATCCAAATTTACGTTGTAGAAAGTAATCTGCCACATCTGCTATAAGACAATCGACATACCGTGTCCTGCCATTCGGTAATGGTTTCCACTTAAATTCATTTTTTAACAGGTTTATAATTTCCCTTTCATCCCAGTGTATATATTGAGGGAGTGAAATCAGATTAAATTTTTTAATTTCATCTGTTGGTGTTAGTAAAGCTTGTAATTCCTCACTACTATAGTCATCCTCGATGATCTTCATAAATCTCTCATAATGATGTTTGAGCATTCCTAAAACATTGAATTCAATTCGTGATCCAGATACGCCCCCATGGATAATTGTTTGTATATTATGACTCCCCGCTACGATAAACCCAACACGGCAACAACCCTGGCAACACGGAGTACAGAAATCTCCGGTTCTTAACAAAAAGTCACGATACAATTTATACAAGATGTCTAAATTCGGCTTTACCGTGATGATTGGAAAATGCAAGCTTTCACTCAAATTATGTAAATTTTCTTGAGCAGCCTTTGATTGAAACCCATGGTCAAAGTGAGCACCGATGATATCAAGGTTATACTTTGTTCTGCATAGATACAGAACATATGAACTATCAATTCCTCCGCTGCACGTCACAACCAACTTGTTATTTTTTCTGCTCGCCTCTTCGAGTTTTTTTCTCAATTCCTGTTCAGCTTTTACTGGATCATAATTCTTAAATTTTTGCTCATATGCAACACACACATTACAATATCCTTCGGAGTTTAAATATAGTTTTGGATATGTTTCTGGAAGAAGGCATTTTTTACAAAAATCCATCTTTCATGTCTCCTCGTTTTCTTCAACTGATTAAAAATGAATTACATTTCGTATAATTTCGTCTATTAAAAATCATATTGCAATAATAGTCACGAAACTATAAATGTCAATATTTCTATGTTTTCTTTTTGTAAAGTCAATAACACCTTCAGCAGGGAATATAATTATATATAAATCTAGCTAAATTATCCAAAACCTGGTTTTTATTATAAAATACAATACCGTGCACAATCTTTCTATTAAAATACAGATTGGCTAAGTTAAATTCCTTGATTTTTATAAATCTTTTAAAAACATAGAAATCGAAAAAAGAAGGCCGGTGGAAAAATACCTGAGGTATTTTCATGAACGCTGCTTCGAGTGATGCAGTACCCGAAGATGTTACGAGTATATCACAATTTTTCATTACCTGGTATCGATCAGTCATAATAATTTTTATCCTATGTTTAAGTGAACTTTCTAGATTTTTGAATAATGTGATGAGCCACGTATTTTTTAATAGTAATTCACTCGGATGCAAAATTAAAACGAACTTTAGCCCAGCATCTTCTTTATTAATTTTTTTCATTAATTCAATCATTATCGGAAGATTTCGTTTGATTTGATTCGTGCGAGAACCTGGCATAAATCCGATGTGTTTGTTAAAATCGGTTCTTTTGTATTGGTTTAATTTTTCGATTAGAGGATTTTCAAAATAAAATGTCTCGATGCCAATCTTTTTATAAAATTCATACTCGAACGGAAATACTGAAATAATCTTATCAACCCACCGCCTGATAAAATATTTTCTAAAATTCCCCCAAGCCCATATCTGCGGCGGTAAAAAGTAGTATATTCGACAACCTAATTTCCTGGCATACCTGCAGAGTAATAGATTCAGCCCTGGATAGGCAACCGCAATGAATGTTTTTGGGTTTGTGCGATATATCATTTTGCCGATTTTTCTGTATAATCGCCAATTCCTCAAAACAGAGAAAATCCCAGGGGACAAGCCAAATGTCATTAGATTCCTGTAAGTCTCAATGACCTCTGCGCCGCTGTTCTTTATCTCTTCACCCCCGACTCCATACACTTCTACATTGGGCATTTCTTTTTTTAATCTCTGAACCAAAAGTCCAGCATACATATCTCCAGAGGGTTCACCAGCACACATAAACACTGGATTTTTGATTGATAGTTTCTCCATCAGCATGAATAAACATACTTATTTTCAAGAAAAAATCAATTGTGGTGTATAGAGAGGAAATATATTACTTCTTAAAAATGAGATTGAGAATAATCGTTACGACAATGGAAACAATGATAGTTGTCGTAACAGGTAGATGAAAGACGAAATGCTCACGTTTGATAACAATATCTCCAGGAAGTCTAAAAAAATGAATCTTTGGTGTAATGTAAAAAAGAACCCCAAGAATAATAAATAGTAGACCTAAAATAAGCCTCACTTCGTTCGGCGTTGATTACAGTGATTTTTAACAAGATTACAGCGATACATAACCTTTGACTATCACTGTAATCTATCTGTTATCACCATAATCGAGGTATAGGATTGAAAATCCTGTACCCTAAAATAATTAAAAACTTTGCGATGTTGTGCATTGAAGTTATGTATACTACTGTTTCTTATCCTCTTGTTTTGAAGGTTTCTTTGCCGGAACTTTTGCTTCTTTATCGGGTTTTTTAAGATCCTTACTCTCTTTTTCCTTCACCTGCGGCAAATGTGATTTTTTGTAATCGGTTATGTAAAACCCACTGCCTTTGAATATAAGACCAGCTCCGCCAGTAATGAGTCGTCTCAATTTGCCTTTGCACTTCGGACAGGTGGTGAGCGCTTTGTCGGTTATCTTCTGGAATTCTTCAAAACGATAATTACACCTTATACATTCGTATTCGTACGTTGGCATATTATTTATAAAGCAATTTAGGGCAATACAAGACGATTAAAGGCATACGCAAAAATGGGTTAGGGGTAGGATGCTGGATATCAAGCTTCTACACCCTAACCCAAATACTATCTTTTAATATCCACCGTAACCGCCACCAGGTGGCATTGGCGGAGTCTTTTCTTCTTCTGGTTTTTCAACAATCACTGCTTCAGTGGTCACGAGAAGTGCTGCGATACTCGAAGCGTTTTGAAGAGCCGTACGTGCCACTTTAGTTGGATCAGGAATTCCCGCAGCAATCATGTCTTCATATTTTTCAGTCATGACATTAAATCCAACATTGCCCGTTTCTTGCTTTACCCGTTCAATTATAACAGAACCTTCCCTGCCTGCATTTTCTGCAAGCTGACGTGTTGGTTCTTCGAGTGCCCTCATTACGATATCAATACCGATCTGTTGATCACCCCTTAACTTCATTTTCTCTAAATCAGGTAAAGTACGAATGAATGCTACTCCACCACCCGGTACAATACCTTCTTCAACTGCTGCTCGTGTTGCGTGTAGCGCGTCTTCAACTCGTGCTTTTTTCTCCTTCATCTCAACTTCTGTTGCTGCACCAACATTCAAAACTGCCACACCACCTGCGAGTTTCGCCAATCTTTCCTGCAATTTCTCTTTATCATAATCAGACGTTGATTGATCCATCTCATTCCGTATCTGGGTAATCCTTGCCTGGAGATCAGCTTTTTTACCAACGCCTTCAACGATTGTCGTATTTTCCTTATCAATAGTAATCCGCTTTGCGTGACCAAGATCCGCAATCTGAACATTCTCTAATTTGAGACCTATATCCTCAGATATAAGTTTTCCCCCGGTGAGAACAGCAATGTCTTCAAGCATTGCCCGTCTTCGATCACCATAACCAGGTGCCTTAACCGCAGCAACAGCAAGCGTTCCGCGTATCTTATTAACAACCAATGTTGCCAAAGCTTCACCCTCAACCTCTTCAGAGATTATTAAAAGAGGGCTTCCTTTTTGGGCAATCTTCTCCAGAATAGGTAGAAGATCTTTCATCGCACTTACCTTCTTTTCATACAGCAAAATATAGGCATCTTCAAGTACACACTCCATGCGATCCGGATTGGTGATAAAGTATGGTGAAAGATAACCACGATCAAACTGCATTCCTTCCACAACATCCACTGTTGTCTCCATGCCCTTTGCTTCTTCAACAGTTATGACTCCGTCTTTACCAACTTTATCCATGGCTTCAGCAATTTTTGCACCGATTGTCTCATCATTGTTCGCAGAAACTGTGGCGACTTGGGCAATATCGGTCGATCCTTTAACTTCTCTCGATAGTCCTTTGAGACTTTCAACGACAACCTCCACCGCCTTGTCGATGCCTTTTTTTACTTCCATTGCATTGGCACCTGCGGTCACGGTTTTCAAGCCCTCCCGATAAATTGCCTCGGCAAGGATTGTTGCTGTGGTTGTTCCGTCGCCTGCAACATCCGAAGTCTTCGATGCAACCTCCTTAACCATCTGGGCACCCACATTTTCAAATTTGTCTTCGAGATCAATCTCTTTCGCAACGGTCACACCATCCTTCGTTATCGTCGGTGCACCGAATTTCTTTTCGAGAACCACGTTTCTCCCTTTCGGACCGAGGGTAACCTTGACTGCATCGGATAGTATCTTAACTCCTTTTAAGATTGTTCGTCTTGCTTCTTCGTTAAATTTAATCTCTTTTGCTGCCATAGTTTAATCTCCTTTTTCTATTTTTCTTTCTCAATGATACCTAAAATATCATCCTCACGAATGATTAAATACTCTTTATCGGCAAGCTTAATCTCTGAACCTGAATATTTACCAAAGAGGATAAGATCTCCTTTCTTCACTGCCAATGGAATTTTACTTCCTTTTTCGTCTCTACGGCCATCGCCTACTGCAATTACCTTTCCCTGCTGAGGCTTTTCCTTTGCCGTATCAGGGATAATAATACCACCTTTCTTTATCTCTTCTTCAATCCTTTCAACAAGAATGTGATCATGTAGTGGTTTTATTTTCATTTTACCTCCTTCTTTTCTCTATGCCAAAAAACTCTCGCCAATTTTTGTTCATCAGAGAATTTGTACTCGACATCACCACCATACGAATGATAGAGCATACGACCTAAGTGAACTGCTAAATTCTCTGACGTTGTCTCCACTCTCACAGCGTCTTTATCCTCAACTATATCAATGATTCTATCGAGAGGGTTATGAATAATCTCTTTTTTCTCCTCATTCTTTAACATATTTATAATTTCTTCACGCCTCTGCTCAAAAAAATCACCCTTAATATAAACAATCCCCATCACATAGTGGTCTTCTTCTTTCCGACATGCAGGGCACTTGTGATGCTCCACTGCCATTTTTGGGTCGAAATCAGCTATTTTTTGCCAACGCCGTCGCTTGTAAACAAGGCCGCAGCGGGGGCAGAGTGTTGGTTCTCTATAGCTTTTCCTCGATAGATAGGGATCTTCGAGATGAGGTTTCAACCCTCCTCGTATACCTCTATGTCCCTTAGGCACGTCTCTTCTCCTTTTATTACACGTACAGAACACTAGCTCTATGGGCGAAACCCGACTTGAACGGGTGACCTTCTCCTTGTAAGGGAGACGCTCTAGCCAACTGAGCTATTCGCCCTTTAGACAGTATATTATATCCAAAAGTTTAGTTTTGTCAACTAAAAACAAAGGGGGAAAAGATAATATGAGATTTCAATAAACAATCCACCACCAAGATTCCAATACGTCCATGAATATCCTGGGTAATCACAAACATAATCATATGGAAATGACGGACAGAATGATTACACTGACTCATTATAGACACAATTTCTCATGTGTCAAGGCTTAAGTGTCTTGATATCACAAAACCTCATGCAATGGTGTACTCGCGGTGTTTAATTTTTAAGAATTGCTCTCTTACTAATTGGGAAAGAATACGCCTCACCCGCTTTGGTCGAGCAGACACATACTGAATAATTTCTGATTCAGACATACATGACTTCTGAGTAAGTGC
>Ga0111226_1067_pt1 | contig 11440 bp, 11 predicted proteins | sample DeeMarSWOR152_54_FD_80390 | JGI IMG/M metagenome (GOLD analysis project Ga0111226, IMG submission 80390) | candidate division TA06 bacterium DG_78 | reverse complement strand
ATGGATGTCAATGAAGCCCTTGCCCCGGCGGTCACATTAAAGAGAATTATGTTTTACATCTTCTTTATCTTTGGTTGTTTTTTAATCTTCTCCTCGATCGTTTTCTCGAGACAGGTCACAAACCTTTTGAAAAATCTCACGAGCACATTGAAATCTGCACTTGACGAAATAAGCCATAAAAAAAATACAATCAATACTATCAACGTAGAATTGAGAAGGCGTTTACATGACTGTGAAGCACTGAGTAAACAGATTCGTATTTCAGAAGAATATATTAAGAATATCATAGATAGTATCTCGAGTGGTCTTATTGCAATTGACAAAAGTCTTCGAATAACATATTGCAATGATTTTGTTAAAAACTTCACCACGGAGAAGAAAATTCAAATAAATGCTAATCTCTACAAATCATTCTCCATATTAAAAAATAAAGAAATCAAGAAGCGGATTGAAAATACCATAAATAACAAAGGACCTTTTTTTATTGAAAAAATTCCAGTCACCCTAGATGGTCATAATACCATTCTCAGTGTTGCGGGCTTTCCAATAAAAAGTATTGATGAAATTATCGGTGCAACACTCTTAATAAACGACATCACCGAGCAGGAAAAAATGTATAGCCAGATGGCTGATTACGAAAAGCTATCTGCCTTGAGTCAGCTCGCATTAGGTGCCGCTCATGAAATAAATAATCCCTTATTAGGTATCACATCGTTTATCGAACTCATGCTCGAGGAAGAACGTGATGTGGAGAAGAAAACCAAAGCGAAGGAAGTCTTAGACAGTGCATACCGAATTTCTGAAACAATACGTGGTCTACTCAATTTTGCTCGGCCTACCCCACCCAAATTTACAAAAATAAGCTTGAACAAATTGATATCTGAAACAATCTCATTTTTGCAACACCAACCACTTTTCAAAAAAATCAAGATAGAAAAGAATCTTTCAGAAGCAGTGCCTCAGATTACTGCAGATGTCAATCAGATAAGACAGGTCTTTATTAATATCTTTATCAATGCTGCGCAGGCGATGTCCAATAGTGGAACTCTTAAGATAATAACGAATAAGGTAAAGTTTGAAGATTTAATTGAAATACGTGTTATCGATACCGGAATTGGAATATCCGAGAATGATCTAAAAAAGGTTTTTGAACCATTCTTCACTACAAAAAAGGGCGAGGGAACCGGTCTTGGATTGAGTATTAGTTACAGTTATATAAAAAATCATAGTGGGGCGATAAAAATACAAAGCAAAGTTACTAAAGGTACTGAGGTGATCATTCATTTACCCATTAGACAAGAAGCAAAGGTTCAATCTGAGGTTATTGAATAATGCCAGCATCAATTTTAATCATAGATGACGAAGTTTTGACATTAAGTAATCTAAAAAAGGCCCTTGAAAAGGAAGGATACGAAATACTCCTTGCTGATTCAGGGGAAACTGGGCTAGAAATATTCAAAAAGCATCGACCAAACCTGGCTCTTGTCGACCTCATGCTCCCTGGCATTGATGGTATAGAGGTTCTTAAACAGATTAAAGAAACTGATACAAACACCGCGGTGATCATGATAACCGCCTATGAAATAATTGAAAAGGCGATACAAGCAATGAAATTGGGTGCTTATGACTACTTGCTTAAACCATTCAAAATCAGTGATTTGAAGGCAAGTGTAGCGCGTGCTATTGAACTTCAGTCTCTAAAGATAAGGGTCCTAGAAACAGTCGAAACAGAAAAAGGAAAATATTATTTTAACAGAATCATTGCAAAGAATAAAAAGATGCTTGATGCACTCGAAACTGCTCGTAAAGTAGCATCTTTAGAAAAAACAACGGTCTTAATAAAAGGAGAAAGTGGCGTAGGTAAAGGCCTCCTCGCCCGGGCAATTCATTATAATAGTCCAAGGGTCGATGAGCAATTTATCGAAATAAATTGTGCTGCGATACCAGAAAACCTCTTAGAAAGTGAGCTTTTTGGCTACGAACCAGGTGCATTCACTGATGCACGGCGTCGCAAAATTGGCCTTTTTGAAAAGGCTGACCACGGAACTATTTTTTTGGACGAGATTGCAGATATGCCATTACCTTTACAAGCCAAGATACTCAAGGTATTAGAAGAACAATCATTTACAAGATTAGGAGGTACCAGTCAAATTAGGATTGATATTAGAATCATTACTGCAACAAATAGGGATTTAAAAAAGGCAATACAACAGGGAGATTTTAGAGAAGACCTCTTCTATCGTTTAGATGTTGTGCCGATATCAATCCCGCCTTTAAGAGAACGTAAAGAAGATATAATACCTCTTGTCCTCTCGTTTATTCAAGACTTCAACCAGGAGTTACATAGATCATTCAAAGGTATATCAGAAGAGGCAGCCAAGGTGCTTGTGGAATATGATTGGCCAGGTAATGCGCGCGAACTAAAAAATATCATTGAAAGAATAATGGCATTACATCAAACAGAAGAAATCTTGTTCGAACACCTACCGTTAGAAATAAGGACAAAAAAGAAAATTCCAATTGTTCAGAAAATAACTGACAATGCTGAATTTATTAACCTCGATGAATTAGAAAAGAGGTATATCAAAGAAGTACTAAAGTATACACAAGGTAATAAATCCAAAGCCGCAAAGATTCTTGGAATACACCTCACCTCTTTGTTTAGAAAATTAAAAAAAATCCAATAATCAAGGCGATCTATCAAATTTCATTATCGCATTGTGCAATAATTTATAGCAAAATGCTATAATTGCAAATAAAAATATTCAAAATTTCAAGAGATAATCCTGGCACAAATCTTGCACTATAATCCAGTAGATGGAGGCTAACATGGTAAAAATAAATAATAGCAAAATTAGAGAGAAAAAATATGACCCTTTTATTGAAGCTACACTACAATATGAAAGGGCTGCAAAAACACTTGATTTAGAACCGTGGATATATAATCGTTTAAAGTTTCCAGAAAAAGAGCTCACTGTTCATATGACCATTACTCTGGATAATGGTGAGGTAGAGACTTATACCGGGTATCGGGTACAGCACTCTACGTTAAGAGGTCCTGGTAAAGGTGGTATACGTTATAGTCCTGATGCATCATTAAGTGAGTGTAAGGCATTAGCTGCGTGGATGACCTGGAAATGTGCAGTCTTAGACCTACCACTTGGCGGTGCAAAAGGAGCTGTAATTTGTAATCCGCCAGACATGAGTGAGAGTGAACTTGAAAAACTGACCAAGGAATATACCTATGCAATTAAGGAAATTATTGGACCACAAAAAGATATTCCTGCTCCTGATGTCTGGACCAATGCCCAGACAATGGCATGGATATGTGATGCATATAGCCGATATATCGGACATTTTGAGCCTGCAGTGGTTACTGGCAAGCCGTTAGAAATTGGCGGTTCACAAGGAAGATCTGGCGCCACAGGACTTGGTATGTACTATAGCTTGCTTGAGACATCAAAGCACCTTGAATATCCACTCGAAGGAAAACGGGTAGGTATTATCGGATATGGTAATGTTGGGTCTTCTATTGCCCGCTTACTCTATGATTATGGTTGCAAAATAATTGCCATAACTGACATCTATGGTGGAATATTCAATAAAAACGGCATTAAAATACCAGAACTTGATAATTATGTGGTCAAGACCAAAAGTGTCAAAGGATTTAATAAATATCACTCGATCACCAATGAAGAGTTGCTTGAGATCAACTGTGATATTCTCCTTCCTTGTGCAATCGAAGGAATGATTCATAGTAAAAATGCGTCTAAGATTAAAGCAAAAATAATCTGTGAGGGTGCGAACGGTCCAACAACAACCGAAGCCGACGAAATATTAGGTGATAAGCATGTCTTCATGATCCCTGATATACTTGCCAATGCCGGTGGTGTAACTGTGTCATATCTCGAATGGGTCCAGGATGTTCAAAGGCTATTCTATGCAGAAGATGAAGTCAAAAATAGGTGTTGGCAAATGATGCAGAGAGCCTTCTGGGATGTAGTCCGCATTTCTGATCAGTATAAAACCAATATGCGCAATGCCGCATATATACTTGCGGTTAAGCGTGTTGCCAATTCAGTAAGAATGTTTGGTAAAATTGGCAGGAATTAAACAGGGTCAGTAACGCAATAAAGGCTGGGCGTGACGCAGCCCAGTCTTTGTTGTGATTCAACGAATCATTCAATTTCATACCTAATCGTCCCATTCCACTATTGCATTTTGTTATATTGAAAAATGCAATTCCATCATTGACTTTAGTCCAAAAATAGGTATAATAGTTATCACTGTGAAAGGAGTTCTATGAAATTAAACATGAAGACCGTTTCTAAAATTATTGACAAGTATCCAACTAGTAAATCGAGTGTATTGTCTGTCCTACAAGATATCCAAGAAAAATATAATTGGCTTCCACCCGATGCGCTACGAATGATCTCAATTAAATTAGGTGTCCCTCTTATCGATATCTACAGTGTTGCGACGTTTTATCGCGCTTTCAGTCTGACCCCCCGTGGGAAACATCTGTGTACTGTTTGTCTCGGCACTGCGTGCCATGTACGTGGTGCGCCGATAGTCCTCGATCGTATTCAAGAAGCATTAGGGATAAATCCAGGCTGTACGACCAAAGATAACCAGTTCACATTAGAGACGGTCAACTGTCTTGGAGCATGTGCTTTGGCTCCAATAGTCGTTGTCGATGGTCAGTATCACGGACAAACCACAGTACAAAAAGTTAATCCAATTTTGAAAAAATATCAAAAGAAGAAAACAAAAAAATCTCAAAAGAAAAAGTGACGCTCGACGCAATAATAAAACTTCTCAACGCGAAATTTCTCGTTGGTCCCCGCGATTCCATTATTGATATAAAATTTGCAAAAGCATCAGATCTTATGAGTGATGTCTTAGCCTTTTCAGAACCCTGTTCAGTAGCTGACACCATACTCGTGACCGGATTAACAAACAAACAGGTAGTAAGAACGTGCGAAATCGCTGGTGTCTGTGCAATTGTATTTGTACGTGGGAAAAACCCACCAGCTGACACCATAAAACTTGCCCAAAATAGCAAAATACCTATTCTTGTAACTAAATTAAAGATGTTTGAAGCCTGTGGAACTTTATATTCCAATGGCATAAAGGGAGCATCAAGTAAAAAAGGTAAATAATGCAATCAAAAATACTCTTACAACAAAACTTTGAAATCAAGGGTGGAGATTTTATTAATGCAGGTGAATCGTCCATTAAGATTAGAAATATACTTAAAGATATTGGCATTGATAGCGATATCATCCGCAGGGTCGCAATTGTAGCATATGAAGCAGAGATGAATGTGGTCATGTATGCCCGACATGGCAAGATGCATCTTTATGTCTATTCTAATAAAATTCTATTAAAAATCGAAGACAGGGGACAAGGAATAAAAGATATCGATTTAGCAATGCAACCAGGCTACTCAACGGCAACAGAAGAGATGAGAGAAATGGGATTTGGTGCTGGTATGGGTCTACCAAATATAAAGAAGAACTCTGATGTTTTTAATATCAATTCGACGATTAGAGAAGGAACTAAACTTGAAATAAAAATCAACCTGAATAATAAAAATGGCTGAAACTAGTTTATTTCACTCGATAAGAATCGACAAGAAGAAATGTATCGGTTGTGTTGCCTGTATGAAGATATGTCCGACAAGGGCAATAAGAATCCGAAATCAAAAAGCAAACATTGCGTATGGAAAATGCATCGATTGTGGCGAGTGTATGAGAGTGTGCCCTCAAAATGCAATAGTTCCAATCACAACATCATCAGCCGACCTGAATAGATTCAAATATAAGGTCGCCTTGCCTTCTCCTGTACTCTATTTCCAATTTGGTCATCACATAATGCCTCATGAAATCCTCTCGGTTTTGAAAGAAATTGGCTTCAATCATGTGTATGATGAAGCTCTGGTCTGTGAAATGGTAGGTCTCGCCATTGAACAATATCTCGACGAAAATAAATCACCGAGACCGATAATCTCTTCTACCTGTCCTGTCGTCGTTCGACTCATTCAGAGATTATTTCCAACCTTATGTAAAAATATCGTCCCGATCGAACCGCCACGAGAAATTGCAGCAAAGAATTTAAGAGATGAATTATCGAAAGAGAAAAATTTATTGAAAGAAGACATAGGTATCATCCATATAACACCATGTGCTGCAAAAATGGTTTCTATCAATCATCCAGCAACGATGAAAAAATCTTTTCTTGACGGTGCAATATCAATCCGAGAGATTTATAATTCAATTATGATGAAGATTAAAAAACTTGGCCGACCTTCAATACTACAAACACAAAACCGCATCAGCGGCATCGGAATCGGCTGGTCAATCCCTGGCGGAGAGATCAGGGCTCTTAAATATCACAACTGTGTTTCGGTTTCTGGACTACATGACACGATCAAGATCCTTGAAGATGTCGAATCCGGTAAATTAAAAGATATTGAATATCTTGAGTGCCTTATCTGCCCGGATGGTTGTGTTGGTGGTCCTTTAACTGTTGAAAATAGGTTTATCGCCAAGAGTAATGCCCTCAGGCTTATAAGGATGTATGGTGGCAAGAAGAGAGTCGATAGCAATTTCGTAAAAAAATTATACAATGATAAATTTTTTTCATTCGAATCATCAGTCCAACCAAAACCTTTTCCACCGCTTGATACGGACCGCACCAAGGCAATAAAAAAACTAAAATTTAAAGAAAAGATTGCAAGAAAGCTTTCAGGGAAAGACTGTGGTTTGTGTGGAGCTCCTGATTGCATAACATTTGCAGAAGATGTAGCACGAGGTGAAGCAAAATTAGAAGATTGTATTTATATAAAAATAAAAAGGAGTAAAGGGGAGGGCAAATATGAAAAAAAGAAAACATAAACTTGCAGAAATAGTGAAAATCTTCAATCTTGAAGTTATCTCCGGAAAGGAATTTTTAAAAAGAGAGGTATCTGGAGGTTACATAAGTGACCTCTTAAGCGATGTGATGGCGAACAGTCAGAAAGATAACATCTGGGTTACTCTTCAGGGTCATCCAAACATCGTCGCAGTAGCAAAATTAAAAGAGCTAGCAGGCATAATAATTATAAATAGAAGAAAACCTGATGGAGAAACTGTAAAGAAGGCTCATGAAGAAGGGATACCAATCATGACCAGTGATCTACCTGCATTTGAACTCGTCGGTAAATTATATGAATCGGGAATATCTGGAACGCATTAATGCTAAAATGTTTCAAAGCAGATTTGCATATCCACACTTGCTTATCGCCCTGTGGAGATTTAACGATGTCCCCGAAAAGAATCGTTGATAGAGCTATCGCTAATAAGCTGGATATTATTGGTATCTGCGATCATAATTCTGCAGAGAATATCGAAGCAACACAAAAAAGTGCATCGAAAGAAAAAATAACGGTTTTAGCTGGTATGGAAGTCACAACGAGTGAAGAAGTTCATCTCATTGCATTCTTTGATAACTCCGAGCATGTTTTAGTTCTTCAAAAAAGTGTTTATGAACATCTTCCATCGAAAGAAAATGATGAAAAACTCTTTGGTGAACAAATAATTGTCAATGAATTCGATGAAGTAGAAGGGTATAATAAACGATTATTGATAACCGCAACCAGTCTAACTTTAAAAGAACTAGTCAATAAAATCCATAGCCTCGGTGGATTAGTGATTGCATCACACATTGACCGTGAGACCTATAGTATTATCGGCCAGTTAGGATTTATCCCCGACAACCTTGAGCTCGATGCACTCGAAATCTCACCAATCATCAGTAGGTCTGAGGCAATAAAGAAATTCCCCCAGATAGAGAATTACCCATTGATATGTGCATCAGATGCTCATTTTTTACAGGACATTGGTTGTACTTCTACAACCTTTCTTTTGGAAAAACCGACAATAGATGAGATAAAAAAAGCATTTATGAACCAACAAGGCAGGAAGATAAAGCTTGAGTATTAGCATGAGAGATCTTTCTTTGCACATATTGGATATTGTTGAAAATTCTATTGCAGCAGGGGCGAAAAAGGTCGAAATCACCATTGAAGAAGATACGAATAAGAATCTGCTTGTCGTCAAGATCAAAGATAATGGTAAAGGTATGGATAAAAAAACATTAACAAAAGCTCTTGACCCATTCTTCAGTACAAAAAAAATAAGAAGAATCGGATTGGGGCTTTCAATGCTCGCCCGAGCGACAAAAGAAGCAGAAGGTTCTTTTGACATTAAATCAAAGAAAGGAAGGGGAACCAGAGTAACTGCAAAATTTGTGTATGACCATATTGACCGTAAACCGATCGGTAATATGGCAGAAACCATTATTGTATTAGTCGCCAGCAACGGATTAAAAGCTGATTTCATTTATAAACATTCCAAAAATGGCAAAAGTTTTTTATTTGATACGAGATATTTAAAGAGAAAATTAAATGGTGTATTAATCAATCAACCCGAGGTTTTAGAATTATTGAAAAAAAGGATTTTACGAGAACTTAAGAGAATTCAGGAAGGAACATAGAATAAGAGATGACAGATAACCGAAAAACAGATAACAGATATCATATTACAATGAAAAAAATTACTGTTATTAGTTATCCCATATCTGTTGTCGGTCAAGGAAAGGAGAAAAAAGATGAAAAAGCTTAAAATAGGAGACTTAGAAAAAATTAGAGAAAAAGTTAGAAGAACAGCTGTTCTGAGACAAGGTAAGTCAAGAGCGAAAATTACTGTGCATATGGGAACATGTGGTATTGCAGCTGGTGCCCGAGAAATTTTGTCTGGATTGCTTAGCGAGATAAAGAAGAAAAAATTGAATGATGTAATAGTAACGACATCAGGTTGTGCAGGGTTGTGCAGCCGAGAACCTATGGCAACAGTGGAAATAACTGGAAAACCGCCGGTGAAGTATGTTGACCTGACTATAGAAAAAATGAGCAAAATCGTAACTGAACATATTATAAAGGGGAATATTCTAAATGAGTATGCTCTTGCTGTGGGCAGCGAGAGAACACATTGACGCCAAACGCAATACGCTACACGCACGACGCCAAAAGATATTTGCCAAGCGTAATGCGTAAAGCGTCAAGCGTTAAACGTTAACCAAGGAGGTTACATTGAAACAGTATCGAACGCATTTGCTTGTCTGTGCAGGAACCGGCTGTGTAGCCAGTGGTTCATTTGAGATTAAAAAAACACTCGAAAAAGAAATTACAAAAAGAAAATTACAAGATGAGGTAGCAGTTATCTCTACTGGATGCAATGGTTTTTGCGAACGCGGGCCGATTGTCGTTGTACAACCGGATGGAATATTTTATCAAAAATTAAAAAAGGAAGATATTCCCTTCCTTGTTGAAGAACATTTCCTTAAAGGCCGTCCGGTAAAAAAACTCATGTATGTACCTCCTGCAGAAGAAAAACCCATACCCAAGATGATGGACATCGGGTTTTTCAAACATCAAAGATTGATAGTCTTGAGAAACCGAGGACGTATCGATCCAGAAAATATTGATGAGTATATTGCATTTGGAGGCTATAAAGCATTGGAAAAAATATTATCTGAGATGTCTCCCGAACAAATCATAAAAGAGATTAAAGATTCAGGACTAAGAGGCCGTGGGGGTGCTGGATTTCCTACTGGTCTGAAATGGGAACTATGCAAAAAACAAAATGGTGGTACGAAATATGTGGTATGTAATGCTGACGAAGGAGACCCCGGTGCTTTCATGGACCGAAGTGTCTTGGAAGCAGACCCCCATGCCGTACTCGAAGGAATGACTATCGGAGCGAAGGCAATAGGGGCTCAAAAGGGCTATATCTACGTTCGTACTGAGTATCCTCTAGCTTTAAAACGGCTACAGATAGCAATAAAACAATCAGAGAACTATGGATTACTTGGAAAAGATATTTTGGGGACCGGTTTTGATTTCTCTATTGATGTCGTACGTGGTGCAGGTGCTTTTGTCTCTGGTGAAGAAACATCTCTCCTCGCAGCAATTGAAGGCAGAATCGGTGTTCCTAAACAACGTCCTCCCTATCCTGTGAAAAAAGGTTTATGGAAAAAACCGACAAATATCAATAATGTTGAGACCTGGGCAAATGTACCACAAATTATTCTAAAGGGTGCTCAATGGTTTTCTGAAATCGGTACCGAAGGCAGTAAAGGAACAAAAATCTTTTCACTCGTAGGTAAAATAAATAATACTGGACTCGTTGAAGTTCCCATGGGGATTACTCTAAAAGAAATTATCTACGAAGTCGGTGGTGGAATAGCTAAGAATAAAAAATTTAAGGCTGTACAAACCGGTGGTCCTTCGGGTGGCTGCATACCTAGAAACCTTCTTAATCGACCAATAGATTATGAGAGTTTAAAAGAGGTTGGTTCCATGATGGGTTCGGGCGGAATGATTGTTATGGACGAAGATACCTGTATGGTTGATGTCGCAAAATACTTTATGAATTTCCTGCGCGATGAATCATGCGGTAAGTGTTTATCTTGTCGAGAAGGTACTCAAAGACTCTGGGAGATCCTTGATAGTATTACAAAGGGAAAAGGGACTGCCACAGATTTAGAAATTCTTGAAGAACTTGCGATTGCTGTACGAGATGCCTCAATGTGTGGTCTTGGTCAAAGTGCCGCAAATCCGGTTCTCAGTACGCTTCGATATTTCAAGGACGAATATGAAGCGCACATTAGGTATAAAAGATGTCCTGCAGTGGTTTGTAAACATATCATATCCTCGCCCTGTCAACACACGTGCCCTATTGATACTGAAGCACCACAATACATTGCCTACATTGCAAGAGGAGACTTTGACAAAGCATATGATATAATTCTAAAAGATAATCCACTTTTGGGTATTTGTTCCCGGGTCTGTCATCATCCCTGCGAGACCAAATGTCGTGCTGGCCAAGGTGGCGATTCTATTTCCATCCGATCTCTGAAAAGGGCTGCAATTGACTTTAGTAATGGTAAAAAACAGAATAAAACAATCAAGAAACCGACTGGCGATAGAGTTGCGATCATCGGTTCTGGCCCATCCGGGTTGATGGCAGCATATCACCTTGTCCAAAAAGGCTATGCACCTACAATCTTCGAAGCATTACCAATTATAGGTGGAATGCTAGCAGTAGGTATTCCTGAATATCGACTACCAAGAAAAATATTAGAAGATGATATTCAAAGAATTATCAATGCTGGAGTTGAAGTCAAAAATAACCAAAAATTAGGACGCGATTTCACAATAAAATATTTATTTGATAAAGGTTATAAAGCAATTTATATCGCTGTTGGCGCGCATAAGAGTATAAAACTGGCAATACCAAATGAAAATGCTAATGGAGTTATTCCATCAATGGAATTTCTTACACAAATTCATCTCGGGGAAAAAGTAAAGGTTGGTAAAAGTATTGGGGTGATTGGC
>Ga0111226_1066_pt1 | contig 11535 bp, 9 predicted proteins | sample DeeMarSWOR152_54_FD_80390 | JGI IMG/M metagenome (GOLD analysis project Ga0111226, IMG submission 80390) | candidate division TA06 bacterium DG_78 | reverse complement strand
GAATCTCAGACCGAGCCGCAAGGTATAGGGAAGCGGATCAGATGCTCCACTCTCAGTATAGCTGATATTAGGACCAATATTTTGTAAGGCTGATGCCAAAGATAAGAATGGCCATGGTTTGTAGAGAACGCCGACGTCAAAGGCATAGGTTACACCAATACCACCACTCTGGATGCCTAATTCAGGCATTCTATTCCATACCCACGGCGGAACAAGGTATGAATATATAAACTTCCAACCAATCCCGAGCCCTAAATTTGGTTTTAATTTGAATCCATAATTTAAGCCAACCGAGATGTCGAACGTTGTATATCTTCCGAGATACACACCTTCGAAATTACGTACATCGGTTTCGCCGGTTGTGAGATAAATTATATTCAAACCAAATGTTCCTACCTTGAATGGCTTGGTAATGCCAGCATATTCGTAATACATATCAGGGTAAAGACCACGAAGCCACGGGGCATGTTGTAGTGATATGACTGTTTGTTCCATAAATGCAAGTCCTGCCTGATTATAGTAGCAGGCTGTGGCATCATCAGCAGTTGCTGAAAATGAACCACTTAAAGCTGTTGCACGTGCTCCTGGCCAGATCATCAAAAAAACCGCTCCAGGACGCTGGACAGCAAAAGCAAGCGAACAGCAGAGAATAAAAAAGGCCCAAATATTACGCATGAACAACCTCCATCTAACTTAAACTGCTCTATTATAACGAGATACCCGTGAATGTCAAGACCATAGTACGTTTTGCGCTGCCTACACACGAAAGATTGACATAACACTGATTTATAGTATAATTTTCTCATGCAAGAAATGGGTAGGGTCATTGAAACAACGCACTATTCTGCACGAGTGCTGCTCCAGTCATGTGAGGCATGCAAAACATGTTCTGCCAGTTATCTCTGTCGACCATCAGGTAATGACCGAATAATTGAAGCAGAAAATAGTATTGGCGCTCACATTGGCGACGAAGTCTACGTTGAAATCTCTAGCAGGATTGGATTCTTAGCGCTCTTTTTACTCTTTGGTTTACCAGTGATACTCGGCTTAACCGGTTTACTTATTGGGGCACAGCAGAGCGATACGTATTCACTGGCCTATGGTATTGTGGGCTTGGCATGTGGTTTGATTATCGCAAAGATTGTCAATAATATTCTGAGTAAAAATCAAAAATTGCTGCCCCGAGTTATAGAGATTGTACATCCGAAAGGTGCTTGACTTTCTTTTTATTGTTAGTATAATAATTTAAATGGAGGTAAGGTGTCAATTTTTATAGCATTTCTGGTCACAACAATAGGTTTTGAATATTTAGGCGTCGATCCAATCGCACACCGAGCTGGAATGGGGTATGGTCTTTATGGTGATGGATACAGCGTACACTACAATCCAGGTGGGTTAGCATTTGCACTCGATACCTATTACTCTACATCTTATCTCAACTATATTGGTGGTACACATTTCGGCTTTGTAGGGTACGAACGCAACCAAATCGGTATTGGCGTGAGATATTTTTACAGTGGCAGTATGAAAAAAACAGATGAATTTGGAAACGAATATGGCAGTTTTGGTGTTCACTATATAGACCTCAATGTTGGCAAAGGATTTGTTTACAAAGATATTGGCTTTGGTATTTCTGTTAAGGCAGTGTATGCAAACATCGATTCACTGTACTCACTCGGTGCTGGCATAGACATAGGTGCACTCTATATCCTTGCTGAGCCCGAGATACAAATCGGCCTTGCAATAAAAAACATCGGTTCAAGTATAATACCTTTTATAGAGGAAAGAGAGACATTCCCCTATGAAATTACGATCGGTGGAGTAAAGCATTTTAGCAACAGTTGGGTTGGCGTGGATATTATAAAGCCTGCACTCTCAAGCTTCGGACTTAGAATTGGAGGAACATATTCTATCACACCAGTTTTTGCTTTAAAGGCGTCGTATAATACACTCCTTTCTTCACTGAGCACAGGCAGTAGTGGTCTCGATATCCTCGCCGGTTTAACAGTCGGATTCGGCGTAACCGTAAACAAAATTTTCATCGACTATTGCTACTCACCATATTTTGATCTCGGCGGAGGTCATCGTATCTCAATCAGCTTAGGAGGATAAATGTCTAAAGCAAGCTCTTCCTTTATTCCTTTGCTCTTGGTTATTTTTCTCTCAATCTTCTTTTTCCTCAGCCCGAATTTCTTCAGTCAGGAAGTAACAGGCAGCAGTAACACGCTTAAAGAAATATCAATCAAGAGATTTACAAGTGTCGGTAATACCATTGCCCATGCAGCATTTGTTGAAGACGCTATTATTATGAATGAGAGCCCAAAATTGAATGAAATAATCACGAGTCTGCGCCGTGATGAGCCTGAAATGACATTTATCTATTTTGTCGATAATACAAACAAGATAATCGCCTCGAGTAATCCTAATATGATTGGGAAAACCTATGACACAGATATTCTCACATCTGGGGAAAGTATTGTGAGAGAAAAAAATGGTACCTACGAAGGTGGATTTAGTATAACAATCGGCCAGAAGAGAATCGGTGCGATCTATTTCGAAGCCAAGCCAGAAATCGTGAGCGGTCAACTTGCTGCCTCACCAAACCCAATTGTCTTAGCAGTTGGTATCGTTGTTGCATTCATTATTTTCTTTATTACGTATTCGTCGAATCGAAATCTCGAAAAGAAATTGGTGGCAGATTTAAACAGACGGAAGGAAGCTACTATTTCACCACAAGTTCAGGCATTGAAGAAAGAAAAGGAAGAAACAGAAAAAGGATTGGAAGAAATAACTGAGAAAATGACGAATCTACAGAAAGAGTATGCGACGAAGAAGGCAGAATTAGAGAGCAATCCTCTATTTCAATCAGTCGAAAAATTGAAGACTGTCGAAACCGAAACACTCAAAAAACTTGAGACATTAAAAGAACAGAAAACTCAATTGAGCAAGGAAGTTGAGTCACTCACACAGAAAAGAGAAGAAATCCGTAGCGCACTTGAAGCAGAAAAGAAAGAGGAGAGTATCCTACACGAGAAATTGGCGCTCATCAAGAAAAAAATCCTTCGATTAGAAACACCCGAGAAATAACTGAAGGCAATCAAAATACCGTGAATTGAACAATTGTAAGGACATACATACTGTTTTGTTAACCGAAAATGAAGAGTCAATACGTCAGTGAACTGAAATCCGGACATACTGTTAAAGAAAAATTTATCCTCTCGAAGAAAATACTCAAGGAAAAAAAAGATGGTGGTTTCTATGCAATGCTCGAATTGACAGACCGGACAGGTAGTATTGAAGGTATCGCTTGGGATAGCGTGGCTGGAGATTTAAAAACCATCTCTGTCAACGATGTTGTTTTTGTCACCGGAAATATCAATGAGTATAATGGTAAGTTAGAAATTGTCGTAAATTCAATCAGCCAAATTGCCAACGATGAAATCGATCCAGCAGATTTCTTACCACAGTGTGAAGAAAATATCGATACCATAATGGCAGAAATAGATGAATTCCGGACGAAAGTGACTAATCCTTTTCTGAAAAAGATAATTGATATGTTCTTTGATGATCAGTCGTTTGTTGAGAAATTCCGATTAGCGCCCGCGGCGATGCGAGTACACCATGCCTATCTTGGAGGATTAGCCGTACATACATTGAAAGTTTTAAAATTACTCTCGGGCATGGGAGATACTTATACATCACTCAATACTGATCTTCTGATAGCTGGCGGCTTACTTCATGATATAGGCAAAATTCAAGAATACATCTATACCAAAAAAATACATACTTCAACAAGAGGAAAAATGCTCGGTCATATCGTCATCGGTTATGAAATGGTCTCAAGGAAAATTGCTGCAATTTCACAATTCCCTGAAGAATTGAAATTAAAATTGCTCCATATGATGCTGTCTCATCATGGAGAATTCGAATGGGGGTCGCCAAAACTGCCAATGTTTCCAGAAGCATTAATTCTTCATTTTGTAGATAATCTCGATTCAAAGGTTGAAATGATGATTGAGGAGATAAAAAAACATAGAGGAAATCAGAAGGAGTGGAGTGACTACCATCCATTTTTAGAAAGAGAAATATATTTACACGAAGAGGATTGATTTTGATACTATGAAAATAAAAGAAATTAAATTATACAGTTTTAAATCATTCAGTGATGAAACAAGAATTCTGCTCAACACAGGAATAACGGCATTTGTCGGTCCTAATGGTAGTGGCAAGTCGAATATCTTCGATGCCTTAAGGTGGATTTTTGGTGAACAGAGCATGAAAGCTCTGCGCTGCGATAAAATGGAGGATTTAATTTACGAATCTGTTGATTCCAAAAATGATGCCAGCTTTACCGATGTTTCAGTAATCATCGAGAACGAAGACTATTTCCCACAATTTGGTGGCGAATTTGAAATAAGACGCCGCTTCTATAAAACTGGAGAGAGTGAATTTTTTCTAAACCGCGTAAAATGTCGCCTGCAAGATATTCAAGCTCTCTTTTTAAATTCCGGAACGCTCACTTATTCATTTCTCGAACTCGCAGAAATTGAGAAAATAATCCATGGAGATACAAAAGAGATGTTCGATGATGTATCTGGAATATTAAAATATCGGGAGCGGAGAGAACAAACAAAACGTCGACTCGAGGTCACCGACCAGGACCTTGTAAGGCTTGAAGATATTATTTCGGAAATGCAACGTGGGCTGAGGAGTCTCAAGAGACAGGTTCGGCAAACACGATTATATCAAGAATTAAAGGAGGAATATAAGACTTTATCTCTTTACATTATTAAGAACCAATATAATACGACCCTACAAGAACTCGCGCGTGTTCAAATGCAGATAAATAATCAGGAATCACAGAGACAAGCAGTTTTACAAAAGATGAAAAAACTGGAAAATGATCGAGAAGTTCTTAAAAAAGAGATGGCTCAAATAGAAATAACAAAAAAAGAAACACTCAGTCATATCGCATTAATTGATGAAGCGATACGAGATATACAGAATAAAATTGAGGTGAAAAATGAAGAGGCCAAACAAATCACGCTATCGTGTGCAAGAATGCTCGCGACCATCAAGGAGAAGGAAGAAATAATACACAACAATACAAAACGCTTACTCGATTCCAAAAATACTCTTGAAGAAATTGCAAATAAGATTTCACACTTGGATGTTACAATAGGTAACGAGAGAAAACAACTCGAGAAAAAAAACGAGCAGTATTTTGCATTAAAAGAAAATTTAAAACAGAAAGATGAAATCATCAAAGGAGTATTGAATAAGATTCAGTCGAGCAAAAACGAAGCCGCTAAATTGCAGTTCGAAAAAGAAAACAAAGAAACAATACTGTCTCGGATATACGAAGAACATAATACGCACAAGCAAGAACTTGATAGTAAAATACGGCTAAAAAAAGACTTGGCAAATCAATTAGATGCAGTTATAAAACAGCAAGAAGATGCGGTGACTCGTTTAGAACAGGCAAATAGAAAATTGGCTGATCTCGAAATTTCATTCGGGGAATTAGAAACCGATCTCCAGAAAAGACAAGAGGAAATTGCCGATTGCAAAGTCACCATCGATACCCTCAATCATAGATTTAAAGAAAAAGGGAGTAATAAAGAAATTGAAAAACGATTCGACAAAAAAACGAAAGGGTTATTACGAAATAATTTAGAAGTTGCTGAGGGATATGAATCAGTAATTGATATTTGCCTTGGTGATCTCTTAGATTTTTACTTGCTCACCCAATTCGAACCGCATGATTTCAAGAATCTACCAGAAGGTAGATTTGGTTTTATTAATACAAGGATTGCCCCCCATGAAAAGAAAATACCCGAAGTGCCAAACGATGTGCTGCCTATTACACAGTTTGTTAAATTTAAATCAAAATATGAGTTGCTCCAAGAGTACATAAGTAACTATTTCTTGACCAACGATTGTAAGAGCGCTCATGAACTCTCCAAAAAATATCATAATTGTGGTTTTGTAACCCGCGAAGGAATGCTCTTTCGCAATGGTATTATTATAATAGAAAAGGGAGAAATTGGATTTTTTAAGATACGCGAAAGTCTCAAACAGTATCAGGCAAACCTTGAGACATTACAAAATGAAATTTTGTTTATTCATGAAGAGAAGAAACGATTAGAAGAAGAAATCGAAAAGATGAAGAAAAGTATCGAAGAAGAAAAAGATAAATTATTTACAATAAATGTTACGAAATCAGAACACTCTTTAAAATTGAATGAAGTTACGAAAGGCATTGAAAAGATGAAGCAGGAAAGTGAACATCTGAGTAGTGATCAGAACACACTCAAGAAAGGAGTCGAGTCACTTGCCGAACAGGTACGCACTATTATAGAAACAATACAGGCTGCGGAACAGGAGATGCAGGGTATAGAAAATGACAAGGCGGAGCTATCTAATACTATCACGCAAGTGAGTGAAGAAATTGATGAAAGTAATTCGAATTTAAATGAGATGACACTCGAGTCAGTTATTTTCGAGGAACGAAAAAACAGTGTTAAAAAAACAATCGAACAGCTCAGCAATGAAAACCAGGCTATAGAAAAAGAAATTGCTACACTCAAAGAAAACACCGAAGCAAAGAATTTAGCAGAAATAAATAAAGCACTCGCGGCATTCAAACAAGACCTCGAGACAAAGAGTCAAGAAAAAGTAGAATATGAATCCAAACTTCCCGAAAAGCTAATCGAGGAGTTCAATGTGCGGCAGAATGCTATCTATGATCAACTCACAGAAAGACAAAAAACCCATGAAGAAATGCAAAATAGCATCATGGAGTTGAAATACCGATCATTCCAATTAACGCATAAAAAGGATGAACACATCCGAGACACTCAAGAAAAATTTCATGTTGATCTAACGAACTACATTCCTGAGGAGGTGTTTGAAGCAGAAGATAAACTCGCACAGGTAAGGGGGAAATTAGAAAAACTTGGTGAGGTCAACCCTCTGAGTTTGGAGCTCTACGAATCTGAAAAGAAAAGACTCGATGAGTTTCTCTCTCAGCGTGATGATATTATAACTGCAAAGAGAAATTTGTTGAAGTCGATTGAAGAACTCGACCAGCGCGCCCAGGAGAGATTTATTGGAATCTTCGAACAGGTAAAAAAAGAATTTAATTATGTTTTCTCCAACTTTTTTGAAGGTGGCGGAGCAGATTTGATACTGACAGACCAAGATAACCCATTGACCTCGCAGATCGAGATTGTTGTTCGCATGGGCGGTAAAAAACTAAAGACCATAAGCCAACTCTCTGGTGGACAGAGAACGCTCCTGGCAGTGAGCCTTTTACTCGCATTCTATCTCGTCAAACCAGCTCCCTTCTGCATCCTCGATGAGATCGATGCACCACTCGATGATGCCAATGTCGTAAAATTCAATCAATTTTTAAGAAATCTCTCACAACGAACGCAGGTCATCATCATCACCCATAATCGGGCAACCATGGAATACACTGACTATCTCTATGGTGTCACCATGGAAAAACTACGGCAGAGCAAAATTATATCAGCGAGGCTCGCTGATCTTGAAAAGATCGGTGCTCTGGAATGATTATAAAAACTACCGCATTCCATTTTCAATGCTGGTAACAATTTTTGTCGTCGTATTTTTTTTCTCTTATCACTGTAATCGTTACGAGTAATGTTGAGCAAACTCAAACAGGCTCTTGGTATTTTTTCTCGCACTAAAGGTGCGTCGTATGATGAAATCGAAGAAATACTGCTTCGAGCAGATGTTGGTATAAAATACACCGAGCGCATAATCCACAATATAAAAAAAGTCAGCGGTGAACCGGTTGACCTCTTAAAACAGGAAATTTTTAATCTGTTGGATAAACAAAAGCCCATGATAGACACTGCTGCACCGCTCATTATCATGGTCAGCGGCGTGAATGGTTCAGGAAAAACAACCACGGTCGCAAAACTCGCATACCGTTACAGTCAGAAAACAAAGGTAATGCTTGCGAGTGGTGATACATATCGCGATGCAGCACATGAACAGTTAGAGATCTGGGCACAAAAAGCAAATGTTGAAATAGTCGGCTCACAAAAAGGACAGGATGCCGCAGCAGTCGTGTACGATGCAATAGCAAAAGCCCACGCACAATCGATCGATACTGTTATTATCGATACTGCAGGGAGATTGCATACCCGTACCGATTTAATGGAAGAATTGAAAAAGATAAAGCGTGTCATCAGAAAATTAAAACCGACTGGTCCTGATCTGAATGTATTAACGATTGATGCCACCTTAGGACAAAATTCTATTCAACAAGCGACTATTTTTACTCAGGAGATCGGTATCAATGGATTAATTTTAACCAAGTTTGACGGCACGGCAAAAGGTGGCGCAATAATTCCAATATGTAATGAACTCAGTGTACCTGCCCTCTATCTTGGTGTTGGCGAGAAGATCGAAGACCTCATCGAATTCGATACAAAAATATTTGTCGATGCACTCTTTGAGTAGATAACCTACAAACCCCAAACACAGTACACGATAATACACATTCCGTCACTTCGACAATTCTCGTAGTGACGGAATATCAGCAAGTCAAAAATTGCTACATTACTATTACTGATGTCCTATCCAAATGAAACAAGAAATGAACCGACAAAGGCGAGGATAATGCCGAATACACGTCTTATGTTTATCGGTTCCCTTAAGATAAAACCAGCAAAAATAAATATAAATATGATACTCGTCTGGTTCAATGCTGATGCAATCGAAGCCTGCGTATATTTCATACCTGCTAACCAAACAAGCATCGCTAAAAATGCGCCGATGAATGAACCGGTGATGGTGTACGTCCAACGACGAGTCGAGATGAGTGAATTGACGATCTTGCGTCTCGCTGGATAGAAGAGCAGTAGTAAGCCAAGGACAACAGAACCACCAAAAAGACGAACGCCAGTCAGCCATAATAATGGATAGTGTGGCAGTAATGGTTTTATCATAACAATACCTACTGCCATGCACGCCGATGACAGAATGCCTAAGAGAACTCCCAGCACAATCTGTTTCCGATTGATTGATCGCGTCCTTTTCTCGTACGTTGCAATCAATACTGCAATAATAATCATGAGTGCACCGATTATTTGTAAAGGGGTAAGACGTTCTCCGAGTAACAGAATCGATAGACAAATGATAAATGGGCTATACATACAGACAACAATACCGGTTAAACCTGCTCCGAGACGATTCAAACTATTAAAAAATATTGTATCTCCGACACCGATGCCAATCACACCGCTGAGCATAAAAATTAAATAGATAGCGAATGGTGCCTGATAGAAAAATGCCTCACCAAAGAGCCACATCGTTGGAATGAATAAAATCAAGGCAAACAAGTTTTTGAATGAATTGAGTGCAAGGGGATGAACTCTCTCACCGCACTTCCTAAAAAAAACGACTGCCAATGCCCACAGTATAGCAGCGAGTAATGATAATCCTTCACCAAGATAAGGAATGGATGAGTGCATTAGGGATTATATTTAAAATATGTGCTATTACAAGTCGTTGTTATGTTAAACTTTACATTGGTTAAAAATCAATGCAGTGATTCTAAGGATGCTGCGATAGTATCCAAAATTTCAATTTTGTTAATGATCTTGGCACGATCTGGCTCATCAACATTGAATTTTGATCGGTACCGGAGTAGCCCCTTTTTAAACATTAAATGTATGAACGGTGCTAAACTTGCTATTGATGCACGAATCTCAGTATTCATCAACCATTCAGTGATTTTCTGAGAATAATTGCTATGCACGACGAATTTATTATCGAAATCTTGTTCGCCTACGAATACGCGCTGCCTCAACAAAAAATCGAACCGAGAAAAAAATGTATTTGGTAAGATTTGAAACATGTAGGTTGTATTACAATCGATCCTAATGAGCACCTCACCATAAGCTTCGAGATCAATAATAACGGGGCGCTCTTCAAGTTTGCCTATTACCGAATATCCAGCCTCACCAATTTTAAAAAATATCCGCCCTTCTATCCGGTGGACAGCGCCAGTAAGCTTTCTGGCGAGTTCATCACAGATTGTAGCAAGTTCTGATTTCATATTATTTAACCTCTATTCTCCAATATCTTCTTTCGAAAATATATTTATTACAATACGCAGTCTCAAAAATAAAGTTATTCAGGTTTTCAACCTGAATAATATTTCGTTGCAATACACCCAGGACATTTTTTGCGGTACACTGGACATTTTTGGCAATCTGCACCACACGGGGCTTTTTTCAAGTGTGGCTTAACTGCACCAGCTTTCCAGAGGCTTGAGACTTCAATGCGTTTTGCAAAAAAGACTTCTGCACGATCGAGTCCGACTGTTTCTTGTGGATGCTTTTGTATTGAGGACAGCCACCATCGATGCTGGTACGGCAGAGAAAATGTAGCGATGAGCGTGCAGCCGACATGTGTGCAAAAAGCACAGTATGGACATTTTCTAAAAAATCCTGCAATTGCTTTTGCCTTCGAGGAATTGGCAGTTCTACCGAGGAGAATACCACTAATTGATTTCAACTGCTTCTTTTTTTTCACAACGCCTCTCTCCTTTTGTCTATCTGGTAAATGAAAAACTACACACGCATCTTATAGAACCCCTCACCGAATGTATGTCCAGCTAACTTACCATCAGAGATTGCATGCATGGTAATCTTATGTTCCCATCGGGGTAGTTGGCGGAGTTGACTCTCGCGCGATCCGCAGTGTTATTCCGGTAAATGTGTGTCGTTTCAATAGAGTCCTCGTTCGTTACCAATTGTTGTCGAAGGGCCGTGTCCTGGATAGACCCTGGTTTCATCAGGCAAGACAAGCAGTTTTTCTCTGATGCTTCTCAGAATTGCCTGTTCATCACCGCCAGGGAATAAAGTATTTCCTCGACCGTTTGAGAATAACGTATCACCAGAAAAGAGGTCATTCCCAATGAGAAAACAGCAGCCACCAGGAGTATGCCCTGGTGTATGGAGTACAGTAATCTGTTTCTTATCAAATTCGATTTTCTGGCAATCCTCTAATTTGATGTCACAGCCATCGATCCAGTCCAAAGGGTGAATTGCTGCCTTTGCTCGAGTATACTGTTTCACATCTTTCAATGCCTCAACATGATCGAAGTGCCGGTGGGTAACGAGGATGAGAGAAACTTCAAGACCGGCTATTGCTGCGATAATTTTTTTGGGCTCAGCAGCAGGATCAATGACAATACATTTTTCCCCTGATTGTAATATATAGCAATTCGTTTGCATTGAACCGACAATCAAATGCTCTATGGTCATAATTTCATTATAACAGAATTCTCTTCAGCTGTCAACAATACCCAGTTCAGCTATAGTATTGGACACGTAATTGAGAGAATTTGTTCAGTGGATTTTTTAGCGATTTCTAAAAAACAGACCTGCCTGACGCAAGTCAGGAATCTTGATTACAGTGATTCGTGTAAGATTACAGTGATAATAATGCCTAAGGTAATGAAATAAAAAAGAGACTCCGAGAACGCGGAGG
>Ga0111226_1064_pt1 | contig 12046 bp, 8 predicted proteins | sample DeeMarSWOR152_54_FD_80390 | JGI IMG/M metagenome (GOLD analysis project Ga0111226, IMG submission 80390) | candidate division TA06 bacterium DG_78 | reverse complement strand
CGATCCTGAAGAGGCTCTTGAATTCTGGTGGGAGGAGGGCATATGTTATACCATCGAGTTCGAGTGTGCGCTCAGCGACATCTGCAAACCATTCTCGATAGTGCATAAAATTAGCTCTGATGAATTCTTCTGCGCGCAGCACCATATCGCGCGCGCACAGGATAGCTCTCTTTGCAGCATCGACCGCAGGGATAAGTTTAAACTCTGCACCGGAGAATATTGAGTGTCGTAGTTTCATTCCCTTGCCAGTCATCGATTCTGCGTAGAGATGTTTATACAGAGAGCCCGAATTTTCAGAAAACCACACTAAACCACCATCTCCGGTATCCTTTAACAGAAAACCATCGTATTTTTTTACAATCTCTGCCATTTCTTTAGCAAATTTGTATTTAATTTTTTGTTCCTTTGCAGCATTGTGCAATTTGATGCCCATGTATGAAGAACCTCGTATATCATAGATAAGTACAGTAGCACATGCCCGATACGGTTCGATAAAATTTACAATACTTTTCGGATATTTCTTTTTTCCTTTAACAACGTGTAAAATATTTTTGCTTTCGAAAGAAAGAATCCTTAAATTTGCCATGTCATTAATTACCCGTTGGGGTTCATTAACTGGAGGTAGACACGTAATAATTTCAAGCAGGCACTGGCCGAGGTACTGTGGAACAAGCACTTGTTTTATAAAAGAGTTGTAACTATTCCTCATATCTTTATATTCAAGTTGCACAGAAAGCAACCCTTTCTTTTCAAATTTTTGAAGGAGAGGAATGTCCTGGCTCTTTGTCCGATACATTTGCTCTAATTCTTGTAGTAACATTTTTGAAAATGTTTTTTCCTCTTCTGATGTCAGGGGACCGAACTTTTCAAAAAACATATAGTCGTTGTAAATGTCGCTAATTTTTTTTCTCTTCGTAGTAACTTTCTCTTCAACAGCTGTTTCTATTTTTTCTCCCTGTTTGAGAAATTGTTGTATTTCTCTTTTTCTCTTCTGGTAATCACGCAAGTGATAGATGTTGCCAAGGAACAGTCTATCTAATCGAGAAAACAAATTCGAAGCCTTGTGTGTGATGGTATCAAGGTCGACACCTCGTTGGACTTCATCCTCCACTATGGCTTTTAGTCCTTCACTCGTTTCCAGATAGAGTTCCTGAAGCTGTTCCTTCATACGCATTGAATAGAGCTCAATACTCCTTAGTTCTTCTTCTAGTTTATTCTTCACATCACGGAGGTCAGTCGAAATTTTCCTCTTCAGTTTCGCAAGTGAATCAGATGAGAGGTAATTGAGATAGATTGATGGAATCTTTTGAATAGCATCGTTTACACTTGTGAAAGATAATCTCTTAATATCGGATAACAAATCAGACAAAAGTTTTTCCGCTCGTGCATTAAGAATACATTTGTGCACACTTAAAAAAATTTCTGATGAAAAAGATACCCTTTTTAACTCCGCTTGAAATTCATCGAGATATTGTCGTGATGATGACTGATCGATGATTGAGATGATTTGCTCGGGGCACTTCTTTTTAATTTCATCAGAGATAGGGAGCCCCATTTTTTTATAGCCGATATAGAGTGGTAATTCGTAACCTTTGTATTCGGTTAAATCATAGCCCAGCCAGATAATAAAGTTGATTTTATTTTTAAAAATTGCTAGAGTATCCTCTGGTATCCCCAAACACGTGAGTCCTTGGCAGATCGAATCTAAAATGGCAGTGTATCTTTCTTTATTAATAAATCGTTCTTCCAGTAAATACCGATAGCGGCTGTTTTCTTCAATATAGTTCTGGATATCCGTTACGAGAACGTTGTTCATACTTTTTCTCCAGAGAATATTTCAAATAAAAATTTCCCACGACCTCCCTTTCCATCTTTGAGGTCACCAGTTTCTTTAACGACGATGTCACTGCCTAGTGTAAGTTTTAGCCCATCTGGATATGTGGCTTGCTCATGCAACTGCGCAACAAAGATTTTATACAAGTCGAGTATGAAACCATGACTTTTCCTCTTCTGATTGAGCCAGTACTCCAATCCCTGCTCAGTGTCAAGCATGAGTGGATTAGTCCTGAGCCCTTCTGCGCTGAGGAACGAGAATTTTTCGACATTTAATAGAAGGTTATAGAGTGTTGCATCATCACACACTACCACTGATTTATCCTCAGCCTTGACTTTAGAGTAAAAGTTTGCCTCTCTTACGAGCATGCCAGTTATGTCAAATTCTCCGTATGCGTTTTTATCGAAATAGACTTCATTTGGGTACTTACCTGAGGCAATGCCAACGCCGATTTGAAAAATTGCTCTGTATGACGGTGGAAGGGTTGCATACGTTGCACCTTCAAAGTGTATTTTCCGTTCCTCTGCTTCTCTGAACCAATCTTTGTATCTACCGATGTTCTCTTGGACAAAAGTCTGCGCATCCCGAATCATCTCGATGCAGCTCCGTACAACAGGTAGAGTACTTCCATGCTCTGGTATAATGGTCTTTCGATTTTTTATTTCATAGTGATTCGCTGTGAAAAATATGACGCCACCATCTCCTGTATCCTTAATTGGAGTACCACCGTATTTTTCGACTATGGAGAGCATTGATTCTTGGAAGAGATTTCTTATTTCGCTCTCCTTTTTGGCATTCATCAATTTAGTGCCCATGAAAGTAGAACCCCTTATGTCGTAGATGAGCACAGAAACTAAATCCCTGTAGTATGAAACATCCACTTTAGAGGCAGTTTCTGTTCGCCGACGCACGTTGATATCTTTTTCAATAAGAGACACCCTACCGGCGAGTGCTTCTTCTGCAAGATAACGGATACCTTCGGTCTCTGTTATGCCAGAAAGTTTAGGATAATATTCAATTAATTCCTCTAAAAGAAGTGATTTAACGAGTGGTACAATTATTTCATCAATAATAGTACGGTATTTTTTCGTAATTTCAGCGGTATTGTATTTATCTTTCAAAAAGCCTGTAGTACGATAATTATTCATACTAGTCATTGCTTCTTTATCGTTTTTTATCTCTGAAATAACTTCTTTCATAAGTGTCTGACACTGTTCATCTTCGATTGTTGCATCTTTATTATAGATGAGTATTATGAATGGATCCAATTCAGTCCTAATAAGGAACTTTGATAAATCATTCGGTTTAAAACTCAAGATACTATTGAGCTCATGCTGCGTTTCAAAATATTTTTGATATTCTCCTTTCAGAATTTTCAGATCATAGCCGTTGGTGATAAGATTGCGCTGCATTTTCTTGATCATATTTTTGACCGAATCTTCGGAGGAGAAATTTTCAGCGAGATTTACGAGCTCTTCACTGATACTCTTTGTTACACTGCGTGTTTTCTGTTTAATGTCCACCATCCTTTGCTCAACAGTTGCTCTTTTTTCTTTAATTTTATTGATCATATCTCGCGCTTTTGTCTTGAGTAATTCTAATATTTCGGCGAGGGTAGTATCATCAGGGTAGAAAAGATATGAGCTGAATACTTCGCTGATATTATCCTTGCTCAATGTTTGATTTGCTTTGATGGCGCTAATAATCTTTTCCGTGGCGTCTATGCAGTACGACGCAGTGAGCGTTTTTGAAATAGCAGCAAAAGCAGGTGCCGGTAAACCGCTTGTAAGCATAAGATCGTTCAACAATTTTATAGCCTCTGGTAGCCTACACTTTGGTAGCATCGGAATTCGTCCGTATGAGTTAACAATCAGTGTGTCAGTTATGGGCATACTTTTCGCGAGGGAATTTCTAATGTAGCTAAAGAGTTGATTGACGACGTTGCCGAAACGGACGGAAATCGACATTTTTTTTGCGAGTGAAATATCCATGGTATGCTTAGTGAGAATATCGCGCAATAATTTGCGGACAACGATCTCAAATATCAAAACTTTATTGGTTTCTCCATTGACAAATTTTTCGCTCATTTCAAAGAGATGTTTGCTGTATCTTTCGAAAAAGGTTTCCCACTTCGCTACATGTGACTCGTCTGCCAGGTAATTAAGATAACTCATTACAAAATCCTCTTGGAGTGAGAAGATTTTTCTTCCCAAGTAGACCAGTTCTTTACCATCTCGTTGTTCAAGCATCTTTAGAAAGCCATTGCCTTGGATAATTCTCCTTGCTATAGTAATATACCGTTTAAAATAGAGAGTCTCTCGATATATTTTCTGAAGTTTTTTATAATAGGGCGTCTCGAGGACGATAATGTCCTCATATTCAGTACTTTGCACTATAACGCTCCTTTTTAGTACCTTGCACTGTAACGCTCCTTTGCTATAAGATGTTCCCTGAAGGTTTTAGAAAAATGATGATGTCCGTCGCCTTTAGACACAAAATAGAGGTAATCAACATCGGCAGGTGATATTACTGCCTCAATTGAGTTTTCACCTGGCGAACATATTGGTCCTGGCGGTAATCCGATGTGGATATATGTGTTGTACGCTGAATTAATTCTGAGATCTCGTTCAGTTAATTTTGTTTTGTGCATGTCTGCGGTCCGATATATATCCGTGTTCTCGTATTTCAATGCATAGAGGATTGTCGCGCACGATTCGAGTGGGCGATGTAATTGGAGTCTCTTGATAAAAACTTTAGCTATGATTGGTTTCTCATCGGCAAATTTTGCCTCTTCTTCAACCAGTGATGCCAGAATAATGATTTTGTTGAGCGAGTCTTGATTGCTTAATTTAAATTTTTTGGTATGGTTATTGAAATTTGTAATGAAAGTTCTAATGATAGCTGTATCACTCTGGCTACTGCTAAAGGAATACGTATCAGGAAAGAGATACCCCTCCAGGGACGGAACATGTAGTCCTAATGTTTGAATGAAGTTTTTATTGGTACATAATTGGATAAATTGTTTTTGCACAATGAGTTCATGCGCGGCTAATATATCGGCAGTTTCATAGACAGTTAAACCTTCGGGTATTGTAACGATGATTTCAGATATACCGCCGCGGGTTAGATTGCTGATTACATAAATCGGATTTTTGTACGTATACAATTCATATCTACCAGATTTTAAATGCTTCTCTCGCCCAGATATTTTTAACCAGAGAAGAAACTCATCAGTATCACGCACAATCTTGCTGTCTGACAAGTATCCAACAATTTCACGTGCACTAGCGCCCTTTGGAATAGTAATTTCTACTTTACTGAAGTTAATGGGTTGCCACCAGATTATTACGAGTATGATGAGGATGACACTGATTACTATCTGTTTCTTCATACACGGTTGGAAGATTGTGATTTAATATATTCCTCGAGCATGAGTGAAGCAGCAATTTGGTCAATCTTGGAGCCCTTCTTTTTTAAACCCACATCCTTTAAGGTGTTTACTGCATACTTGCTCGTGAATCTCTCATCCCAGAGTTGCACATCGACAGAAACAGCTTTTTTCAATTCATCAACGAATACCGCAATTTTTCGAGACATTTTAGTTGCCTGGCCATTGTGCGACAACGGATTTCCAACGAGAATAAGACCGACGGTATTTTCTTGAATAATAAACTTAAGTCGCTTTATAAGCTCTTTCTGAGATTTAATTTCAATGGTCAAGAAAGGTTGTGAGATAATTCCGAGTGGATCGGTGATTGCAAGCCCAACTCTTTTTTCACCATAATCAATTGCCATAATCCTCAATTTTTGCCTCTCTGATAGAATTGCATCTGGCAAATTATAATTAAATATCGTATTATGTCAATATTTTACATTGAGATTTCTGACAAACTCAGAAATCTTCGATTACAGTGATTTACCAACGATGACGATGATAACGGCTGAGATATCACTGTAATCATTCTGTCATCACCGTAATCTTGAGAGCGATGAATATTTTTTAAGAGCTCTCACATTACCCTGAGCGTGTATCATTGACTTTATGCCTAATTTAATTACAATAGCACATGGGCTATTTTGTGATAATACGGCCAATTAATTGTGTAATAACGTTTTTATCAGTACTCGTTGGTGCTTGGATCGGTAAGGGAATTCTTGTTCTGCACCACGTTCTATTAGCTGGTATAGTTGGTTTTTGTGTCTGTGCATTTGGTAACATCATAAATGACCTGTATGATATAGAGATTGATAGAATAAATAACCCACAACGACCACTTCCTGCTGGTCGGGTTGAAAAAAGGAATGTCATATTTTTAGCTGCCCTTTTTTTTATCATATCTGCTGTCATATCCATGAGCCTCGGGGTTGTCCCATTTTTGTTCGTACTCTGTGCATTGATCTTGCTCTTTTTTTATGCATCCTACATCAAGAAAACTCCTTGGAGTAACTTTATGATTGCACTCATCAGTGGCGCAAGTTTTATACTGGGAGGCCTCGTTACGAAAAATTATGCTTGTACACTCCCTTTCCTCTTTTCTTTTTTTATCCATGTACCGCGCGAAGTAATAAAAGACATAATAGACATAAAAGGTGATAAAACAGCTGGTGTCGCATCTCTGCCAATCGTAGTGGGTGTTAAACAGTCATTCAATTTGAGTGCCCTTTTATTAAGTATTTTATGCCTTATATTACCGTTGCCCTTTTTCTTTACTATATTAAGTACGACATACATGATGATCGTATTACTCCTTGCGTACCCACTTATTATCTACACCATCGTACGACTATTACAATCACCACGTGAATATGAGCTTGTGAGACTGAGTACGCTTCTCAAAATATCAATGGTCGTTGGACTCGTAGCAATGGTTACATGATACTTCAGGCGATTATCCTCGGTATTGTACAAGGTCTCACCGAATTTTTACCAGTATCGAGTTCTGGACACCTTGCTATCCTGGAACGATATTTTAACATTACGCAACCAGTTGTCCTCGCTGCATTTTTGCACTTCGGAACTTTTATTGCGACAGTAGTTTTTTTCTTTAAACCAATTATGGACATTATCAAGGGGCTCATGAGGGGCAACAAAGAAGCAATTAACTATATCCTCAATATTGCCATCGGAACGATGCCGATCGTGATTTTTGCACTGCTCTTTACATCCGCGATTGAACAAGTTTTTACTGATATAAAACTCGTAGCCATACTACTTGGTCTCACAGGTATCGTTCTCTTAATGACCAATATTATCAGAAAACAACAGGGGAATGTTGATCGTTTATCTGCACTTATCATAGGTATCGGTCAGATGTTTGCCACTTTTCCTGGTCTCTCCCGTTCTGGTTTGACTATCTCCGCAGGTTTTTTTTCAGGAGTAAAATCTGGAGAGGCATTTAAATTTTCTTTTCTTCTTTCACTCCCTGCTGTCTTCGGTGCTAATCTCTTAGAACTGAGGAATATTTCCGTCATTGATAACTATGCTGCTCTTTGTGTTGGTGTAGCGTGCAGTTTTGTCTCTGGCCTTCTCGCACTGAAAATACTCCACAGGCTCGTGCATCAGAGATTTCATCTCTTTGGTATTTATTGTTTAATTATCAGTGTACTATTTCTCTTGGTGAAATGAAAAAAATAATTTTTATATTACTTTTAGTCCTCCAGCTTTTTGGCTACGTTGATCATTACAGAAAAGAGAATTTAATCATCGAAAATATTCCACCAATTCCCCATGAACTCATTCAAAGATTCGAGACATACCAACATGTGCGGGCAGCCTCTTTTCGTGACTGGCTGCCTGATGATCAGGGAGTACTGATCGCCACACGATTTGGTGAATCCTATCAACTGCATACTGTTGAGAATCCAAAGGGTATGCGTCGGCAGTTAACTTTTTTTACGGAGCCGGTACTCGGAGGTCTTGTATGTCCTGATTTTCGAACACCCTATCTACTGTTCAGCAAAGACTCGGCAGGCGATGAGCGGTATCAAATTTTTAAGTTTAATTTAACGACAGGTGAGTATCAATTGCTCACTGATGGAAAATCAAGGTATGGCGCTCTACTGTGGTCAAACAGAGGCGATAAATTTTCTTTTTCTACTAATATGAGAAATAAGAGAGATTTTGATGTCTACGTTGGAACATTGGAAGGAGAAAAAAGCTTCAAGCCAATGTTACAGGAAGAAGGATACTGGTATGCAGTAGATTGGTCACCAGATGATAGGCTGCTGCTTATTAAACTTTTTATCTCTGCTAGTGAATCATACTACTATATTTTTAATCTCATTACGAATGACCTGACCGAGCTCAATCCTGTGGACGAGAAGGTTGCATACGGCAGTGCACGCTGGATTAAGGATGGAACGGGTATTTATGTCGTTTCTGATCAGTTCAGCGATTTCAAACAATTGCTATTTTACGACTTATCCAGTGAGCAATTTGATGTATTAACAGACCACATTTATTGGAATATTGAAGATTTTGAATTGTCGCCTTCTGGTGATACGATTGCTTTCGTGAGTAATGAAGATGGTATCAATAAATTGTATTTCATTGATACCCATAGTAAAACATTGAACCAGGTGCGGCTGCCACTCGGATTGATCTATAATTTGAAATTCAAACCAGATGGTGAACAACTTGCTTTCGTCATCAGTACACCAAAAGTTCAGAGTGATGTTTACAGTATACATTTGAATAAAAATACCTTGCTGCGCTGGACCTATAGTGAAGTAGGCGGTATTGATACCAGTACATTTGTGCTACCACAATTGATACATTATGAAACATTCGATAGCGTGGACAGTCAGCCTCGTTTGATTCCGGCATTTTACTATAAACCAGATAGATTCAAACCACCGTATCCTATTTTGATCGACTGCCATGGAGGACCAGAAAGCCAGGCTGTACCAATATTTTCATCACTCACCCAGTACTACCTAAATGAAATGGGGATTGCTGTTATTGAACCAAATGTACGAGGTTCTTCGGGTTACGGCAAACAATATCTGGCACTCGATAATGGATACAACAGAGAAGATGCAGTGTATGATATTGGAACATTATTAGACTGGATTGCCGAGCAACCAGAACTGGATTCGAAACGTATTGCGATAACTGGCGGTTCGTATGGTGGTTATATGGTGCTTGCCTCAATGGTTCATTATAGCGACCGTCTGAGGTGTGGTATTGATATGTGGGGGATAAGTAATTTTGTCACTTTTTTGGAAAATACCGGAGCATATCGCCAAGACTTGCGAAGAGAAGAGTATGGTGATGAACAGGACCCTGATATGCGGGAATTCTTGAATGGAATTTCACCCTTGACTAATGCACATAAAATCACGAAGCCGATGTTTATTATTCAGGGACTCAATGACCCACGTGTTCCAGTATCAGAGGCTGAACAGATTGTTCAGGCAGTGCGGAAAAATGGTGTTGATGTATGGTATCTCCTCGCTGAAGACGAGGGGCATGGATTTGCTAAGAAATCAAACCGTGACTTTTACCGACAAGCAGTAATATTATTTCTTGAAAAATATTTATTGAAATAGAGGCAATCAAGGGCAATTCTTGACTTGCATCAGTTTATGAATACAATAGGTTCTAAGTACATATGACAAAAATGAAAGCAGTTGTTAAGACAAAACCTGAACCAGGTGCAGAAATTATCGATGTTGATATCCCAACACCAGGCCCTGGTGAGGTTCTGGTAAAAGTTTTGGCAACTTCAATATGCGGTACAGATTTGCATATTTACCAGTGGAACGAGTGGGCACAACAGCGTATTAAGAATCTTCCACAAGTAATGGGTCATGAACTGTGTGGTGAGATTATTGAACTCGGTAGTAATGTCAAACATCTAAAAAAAGGTGATATTATTTCAGCCGAAACCCATATTGCATGTGGGCACTGTTTCTTGTGCCAGACTGGAAATGCTCATATATGTATAAACGGAAGAATATTTGGTGTTGATATTAACGGTGTCTTTGCTGAATACGCAGTTGTGCCGGCATCTAATGTTTGGATATTAGATAAGAAGATTCCAAAGGATTACGCGTCTGTAATGGAGCCTTTAGGTAATGCAGTCCATACTGTTTTGGCAGGCGAGATTACGGGTAATACTGTACTAATAACTGGTTGTGGTCCGATCGGTTTAATGAGTATATCGGTATCTCGTTTATGTGGTGCTACAAAGATCATTGCGACTGAAATTAATGACTACAGAATAAAACTTGCCAAAGAGCTTGGAGCCGATGTGGTACTGAATCCAAAAAAAGATGATGTGGTCAAAAAAATTAAAGAAAAGACCGATGATTTAGGGGTCGATGTTGTTTTGGAGATGTCGGGTAATCCAACTGCGATACTCGATGCATTTAAGGCGTTAAGACCTGGTGGCAGATACTCCATCCTCGGGATACCTGATAAACCTATAGAGATTGATGTCAGCAGAGATATCATTTTTAAATATATTACTGTCCAGGGAATAAATGGTCGTTTGATGTTTTCAACATGGCACAAGACAGCACGATTCTTAAGCTCGGGTCGTCTTGATCTTGAGCCAATTATTACACACCGTTTTCGGCTCGAAGAGTTCGCAAAGGGAATGGAACTCATGGAATCTGGGAATTGTGGTAAAATTTTATTATACCCATAGTCCTAAAAAGTATGTCTCGAATAAAATACAAAGGTGATGAAATCTTGTATACATCAATGTCAAGAAATACCAAAGCAAATTCTAAATCCGAAGCACTAAATCCTAAACAAATTCAAATTAACCAAATACAAAATCCAAAACAGAATAATTTAATTTTTGAACATCCTCGAAAATCTAATCTCACTTCGTTTCGGAGATTTTCGGGAGAATTTCGTGTTTAGAGATTGTTTAGAATTTCCGTCTCGTCTCTAGACTCGACGTCGAGAGAGACACGAGGCGGAAATTAGGATTTTAGCCGAGCAAAAGCGAGGCTTATCTACGGGAGGTAGTTATGGCGTTTAGCGAGAAGTTGAAATCATTTTATACTAATCAGCTCGCTGAGATTAAAGAAGGTGGGTTGTTTAAGGAAGAAAGAACTATTGTCTCGCCCCAAGCCGCTGATATTAAGGTCGAATATCCTCACGGTACTCCGGTCCAGGAAGTGATCAATTTCTGTGCTAATAACTATTTAGGACTATCGAGTCACTGTGAACTAATTGAGTCAGCAAAACGAGGACTAGAGACAAGGGGATATGGAATGTCCTCGGTCCGTTTTATCTGTGGGACACAAGATATCCATGAAGAGTTAGAAAAGAAGATTTCAAAATTTTTGGGTACTGATGCAACAATTCTTTACTCATCGTGTTTCGATGCTAATGGTGGTTTATTTGAGACGTTACTAACTGATGAAGATGCGATCATTTCAGATGAGTTGAATCATGCCTCAATCATTGATGGTGTTAGGTTATGCAAGGCAGAACGACACCGATTTAAGCATGCCGATATGAAAGATTTAGCAGAACACCTCAAGCAGACTCAGGGTAAGCGGTTTCGCATGATTGCGACAGATGGTGTCTTCTCGATGGATGGCGATATTGCCAAACTCGATGAGATTTGTGTACTCGCTGAGAAATATGATGCCATGGTTATGATTGATGATTCACATGCTACCGGGTTCATTGGTAAGACAGGAAAGGGAAGCCATGAATACCGTGGCGTGATGGGTAGAGTCGATGTTATCACGACAACATTAGGTAAAGCAATGGGTGGTGCGAGTGGTGGATGTACTTCAGGCCGAAAGGAAATTATCAATATATTACGACAACGTTCCCGTCCGTATCTCTTCTCAAACACGGTTTGCCCAGTTGTGATTGCCGCCGCGATTAAGGCGGTCGATCTGCTCCTTGGTTCTACTGCACTTCGTGATACATTAGAGGAAAATACAAAATATTTTAGAGAAAAAATGACTGCTGCAGGATTTGATATTAAAGAAGGAATTCATCCTATTGTTCCTATTATGTTATACAACGCAAAACTTGCTCAAGATATGTCGCGAGATCTCTACAGTGAAGGAATCTATGTCATTGGATTTTCCTATCCAGTTGTTCCTAAAGGTCAGGCTCGAATCAGGGTTCAGATTTCTGCAGGTCATGAAAAAGAACACCTCGAAAAGGCAATCGCCGCATTTACAAAAATCGGTGAGAAATATAAAATTCTTAGTAAGAAGAAGCAAGAAATA
>Ga0111226_1063_pt1 | contig 12119 bp, 11 predicted proteins | sample DeeMarSWOR152_54_FD_80390 | JGI IMG/M metagenome (GOLD analysis project Ga0111226, IMG submission 80390) | candidate division TA06 bacterium DG_78 | reverse complement strand
ACCTAATCCATTTTCTCAGGAAACGAGAATACAGTACTCGTTGTCTCAGGACATCCAGGCAGTTAAAATTGAAATCTTTGACAATATCGGCCGAAAGGTACTGCAATTTATGCCTGATGAATCTATAGGATATGTTATCTGGCGAGGAGATGATGATTCGGGTAATCGTCTTCCTTCTGGTGTTTATTTTTTACGCTTTTCATCGTTGACTGCAATAAAGACAATACCGATAGTTTTACTCAGATGAATTTTTGCACACATGAAGACGGTTCTAAAAACAACGGGTACTACCTTTTTTGTTTTAGAGGCCGTTCTCTATAAATGAGGATATCATTCAGGTATAGATGATTGAGAAGATTGCGACAATGCAGATGAATGCGCCAGAAGCTCGGGCACGGGACATGGCGAATAAAATCATTCCCACACTGAAACGATGGAAAAATAATTGATACAAAGAAATGATGTCGTTTAGGAAGATTATCCAATCTACACGTGTGAAACGATATTATTTAACAACACTATGTCTTTTTCTTCTGTTTACCTGTCAAGATGAAGAGGAAATTGTGTATGTTCAAACATGTGTAGATAGGAAACCATCCTGGTCTCCTGATGGTCAATATATTGCTTTTTATCGTGATCCTGCAGATCGATACATGGGAAATACATGTCTGACTAATGATGGAACCCGTGACAGTGAAGATACATTACAGGGTATTAGGTTATTAGATCTAGAGACACTGGATATTGTCTTCTTGGTGCAAGGGTACGCACCTGACTGGTCTCCAACTGGTGGAGAGATTGTCTATACTATACAGGAATTCGGTAAGATCTGGGAAATTAATGTAGTAACAGGAACAACGTTCGAGATAACTGATTTCATGGGCATGAACCCAGATTGGTCACCGGATGGTTCTCAGATCGTATGTGAGAAAACCATTGATAATATTGGCATCTATCTAATCGACACAATAGGAAACATTACACAAATTTATAGTTCAGCAGTAGAGCCGAGCTGGCATCCGTCTGGAGACCGACTCGCATTTTTAGCCCAGCTAGATGATCACTATGGGATCTGTGTAGGCGATACGAGTGGCACGATTATTCGATTGATCTGTGCAGCTACTGGTCAAGCATATCCTCAATACTCACCAGATGGGTCAAAAATTGTGTATCATCGTCTTGAGGATGCCAGTATACACGTCATCGATACCCTAGGTAATAATAATATTGTTCTGGCAACAGGGTTTGACCCATCATGGTCTCCTGATGGACAAAAGATCGTTTATGTTGCTGCCGATACAACTGAAACAAAAATCTCTTTCTCGTTATGGATGATGGATGCAGATGGTTCTCATAAAGAGCAATTAACATACCCAGATAATTAACGTACAGTATGTTGATATCCATTTATTTTATGATACAAACAAATGAACACCCTTCAATAGAATTGTAAAAAAACATTCCGTCACTACGAGAATTCTCGTAGTGACGGACTATGGGTATAACAGCTACTAAGAGTTATATAAAAATCAAAGGTTAGAAATCAGACGAATTTATTTAGAGAAACTCCTACGGCGTCTTGTTAAATTCATAGGGGATTATAATAACAGGTACCTTTGCCTTTTCTATTACACCCGTACTTATCCATTCGGCGACAACTTTCACTGGGGTTGCACCCATAATAATGAGATTAACTGATTCTTCCTGTGCGGTTTCGATAATATTCGAAATTATATCACCCTTTTTTAAACGTTTAATCACCTTTATGTTTGCGTCTCTACCCGCATCAGCAAAAATCTTAAGGGTTTCCTCTCCCCTTGCAGTATCCTCTTTTTGTGAGATATGTAAGGCGATTACTTCGGCACCTAATTTTTTAGCGAGATTCATGACATACCACACATTATCTTTTGCAGGCTTGGGACCTGCCGCACTGACCAATATTTTCATTGTAAATCTCCTCCTTGGTTATTATAGGAATTATTTGCGGTCTGTCAATATCACCTCTGCACCAAGATGTTAGACAATATTGACAAAGTAACACTGGCAGCTACAATACATCACCATGAATAAAAGTACACAATTATTTGAGAACCCCATAATAAGAATTATTATTGCCATAGTACTCGGTTTATTTGTTCTTAATGGAGTGCCATATATAGAGAGACTAATAGCGTTGATTAGTCGTCATGCGATAGACTCGCTTCCTTGGCTGATGCCTGTATCGGAAAGCATTGCTATGGTAGCCTTTTCTATATTGATAATACTGATTATTAACAAGGGCACGTTGTCACATTATGGTTTTACTCTTGGCGAAAATGTGAGGTATGTAAAAGTCATTATAGTAAGTTTTATAGTAGGTATTGTCACTATGCTCATTACTGGTATTGCAGCTAATATTTTACAATCAATTTTTCCTATTGGAGGAGGAGAACATTTTGCAAGCAACTATTCTTTTTTAGAAACAGTGTTTCGTGTTTGGATATTGGCTAGTATCAGTGAAGAGGTTTTGACACGTGGGTTGATCCAGGGATTTCTTATGCCACTAAAAAAGTATGGATTTAAAATATTTAAGAGATTTATGAGCGTACCGATATTGATAAGTGCGCTCTTTTTTGGCGCAATGCACATTATGCTCTTAACTACGGGAATGAATGTATACATGGTTCTTGCAGTTGTGGTTACCTGTTTTATATTAGGCCTTTTAGCAGGCTACTACCGTGAGAAAACTGGGAGTCTCATTCCGGCAATCATCGTGCACATGGTGTTTAATATAGGTGGCGCGCTCCTGGGTTTGTTAGGTTGAGGTATAACATTAGTTTTTCCTTGAAATTTCGTAGATTTTATGTTAAGTGCCCAAATGATAGTGAGCTCATATTGTGCCGTTGCATATCGAGTACATAAAAGAAAACTTCGCCCTTGACAAATAGTACTAACTACTATATAATAGTAAGTATGAATAAGAGAGATTATGGTGAACACAAGAGTTTACAAGAAAAAGTACGTTTCTTCAAAAAAGTTTGCTATAAACATGGTTTGAAGATTACACCCCAGAGAGTCGCTATTTATAAAGAGTTAATCTCTTCTCAAAAACATCCGTCTGCTATTATGATATTTCGGAAGATTAGGAATTATTTTCCTAATATATCTTTAGGTACTGTGAACAGCACGCTTTTAACTTATGCTAAAATTGGTATAGCAAAAGTCGTGGAATCTTCAGGAGATCCCAAACGATTTGATCCACAATTAGAGCCGCATCACCATTTCAGATGTATGAAATGCGGGAAGATAGTTGATTTCCATCATGATGCTTATGATGCTATTACAATTCCTGCTGCGATAAATAAAAAGTTTGTTATATTAGAGAAAATAGTACATTTAGCAGGACTCTGTGACAAATGCAGAACAAAGGCGAAGAGGTAATATATTTTTTTAATTTAAATAGTAGTTAAAACAAAGAGGAGGTTTAACATGGCACAAGAAAAAAAGAAACTCACGACCAACTTTGGTAGACCAGTTGATGATGACCAGAACAGTAAGACTGCGGGCATTCCTGGTCCCACCATAATGGAAGATATTCATCTTGTCGAGAAACTTGCTCACTTTAACCGTGAACGTATTCCTGAACGCGTGGTGCATGCAAAGGGCGCTGGTGCAGGAGGCTATTTCGAAGTCACCCATGATATTACTCAGTATACCAGAGCCAAATTCTTGTCAAAAATCGGTAAGCGTACTGAAGTCTTTTTGCGTTTCTCTACAGTCGGTGGAGAAAAGGGTTCAGCTGATTCTGCTCGAGACCCACGTGGCTTCGCAGTAAAATTCTATACTGAGGAGGGCAACTACGATTTGGTTGGGAACAATACACCGGTTTTCTTTATCAGAGATCCAATCAAATTCCCTGACTTCATTCATACACAGAAACGTAATCCTGCAACCAATGCCAAAGATCCAGATATGTTTTGGGATTTTCTTTCCCTCACGCCTGAATCGATCCACCAAGTCACTATTCTCTTTTCAGACCGCGGAACACCCAAAAGCTTCCGTCACATGAACGGTTATGGCGGTCATTCATTCAAGTTATGGAATGCTAAAGGACAATACGTTTGGGCGAAATTTCACCTCAAAACAGCACAGGGTATCCAAAACCTGACACGACAAGAGGCGACTCGCTTAGCAGGTGAAGACCCTGACCACGCTACAGATGATTTGTTCCAAGCGATTGAACGTGGTGAATACCCAGCATGGAATGTGCAAGTACAAATCATGACACCAGAGCAGGCAAAGGATTATAAGTTTAATCCATTTGATATGACCAAGGTATTGCCTCATGGTGACTTTCCTGTGATGCCGCTTGGCCGTCTTGTGCTTAACCGGAATCCACAGAACTACTTTGCCGAAGTTGAGCAAGCAGCTTTCTGCCCTGGCAATTTTGTTCCGGGTATTGGTCCCTCTCCAGACAAAATGCTTCAAGCGCGTATCTTATTTTATCATGATGCCCATCGCTACCGGCTCGGAGCAAATTATCACCTCATACCGGTGAACTCTCCTAAAGGGGTAAAGGCACATACATATCAGCGTGACGGAGCAATGAGGGTCGATGACAACGAAGGTGCCGGTCCGAACTATTATCCGAACAGCTTTCAGGGACCAGAACCACATTCAGAAGTGGCAGAACCAGGTATTGAAGTCACAGGCAAGACTGGTCGTCAACCGCACATTCATCCTAATGATGATTTTGTACAGGCAGGAAATCTCTATCGTAAGGTAATGAAAGACGAAGATCGAGATCATCTGATTGGGAATATCGTTGACCACCTCGGTAATGCTCAGAAGCGTATTCAACTACGCCAGACTGCTTTGTTTTATAAAGCGGATTCAGAGTATGGTAGTCGCGTGGCAAACGGGTTAAAGCTTGATGTTAAAGAGGTCGAGCGTCTGGCAAAAATGTCACCGGAAGAACGGGCAAAGGCTACTCAATAGGACGGTTTATAGCACATACAGAAAACCGTATCCGATCCCGGAACGGGATAGATGTATGTTGTCCCTTGACAAAGCGCGAAAAACCACTATAATATAATAGACCGACCGTCGGTCTATTATATTATAATGACTACTGACCGACGGTCGGTCAAGGGAGGTAGATAAAATGACCAGAGAAGTGAAAAAGCCTGAAATTCGAAAGAATGAAATTCTTGATGCAGCCCGAAAGTTCTTCTTCCAAAAGGGGTATGAACAGACTTCAATTCAGGACATTATTGATGAGCTCGGCATTGCCAAGGGGACATTCTACCATTACTTTACATCAAAAATTGATATGCTTGACCAATTAGTAGACCGAACAACGAGTGAAATTTCAGCAGCTTTAACGCAGATCGTAGATTCTGACCGAAATGCGATCGATAAGTTTAATGCATTTTTTAGGACAGCTACTATTATGAAAATGCAGAAACTCGATGTTTTCTTGGTGATGCTTAAGGTAATGTTCAAAGATGAAAATACGATCATCAGGGTTAAGATGTACAGAAGAATGGTCGAAAAAAATGCACACTTGTTTTCAAGCATCATCAAACAGGGAGTCGAGGAGAGAATATTCAATACACAATTTCCTGAAGATGTTGGAGAACTGCTGATGCAGGTGGGGAGCGTTTTAAATGAGACAGTATGTAGATTACTCATTAAGAAAGACGCAGAGCCACACTATATAGTGGAGACGATAGAAACAAAGATGAAACTTTATCAGAATGCAATGGAACGTATACTGGGTGCTCCTACAGGTTCTCTGCAGATATATGCTCCGAAAGATTACGGAGATATTGTGACATTGTTTTATCAAAAGTTACGGGAGGATAAGAGCAATGAAAATAATAAAACATAAACAAGTGAATCAAAAGCCTTTAGTCATTTGGGGTAACTGTTGCGGTGGAATCGTGAGTAAAATAATTTCATGTAGTGCACTATTTTTCGTCATTGCTATTCCCATGTGTGGACAGACCGAGATGACAGCCGAGGAGATTATTCAGACGATGACCGAAACGATGAATCCTAAACAATCACAAGGCACGATGAAGATGACAATTGTCACCACGTCTGGTGAAGAGCGCACCTTTGAATATGAAACGTTTTCCAAAGATAAAGGAGACAAAAGTTTGATGAAATACCTGTATCCTTCTCGTGTCAAGGGACAGACGATACTCATGCTCAATGATGCAAATGACATATGGACATTTTTCCCAAAGACGAAACGTGTTCGAAAACTTGCGACGCATGCCAAAAAACAGAAACTTGAAGGAAGTGATTTTTCATACGAGGACATGGGAGCTTCAAACGAATTTATCGAAGAATATAATTCTGTTCGACTTAACGATGAAAAGAAAGAAGGGCGCGCGTGTTACAAGCTTGAGTTGACACGAAAACCTGAGAGCTCTGCTGGCTACTCGCGACTGGTTGTGTGGGTAGATAAAGAATATCTTGTACCACTCATGATCGACTATTATCATGATGATGACCCTGAGCTCTGGGAAAAGCAGCTCATACTGAGTGAGATCCAACTCATCGATGGAATTTATACGCCTATGAAAGTGGTTATGTATAATAAGCTCGATGCCACACACACGAGCATGGAAATTACTGATATAACCTATGAGGTTGATTTACCCGATGATCTCTTTACAGAAATGGGGATGCAAAAATGAAGAGAATATATTTTACCGCCTTAATCAGTCTGGTGTTGTGTATATGCCTATATGCCGAGGTGGACATCTATGGATATTTTGAACCTCAATACACAGGCATATACACCGATGAGAATTACTATCAATTTCAGTCTAATAAGTTACGCGTTGATCTTAAGAGCACGATTGTCAATAATGTCGAATTTGGTGCAGATGTGATATACCTGCTCTATTTTGGTGCGACAAACTGGAACATTCTCGACTTCTTGCCCGACCAGATAACGTCTCCAATTCCTCTTGACCAGCGAGCATTATTTCAAATCACCTATGGAGACAGTTTCTATCTTGATAATGTATATGCACGCCTTGCAAATTACCGGTTTGCACTGACAGTCGGCAAACAGCAAATATCCTTGGGCACTGGCTATTTCTCGAATCCCACAGATGTATTCAATACCAAGGATGCGCTCGACCCGACCTATGAACAGCCAGGACATAATGCAATCCGCCTTGACGCTTATCTGGCTGACAGATTTGGTATAATGCTCATGTACACACCAGTCGAATGGGATTGGCAAAATTCTGGCAAGTTGGTTCGCCTGAAAACAGGTTTAGGCCATTTTGATATTTCTGTTTTAGGATATGAATTCCAACACACCACGACAGATTTCTACACTTTTATACAAACCCAACAACGGAGAAGACTTTTGGGCGCAGATTTTGTCGGCGAGATATTGGGCTTTGGTGTTTGGGGAGAAGGATGCTACAATTTCATGGACGATGACGATGATAATTTTTTTGAATTCTTAATTGGCACTGATTATACATTTGAAGGTGGTCTCTATACTATGTTCGAATATCATCATAATTCCTCAGGGGAATCCGATTATCCAGAATATGACCTTAATGACTGGATGCAGTTCTTTACGGGAGAAACCAAGACCATTTCGCAAGACCAGGTATACGGTCTCATCCAATACCCGTTAACCGATTTCATTATGGTCGGGACGTCAGCCATATTCAGTATCTCGGATCAGAGTATTGCGCTCGTGCCAATGGTATATTACAGTATTTTTGAGAATGTCGAACTTACACTCATGTTCAATCTCTATATAGGTGAAGAAGGTAAGGTTTTCAGTAGTTCACTGGGCAATGGTGGGTTGATGCGCGCCCAGATTTACTTCTAGAGACTTCTGGAGAAAACAGAAGTCTTCGATTACAGTGATGGAAAAAAATGATTACGGTGATGGAAATAAAGATTACAGTGATAAAGCAGAGATCCCTCATTGCTTCACAATATCGGGACACTGAATTTTGTAGTCTAAATCTGAGATTTAGCAAAAATTCGTGGATTACGGCGATTATTAATGGCGGAAAATCGCTGTTATCATTCCTTAATCACCGTAATCAAGAGAGCGAAGAAATATTTTTTCAGAGCTCTCTTCTAAGGGAGGTTTCATGAAAGAAAAATTACTGCGAAAGTGGGCACGTATTGCTGCGACCCATCCGTGGTGGGTGATTGGGATACTGTTTGTTATAACCGTGCTCTCGGCACTTTCTGCGTCGAGATTGAAGATGGAAATGCGCTGGTCAGATCTCTTACCCATGCATGACCCAGTTGCTCAGGAGTTCGACAGGATCTTAAAAGAATATAAGAGTGCTGAAACCATTCACATTGTCGTGCAGGGTGATGAAACACAGATGAAGGCATTTGCCGATAGAATCGCGCCGCAAATTGAAGAACTGACTGAATACGTTGACCGAGTCGACTATAAACTCGATAAAGAGTTCTTTGCTCAACATGGATTCATGCTTGTAAAAGAAAAAGATTTGGAGACGACCAAAGATATGTTTGCAGATTTGAACCTCATTCCTTTCATGATCAACATAAATGATAATTTTGAAAAAGAGTATATTGCTGATGAGGAGGCATTGAGTACCAAGGAGAAAGAGGACGAGGCGGTCCGCTCGCTCGATGGGTTTTACTATTGGTTACAAACGATCGATGCGTTCTTGAGTGACCCAGAACATGCTGACCGCGCACGTGCTGAATCAGCAGTGGACCAATTACTTTATGGCGATCCGTACTTTATGTCCTATGATAAACGTGTGCTGCTTATTTCGATAAAACCCACATTCTCTTCAATTGATGTTGATAAAGACGTTGCATCAACTATTGCACTCCAGGCAGTGATTGACAAAAATCTTCCTGATTTCCCCGATATTAGAGCTGGGCTCACTGGCATTATACCGTTGCAGAAAGACGAGATGGAGCACACGATGAGCTCAATGAAAATTAGTTCGATAGCGGCATTAGTGCTCGTATTGGTATTGTTCATCCTGACCTTTCGCATGTGGAGTGCACCATTACTAGCCGGACTAAATCTTGTTATCGCAATAGTTATCGCCGCCGGGTTTATCGGCGTTATTTTGGGCAGACTCAATCTCATGACCTCGATGTTTGCGGTTATTCTGATTGGTCTGGGTATTGATTATTCAATACATATTATTTCAGCGTATAGTGAACGTCGTAATATTGACAAAGATGCAATTTCTGCTATGGAGCAGTCATTAATTCGTTCTGGACCAGGCATTATAACGGGCGCCTTGACCACGGCCGCTGCCTTCTTCGCCTTAGCGATTTCAGTAACCCAGGGTATCAAAGAAATGGGTATTGTACTGGGGATCGGTATTATCTCTGCAATGCTCACAACGATGTTTGGGCTGCCCGCAATACTCATCGCTCGAGAACGACTCATTACCAGACTGAGTCGTAAACCTTTTAAACAACCACATGTCGAATTCAAAATACTTGAACACTTTGGCAGTCTTGTTATGCGCCGACCAGTTCTGTACCTTGGCATTGCGATTGTCCTTACTGCATTCTTTTTGTATCAAGCTATGAATGTGAAGTTTGATTATAATATGTACAATATTGAACCGAAAGGTCTTACGACGGTTGCACTACAGGATACCATTATTGAAGCATTTGACATGAGCACAGATTTTGCTATGGTAACAGCAAACTCAATTGAGGAATCATACGAACTTGCCGACAAGGCGAAAGAGATGCCTGCGTTCAGTATGGTCGAGCATATCGGCGATTTTCTGCCACCCAAGGAACTTCAGTTGAAACGTCGACCATATGTTGAAGACATTAGAAAATCCGTGCTCAATACACGAGAGGTGCCAATTTCTCAAAAGGATATCGATACATTTATTGCCGAGTTAGAACGTCTGGATATGAACATCTACGAGCTTTCACAGCTTGCATTTATCGGTGGCCAAGATAAGGTCGACGAGAAGTGTCGGTCTATTATCGGTGATCCAGAAGCAGAGATTTCAGGCAGTTATATCCTTGAACTGATTGAAAAGATAAAACAAGATCCGAAACAGGCAGTTCAGGCATTAAATTTGTTCCAACGATACTACATGCCAGATCTGAGAAGGAAATTACACGATATGACAAATCCTGAACTCATTACACTAAAGACACTGCCTGAACACATCAAAGAACGCTATATTAATGACGCTGGTGATAAATATCTGATTACTATCTATCCCCGCGAAATGATTTGGGAATTTACTGCAATGCGGCGTTTTAACAAACAGGTGGAATTAGTCAGTCCGAAGGTGACGGGCAATCCGCCACTATTTATGCGTCTGATTGACTATATAGCCAGGGATGGACTGTGGGCGTCAATTCTTACGCTTTTTGTTGTTTTTCTATTGCTCTGGTTTGATTTCCGGAGTCCATTCATGGCACTCCTGGGTATGATTCCTCTTGTCGCTGGTGGTATCTGGATGGTTGGTATTTTAAAAACCTTCGGTATGATGTTAAATTTTATTAATGTCATAGGTCTCCCTATGATCATTGGAATTGGAATTGATGATGGTGTACATTTACTCCATCGCTACAAATTTGAAGGTTTTGGTATGGCACCAATTGTATTGAGAACCACGGGTAAGGCGATTTTACTGACATCGCTCACAACAATGGCAGGATTCGGTTCGCTCATGCTCGGTACGTATCGCGGTTGGGCAGACCTCGGAGCGCTTCTTTCGATTGGTGTAGCAGCGTGTTTTGTGACTACAGTACTATTCCTTCCGGCAATCGTTAGTCTTGGCCAACAGAAGAACAAAAAATAAGCGTCGTTACTGTAAGATTTGATAGTAAGGGGTTCTGTGTACACGAACCCCTTTTTTTGTGAACTATTTGTAAGGATTTTGTGAGGAAAATAATTACTATTACCTCGAACAAACGTTTGATTGAGGAAACCTGAATGGCTGAAGAACAGAAGAAAGATTCAAAACAGAGGATATTTGACGCAGCTGTCTCGCTCTTTGCCCGGAAAGGCTTTTCTGCTGTGGGTATCAGGGAAATTGCAAAGACTGCACACGTTAATATTTCAATGATCAACTATTACTTTGGTGAAAAAGTAGGTATTCTCAAGGCAATAATTGATGAATGCTATGACAAATACTATCGTGCAATTCATGATTGTGGTGGTGAGGCTACTCTACGTGAAGAGTGTGTTCAACGCATAATCAAAAATCTCATTGCATTTTTCAGAGAAAATACAGAAATTGCCATGGTGTCTTTTAATACAATACCGGTAGATATCCCTGCGGTGTTGGAGATAAAATGTCGATGGGTGGCAGAAGAACGTACAATGACTACTCCCTATTTTCGAGAATTCGGTTTGAATACTGACGATCCTATTCAAATGAATTTTATTCGGGGTCTCCTCACCACAATCATCACTGAACATTTTCGTTGCAGATATACCTGGGAACATATTGTGCAGAGAGCTGGTACATCACACGTAATGAAGAATTATCTGGAACACGATGCAGAGATGAAATATGATGATCATTTTTATGAACAGTTTGCAGAACTGCTCACGAAATTTTATATACATGGCGTGAGGGGCATTTCTCATCAGTTACAAAGTAATGAAAAGTAGCTAAAAAGAGAGGAGGATTACGTGGGAATAGTATTACTATTTTTGTTCCTGTCTCATGAAAAAACTCTCGACGTTCGTTTTACTGAAGAACCACCTATGATTGATGGAATAATTGAGGAGATGTGGCTGCAGGCAGATTCAGCAAATAATTTTGTGCAGCGTAGACCATATGAGAGGAACGCGCCTACTGAGAAGACCGTGGTTTACGTGTTGCAAGATAATGAGAATTTATATTTTGCATTCCGCTGTTACGCACAAAAACATAAGCCAACTGCTTGCTTTACACGTGATGAAGACTATGTTAGGGTCAGTATCGATCCTTTCGGCAGTAAAACTACAGGGTATTACTTTTTAGTTTTTGCGAGTGGTTTATTTTGGGACGGTTGGGTATTTGATGATGGTCGTACTTTAGATGATTCATGGGAGGGGGTATGGTACCGTGCAGTAGGCGTGTATGATGATCGATTAGAATTTGAGATGAGGA
>Ga0111226_1062_pt1 | contig 12150 bp, 6 predicted proteins | sample DeeMarSWOR152_54_FD_80390 | JGI IMG/M metagenome (GOLD analysis project Ga0111226, IMG submission 80390) | candidate division TA06 bacterium DG_78 | reverse complement strand
ACCATTAATAAAGCTGCTGCTGACTGAACCGTGGTACCTTTTGAAGAAATCAAAACTAGCCCAAGAATGGGGGTAAAATTGGTCTAATGAAAAATCATACATTGTTGCCACTATCTCAGCTGCTGCAATATATTTCGTTTTACCCTGTATTTCTAAGGTAATTGTTTCTTTTTCTCCGGGTCGGAGTTTATCGCGGAATGTCTGTGTAGAAATGGAAAGCTCTTTATTATCCCATGGTACATAGATGGGTAATGTATTTAAATAGGCACGATTATCACTCACCTGGGTCAAGTAAACAACAAATCCTCCTCGATATTTTTCAGTTACTGGAAAAGCGAAGGTATGCTGGGTTTCATGCTGTTTTGTCCAGTATCTCTTGATTATCTTATTGTCGTGTTCTATCTCTATAAAACATCTACCTGTCTCATAGCCCGTCCCCCATAGAACCTCGAGTTCCTTACCTACTTCAACTGTATTACTATTTACTCTCACGAGTGAAGCTAGTTTAATGTTGAATATTTTGTCGTTCCAATCTGGTAAAACCATGAGTGGTAAAAGGGCTCTCACCTCTCTGCCAAAATTATCCTGACCACTGCATTCTAATTTATACAATCCAGTAGGTAATTTTAATGTTACTATTCGTGGATTATTGTCTGTAGTCGTAAGACTTGTTTCGTATACCAGCGTATCCCTGGGCCAGGTTAGCCAATTAGAAGAAAATTTTTCTCCCGCATCTTCATCGCTCTGTTCTTTAAATGGGTGTAAATCATACTCCCAGAACTTCTCAGGAATTGGTTCGGATGGTTCTTTAAGCCGATAGACCTGAAGTGTAGTAGTACCTGGTATGCTAACGCCATCTAATGTCTGTGTAGCGACTCCTATAGAAAATTGCTCGTTATTTTGAGGCTGATCATCAGTAGAGAGTGTGATTGCTAACGCAGAGTAACCTAACGTTACTGAACCGTCACCTGAACGCGTCTCACCATCAGGCGAAGTCACGTCTACATGAATTCGATACGTAAATCGCGGGTCGTCATCCATAGAAATATTTAGATCGGGTTTAGCATAGAACGAGATTGTAAAATTACCATCGGCATCGGTCTTTATTTTACCATGTGCAATTACCTGTGATTTTGCACCATAACGACTATATGGTCTATACCAATTCCACCAGTAAGGATATGAGGCAGTTCTCACCACATTGTACTGAACAAGGGCATTATCTACCGGTGCGCCACTATAGGTCATGGCACTACCAGTTACTTCAATAAGTTCATTCAGTTTTGATGGCACTTTCGGAGTCTCGATTTCTACAAAAAATTTCGGCCTCTTGTACTCTTCTACTTTGATTGCTGTTCTACCAGAAGGTTCATTTGTATAAATTGTCATGCTGCCAGTGAGTCGGTCAGCAGGAGCGACAAAGTGACCACTAAAACTGCCAAATTCATTGGTCATAAGGGTAATCTTGGAGATTTCTTGATTATTGGTATCGCGGAAATATACGGTAATTTCTCGGTGAGGAATGATTTCATAGTTATTTTCTTCCTGGTCTATAAGAACGCAGATACCCTTGAAATATATTGTTTGGCCTGGTCGATAGAGCGAACGGTCAGTAAAAAAGAATGTCCTTTGGTGGGACCGCGATGGATAATATGTGTATGCGTGCCGCATATTGGACTCAAACACCTCGTCATTGTCTTTTTTAATATGTATATAAGCACTTTTGTAGCCTGTGTCTTTCGTCTTAAATTCAAAATAACCAATAGAATTAGTATGTGTTTTTTTGCCATAAACACATTTCAGGTTCTCCTCTATAATCTGCGAAACTTCAACTCCTTTAATCGGTTCACCCGTCATAATATCTAACACAAAACCATCAACGATTCCATAATTAGACCTTGTGACCAGAGTCATATTACTAACCCATAACCAGGTATGTTGTGTCATTGTAGAATTAACAAAATCTGGCTGCCAACTTGCAAATACTCGGTAATAGCCAGGGTCAAGTTCTGGGAGGTCAATTTCGAGAGCCCTTTCTTTTAAATCATCAGTAACAGGAAGGTCAACATACCATTCTTTATGGGGCTCTTGAGAAAGGAGCTCTTTGATTCTTAGGGTATCGATTTGATTGGGACGACCCTTTTCTTCTTCCATGAATGCATCCCATGTGTCAGGGATAATTCTAAAGTGCAATCTTGTAAAGTTCTTGTAGGACACGAGCATTTTAGAAGGCCGGGGTGGAATACATTTTTCTCCTGTGAGCCTGAGTGATTTTTGGGTCAGCTCAGTCATATATGCATTGCAGGATTTCCCACCTGGTGAGCCTGGGAATCTTTTGTATCCGTGCTCTGCCACTTCGTAGGCTTTAACTAAATCATCTTCTTCAGCCCATGCTTTTGCTAGATAAAATGATGCCCAACTGGAGAGACTCATATTATTATATTGTTTAATGAGTTCAGTCAGTCGTTGAATATAAATCTTATTTTTATTTTCACCAAAGGCAACGTTCTTGACATATCGTAATCTGTGAAGGTCTACATCTAAGAGCGCCTCGGTATTTTTTTTCTTCTTGTGATATTTTATTAATGACTGGTAGATTTTGATAACCTTTAATTTCGGTGAAACAGTATCTTCTGTTACAGGCCTGTAGTTCAAGAATTCAGAGACTGGACCAAAAGCAGCAGAATTGGCATCAATTTCATAAGTATCTTCAGGTAGGACCGCAGACTGTTCAGCGCGCATATAAAAATCCAATGCCTCATGTGCAATAAAATCGTAGAACGTTGGTCTCGCTTCTGGTGACGTATTACCTGGTTCTAAGAAGTCTAAGAGTCTTTCGATTGGAATATTGGTGAGGAGTTTTTCTTTTCCCAAGATATCTTGGTAGAGCGAATCAATTTCTGTAAATAATTTTCTCAGATCCCATGTCGTAAAATCTTCATCTGTCATATATTCAGTCGGGGTCCGCTTCATAAAACGATAGCGGTTACGACTGTAATAGTGCCAATACCAATGGGCGAGAATAGCTTGTAATATTGGTTTGATACGCACGTCTGCAGTAACTAATTCCTCTTTTAATCTCTTAACCTTTTCTTCAGGTTTATTACCCTGAATCGTTGCCTCAATTACAATTTTTTCTGTCAGCGCCGTAATCCATTCGTCATAATTTTCCTCTTTTTGGGCTATATCAAGAATTCTGTCTAGACTTTCGATTGCAGTCTTCGGCAGTCCATTATACAGAGCTTCTTGAACATCCTGCCAATATTTTTTGGTCGAAGAAAAGTTTGTATTAATGAATATACAAAGTATTAAAATCACAATAACCAATTTAGGGGATTTCATGATATCACCCATTCCTTCTCCTTTTATTTTTGATTGTAATTATAATAAAGTGTATGTCAATATTACCCTTTTACATACATCTTATCTACAACTTTTTACATCCTCAGTGTTTTTTTTAGACGCGCTAACTCAGTACTTGTCAAAGGTCTTATTTCACCAACCTGTAACTGTTTTAAACGGAGTGGGCCGATTGCGATTCGTCTGATGTGTCGGACAGGATGTCCAATGCGCGCAAACATCTTTTTTATCTGGTGCTGTCTACCCTCGACTAATGTGACGCGTAACCACGTGGCATTTTCCTTTTGTTGTTCAATGACTACCTGAGCTGGAAGTGTACGAATTCCGCGATCAATCATCACACCCTTTTGGATACGCTGAAGAACTTTTTCACTGGGACACCCCTTCACTTTAACACGGTAAACCTTTGACAGATGTGTTCGTGGATGCATGACCAAATTCGCAAGCTCACCGTCATTTGTGAGCAATAAGAGACCATCAGCATCCCAGTCGAGCCTGCCAACTGGAAAAACCCGAACCCTGATTCTATTACTGTGGAGCATGTCAGTAATCGTAAGCCTTCCTTGAGGATCACTGAGCGACGTAATCACTCTCTGCGGTTTGTATGCGATAAAATAATGTTTCGGTACGCTGCTCATACAGAGCAGTTTTCCATCGACCTTAATATGATCAGTCTTTGAATCTGCCTTTGCTCCGAGTTGGCTAACGATCTTTCCATTGACCGTTACTCTACCTTCGAGCATCAACTGTTCTGCTTTTCTCCGCGAAGCAATACCTGCACGGGCAAGAATTTTTTGTAAACGTTCGGTTGCCATTGTGAATCCTCTGCTTTCTGCGAATTGTAGTAGTACAATTGAAAAAGTCAAGTAATATGTGTGTCAATGATCTACATTGCAATTTAGCATATGGCGTACAGCGTATGTTTCAATTATACCATAAGCTATCTGCTCTATGCCATAAGCCAAAGGGGGGTGGAACCCCCAAAAGTGGCGTATGTGAGCGATGTGTTAAAGAACAGACCGTACCCTGAACGTAGCAAACACAAATGGAACGCACGCATGATCGCCGAGCCGGGGGGTTTCGTGGCCTCCATACAGTTTTCGGGTTTTTCTAGAAAACTATATGGAGAAAAGGGGGGTGGAACCCCCCTTTGAAGTTTACAAACAAATCACCCCGCACCTATACATAGGTGCGGGGTGCTGAAATTTACGACCACATCACAGATGTGGGTAAATTTCGCATGGGCAGGGCAGGATTCGAACCTACGAAGGCTTACACCAGCAGATTTACAGTCTGCCCCCGTTGACCGCTTGGGTACCTGCCCTTTGTAGGAGACAGGGCACCGGATACAGAGAACAGAAATAAATAATTAATTCCTATTCCCTAAACCCTGTTCTCTACTCATAGCCGGCGGCCAGATTCGAACTGGCGACCTGCTTACCCCGCACTGTTTTAAGCCGGCAGCAGGATTTGAACCCGCGACCTACGGTTTACAAAACCGTTGCTCTACCACTGAGCTATGCCGGCATGATGGTGCGGGGCTGGCGCAAAACAGCTACTCTACCACTGAGTTACACCGGCATTCAATAGAATGATGCGGGACTCTACCCTGAGCTCTCCCGGCAATTATGCAAAGAACACGATAACTACGTTATCTTAGATCCACACAGATTCAAACGGATTTCTTTTATCTGTATTCATTGTTTGAATCAAATTGTTTAAATTTCTATATCTAATCATATTCACCAAATATGAGAAGTCAAGTATTTTACTTTTTTCTGTACAAGAGATGATTTGAAATTTTATTATCTATCTAAGTAGTATCGCCTTTTTTACTTCTGTGGTATTGGCAGTAGTCAGGTGTATAAAATACACACCGGCAGGTACTCTATGCCCTGCATCACTTTTTGCATCCCACTGCAGTGTTGTTGACACTACTCCATGATTGATGAAAAACGTCCTCACAGAGTGTCCTAAAGCATTATAAATTGTGAGTTTCGACTCTCCAAATGCTGAAATAGTGATACCGATATTTCTCTTAAATGGATTTGGTGACAGTGCCAGAAAAGGCATCTTACATTGAACGTCTGCGGATGAAATTTCTTCAATTCCAATTGGCGTAAAAAACTGTATGGCATCTAAATCAAACCCAGCGTATTGTTCAGACGTAGAACTACCATCATCAACAATTCTCACATACCGTGCCTCACTCAATCCAGTACCAGTCATATCAAAAGACGCAGTTCCTGAAGCACTACCGCAACTAAACCATGGCCCATCCCAGGAATCAGAAACGTACGCCGTGTAGCCTTCGGCTGTTCCATCATCACCTTCAAACACAGTAAAATCATCACCAACAATATCAACGATAGGAACATGAGGTCCCATATCAAGAACCACATAGCCATTTCGACCGAGCGAGAAAAAGCGATTATCCTCGACACCGAGTGCAAAACGCGGCTGTGTTTTATTACTCTGTTCAGAATGATTGGCATAGCGAGAAATTACAATACGAAACGCATAGAGATACAACGTATCTGGTGTCATGAGGATATCGCCGAGCGATTCACTTCCAGTTGAAGGCGCATTGACATTAGTAACTGTCTTAGGTGCATAACCATTTGCTGAAATTTTCAGATTATAGGTTCCTTGTGCAATCATCTTGTGAAAATCACCGAGGCTTGGGTCAGTATACACATCAATTCTCTCAGGGTTTACAACTTCAATTCGTGCATATAACGGTGTGCCGGTGAGAGAATCTTTGACCACACCCTCGATTCCCCAGCCTGCTCGGTTACACACATCCATCAATGCATCGCGATTGGTGTAGCAGATCTGATCAATTGCCGAGGAACTGAATGGTTCTTCAGTCTCGATTGTCCAGGCAAGAGCACCACTGATACCGATCGAATAGTCTTGCAGAGAACCAGTGACCTGATACCAATCCCAACCATTGATGATCGGCAAATTTGCCGAATCACCATAGACATAGGAGAGGGATATGATGTACTGGCTATCTGGCGGGTCTGACTGGTGATAATCCCATGGATAATTAACTACCTCAGCTGCAGAGTGGTAATTATACTCTAAAGAAATATTATTCTGTTCGAGGTGCTCTCTCATCGTCTTATTTTCGATTTGCGAACATGGACCAGGACTACTCCCCCAACCATCCCAGAAATATCCATAGTCACGATTGAGGTCTACATTATTTGCATTTTGTCTCTCATTCGCAATCTTGCCATCTGGATTGAGTGTCGGAAGGATCCAGATTTCTCGGTTATCGATGAGATTTTGCACTGAAGGATTTGAAGCGTAATTGCCCAGGAGATAACCTAAAAAATAGAGCGTGATTTCAGTTCCGATATGTTCATCACCGTGCATATTACCAGCGAGCCTGATTTCAGGTTCGTTCTCTTCAATCTGTGGATTATCCGTGACTCTCATTGCCCAGATCGGTCTGCCTAAAACACTCAAGCCAATAGTGTCGAGTCGGCACATATTCGGATAGTCAGTAACCAATGAGTCGAGAATAGTATAGACCTCATCATACGTATGGTATTCTCCTCTCTGAAACAGCGTGTCCTTGTACGCCTTGTAATCGTCAATGAGAATATCTACTTGATACCCTGCTGCCTTCAATGTATTTATTTCTATGTCATTCAATAGTGCCTTGGCAAAGTCATCGCCTGCATCAATAATCGTGATACGGTACTCATTCAATACGTATACAGCACTATGATCGCTGAACTGAATTTTTGCCAAGCGTACTACGTCAGGAGTTGGAGCAGCATGAATGCACACTGCAATAATTACAAGCGAAATAAGGAACTTCATAATGTATCCTTTACCATCCTCCCATGAACAATCACATAACACTTAAGTCTAATATTATTATACACAAAATATTCACTTTGTCAATATTGATTTGTCAGCAAAATTATTTATAATAGCATCATGCAGTTACGTAATCCCATTCCAACTGTCGATATCATCATCGAGCTGTCAGGAGGCATTGTGCTCATCAAGAGGAAAAACCCTCCTCTTGGTTGGGCATTACCTGGTGGTTATGTAGAGTATGGGGAGTCTGCAGAGAACGCTGCCAGGCGTGAGGCACGAGAAGAGACTGGTCTCGAAATCGAAGACTTACAGCAGTTCCATACCTATTCCGACCCTCATCGCGATCCACGACATCATACAATTTCTGTCGTCTTCATAGCCAGAGGGATCGGTAAACCAAAGGCGAATGATGATGCAACAGACATTGGAGTATTTACGCAGAATACCTTGCCTGAACCACTCGCATTTGACCACAGTAATATTCTCTCGGATTATTTCAGCAAAAGTATTAAATCATGAATATTATTCATACTGCAGATTTACATTTGAAAAAAGCAACAGATGAGCGCATCGAAGTTTTACAGTGGTTGATTCAAAAGGCCGCTAGATTAAAGGTTGATTTGTTCATCATTGCTGGTGACCTATTCGAATCAGATACCGACGCCACGATACTGCGACCAGACGTCAAAAAAATCTTTGAACATGCCAATACCACATTTCTCATTATCCCTGGTAATCATGATGCAAAATCTTTTAGTCATAATTATGACTATGGTAACAATGTGATCCAATTGATTCAAACTCCATTTGAGATTATTGAACGTGGAGAAATAAAGATGTGTGCCGTGCCCTTTCAGGAAAAAAAGTTCAGCGAATGCGTACGCGATATTCCGAATGATATTGATATCTTAATCGCACATGGCACTCTGTATGACGAATCGTTTATCTTTTCAATGCTTGATGACGAAGAAACAAAATATATGCCTATCTTCCCAGCTAATCTAGACAATTTGGCGCGCTATGTTGCATTGGGCCATCTGCATTCCCGAAATATCGAAAAGCAATATGGTGGTACAAAAGTCGTCTACCCAGGTTCCCCTATTGCTTTAGACACAAAATGTGTAAATGAAAGAGTGTTTTACTTTTTGGATGTCGATAAGAATAAAATTGATATAGAACCCATAAAAATTGACATCTCATCTTTTTGGCAATTAAAGGAATTCTTCGTTTTTCCGGGTATTGAAAAGGAAATTATAAATAATGTTGAGTCTTATCTTAGGGGTATAGATAACAAGAATATTATGCCGACTGTTTGTATAAAGGGATTCATTGGCGAGAAAGATAAAGACTTCAATAATCAAATTAATGCGATTAAAGAAAAATATCATGATAAATTTGCTGAGCTGAGAATTGATGATGAGGAAATACAATCATGGGATAAAATTCTCCAGAATAGAATGGTCAAAACCTTTGTAGAAAAAACGATGAAATTCGAAGATGATCTACGTATGAAAATTTTTGAAATCGCCTTTCCAATTTTCCATGAAGCATTGAAATGAAAATAAAGAGTGTTACAATAAGAGACTACGGTCCAATAAAAGATTTAACTTTCACTTTAGATAATTTTGAAGTTATTTTTGGCCTAAACGAATCAGGGAAAACAGCAATTGTCGAGGCGTTAAGCTATACATTATTCAAAAAAATCTCAACAGGTTTGCGATACGGCAAACCCAATAATATAAACATCGAAATCGAAGAAAATGAAAGAATCTATAATTTACCAGCTAAAAAAATGAATTTAGATTTACCGTCAGGCGATGTGGCAAACTTGTTATATGTCCAAGCATCAGCATCCGCGGTCTATGGGAAAAAAGGGGAAGCGAGTTTCTGGGATGGAATCAAAGCGATGTTTAGTAAAGTTGGTTCAGGCGTATCTTTCACGAAACTGGATAGCAAGATATTTGAAAAAGTAGGGTTAACACCAAAAAGGTCAGATTGGAATGAAGAAAAACAACGTTTTATCCAAAATGAAGAACGACGAAGACATGAATTAGGAAACTATCTAAAAGAAATTAGCGAGACAGAGAAAAAAGAAGTAGAGTTAACAAATCTTTTAGAAAAACATGCATCATTTAAAAAAGAGTTAAAAGAAATAGAGAATTACAAAAATTTTAAAAATTATCAAACACTCATAAATTTATACAACAATTATTTAGAAAAGATGATGGTACTTCAAGAATATGAAAGATATAAAAATGAATATCTAACGAAATGGCAAGAGTTAGAAACTAATAAGAAAGTACAATTAGATAGCGAGATGAAACTACAAGAAGTCAAAGTGGAGATAAAAGAATTAGAAAAAGAAACTGCAGGACTGGAAGAAATAGATAAAATAATTGAAACCGAACAACTCAAGTTCTCTCTTGATAAGATCAAAGGAGAGGTTAAGGAAGCACCTATTGTGTACCCAATTATATCTGTAGCTATTATTGCTATGACTTTAATTCTTTTATTCTTGGCCAAAATAACAAGCCCCGTAGCTTTTATATTATTCACACTGGGTATTTTACCAACAATCTATTATATCTATAAGAAAAAATCAGCCAAAACATCGATAACGGAGAAAAACGAAGTCTTAACAAAGGCAAGAAAGGCATTCCCTGACATGACTAACATATCAGACCTTACATATAGAATAGACAGTATACAAAAAACGAAAATTGAAAAAACAACAAAACTGGCAGAAAAGAGAAAATTTGTGAATCAGTTGACTAGTGGAGACACAACAACTAACATCGAAAAACAAATATCTGAGCTGCGAAATAAAACAGGTCTTGCAGAATTAGTTGATTTAAAAGATAAACTAGAAAAGAAAAACAAAATTGAAAATGAATTGAACATATCATCAACAAAAATCTCGACAAGATTACATGAAGACGATAGTCAGAAATGGGGTAGATTGATCAATAATCTGAAAACCGCAAAACCAGAAAAAGAACCTGATCTATCATCTGAGATGGAAATAAAAAAAGAATTAGAAAAGCATCAAGAGAAAATCGATCATCTAACCAGCGAGACCAAAATATTCAGAGAATTACAACAGACGAAATTTAACATAACTGACGATCGTTCGGTATTCATTGAATATGATCAATTAGAAAAGAAATTAAAAAATTATGAATTAGAGAAAAAGGCAGCTCTGAAAGCACGGGTAATTTTGAAGGAAATGAGCGGTGAGTTAGATGAATTTATTCACGACATCATCGAAGGAGAAGAAAGTTTGAGTGAATATTTTAAATTAATAACCGAGCACTATGATGAAGTAGAAATAAAAGATAAGAACTTTGTGGTGAAAGGAAAATCTGGCAAAAAATTTAAAATAGAAAATTTAAGCAGTGGAACACAAGATCAATTACTCCTCTGTTTTAGAATAGCCGCACTGAAGAAGATTTACCCTGAAGGCAGCTTCCTCATTTTAGACGACGCTTTCATATTTGCAGATTGGGAACGACGCCAAAGACTTGTCCGTGTACTCAAGAAATTTATTGACGATGGTAACCAGGTACTCTATTTGACTTCGGATGATCATACCAGAGATTTATTTGAAGAAACCGGAGCGAAGGTCACAACACTATAAACAAGTATATACTCACCAACATGACATTACCGTCAGAACTTGAACAACTCATTCTCGAAGTGGTCGGTCTGCCCCATTTCGACCGAGATAATCATGCTGTCTGTAAAAAAAGATACATGATATCAGGAAACAGCTATATAAACGCTCCGTTGATTTTGCACAATTAAAACCGCCCGAGAAGAGCGTTCAGTGATAATTTATTGACGCTACGATGTAAATGGATATAATTGTTTTTATTATATACTAAGGAGAACAATGACTTTGGACAAAAAGTACAACGCTCGGGAAGCAGAAAAAAAATGGCAGCAGTTCTGGGATAACGAAAAAATTTATTGTTTTGACTGGAACTCATCTAAGCCTATCTATTCGATAGATACTCCTCCGCCTACAGTTTCTGGTTCACTCCACATGGGCCATCTCTTTAGCTATATCCAGACCGAGATCCAGGCTCGCTTCTTTCGGATGAGGGGATTCAATGTCTTTTATCCTATGGGTTATGATGATAATGGACTTCCCTCAGAAAGACTTACAGAAAAGATTCTTAAAATCAAGGCAACAGATCTACCACGGGATGAATTCATTAAGAAATGTTATATCACCTGCAAAGAATACGAAAGAGAATATGAAATACTCTGGAAAAGGATGGGTCTGAGTATTGATCGGTCTGCTATCTACACGACAATTGAAGAAAGATCGAGAAGAATATCTCAGAGATCGTTTCTTGAACTGTTCAAGATGAAGAGAATTTATTACAAGGAAGAACCTGTGATGTGGTGTCCGACATGCAAAACTGCTATTGCTCAGGCGGAAATGGCGGAAAAGAATTTTAAGAGTAATTTCAACGATCTTGTTTTTGTTTTAGATGATGGTAATCCGCTCATTATCGCCACGACACGACCCGAGTTACTTCCGTCGTGCGTTGCTGTGTTTGTACATCCTGAAGACAAAAGGTATCGACATATTGTTAACAAAAAAGCGAAGGTTCCTGTTTTCAGTCAGACAGTTCCTATATTTACTGATGCGGCTGTTGATAAGGAGAAGGGAACTGGTGTTGTGATGTGTTGTACGTTTGGCGATAGGCAGGATATTGAATGGTGGAAAAGACACAATCTTCCCTTAAAGATTTCCATAACTGAGGATGGCACAATGAATGAAACTTCCGGTGAATTTCGAGGACTCAGCATAGACAATGCACGACAAGCAATAATCGATAAAGCAAAAACCTTAGGGCTCGTGAAAACCACGAAAGCCATAGACCATGAAGTGAATACCCACGAAAGGTGCGAAACACCAATTGAATTCCTTTCTAAACC
>Ga0111226_1097_pt1 | contig 12277 bp, 11 predicted proteins | sample DeeMarSWOR152_54_FD_80390 | JGI IMG/M metagenome (GOLD analysis project Ga0111226, IMG submission 80390) | candidate division TA06 bacterium DG_78 | reverse complement strand
TGCCACATAACTTGCGTATAACCAATAATCACCAACCTGCCAGTTCTGTCCAAAGTCAGTTGACCGGTACATACCATCTGATAAGGAACCACCAGTTACCGTGGTAAAGCCAAGCTCATCTGTTTTATGATACGATAGTGATGATACTCGGACATTACTCGCTATTCCGCTTGCCTGTGACCACCCATTATAATGTCGGTAAAATAATCCTTGGGCAGTGCCAGCAAAGAAATAAGGGAATGTATCGAACGGACTGCAATAGTCGAGTGCATAGATATGCAAATTTGTGAGTCCCTCATTCCATGGATCCCATGACATACCACCATCCTCGCTTTTATAAATGCCAAAGCTATCGCAACCAACGAGCATGACTTCAGATTCTGTAACTGTCATGCATCTGGGGATATAAAACCATGCGAGAATATCCCACGTATTTCCTCCGTCTGTTGATTGATAAATACCATCACTAAATGAACCATTTCCAATCACGGCGTACGCAGTGTCACCGTGTACAGGATTGAACAGCAAACAATTGACCGGCAGGGGCCAATAGGTAGCAACACAGGACCACGAATGACCACCATCGGAACTCCGGTAGATTGAATCGGCAATTGAAATGAGCATGATGCTCGTGTCTTGGGGGTGTTGTGCGATGGAATAGACATTTCGACCTGTAAAACCAACCACATCCCAATGGTCCTGAGCGCTGACAACACATACTAATGCAGCAAGTATGATAACTAATCGTTGCATAATTCCCTCCTATCTCACTATATCATAATATTGCACAAACGTGAAAAAAGTGTGAAATTTGTTCTCCTCCTCATGGGGACAGACGTAAACTTTTAAACCTGTAACTGTAAATTATCTATTTTATCACTGCAGTCGATGTTATCAAAAGCTATCTTACAACGATAAGTTTTGCACTACCCTTTTCAATACTATTTAATCTTAAAAAGTAAATACCTGTTGGTATATCGAGTGTCGTAGTGGGTTTGGTTATGGTGACTACTACCCGACCGAGTACGTTGTATACGGTAATTGGATAAAATACAGTACCCTCGATAATCGACGTAAACTGCACACCAGAAACAACAGGGTTTATTATCATGGGTACTGTAGTCACTATGCTGTTCGTTTCTGAAATACCAATATCTGGATTTGGTAACCCAGGCGTAGGTGCTGCATAGAGGAGAAAATCACTGTAATTATTATCAGTATCATTGCCATCTGGATAACGACCAAGGCTCGTATCAGGACCAACATCTGGTGCAGGTATCCACTCGCCAGCAAAGACAAAACTGCCCAGGTCACCATACCCTAATGCATCAATCACGATGTTATTAAAGCGTAATTCAACATTATCACCACTTGGAGATCCCGGAGAACCACCGTTCTGATAATCAGCAGAGTCAGAAATTAAATCATAATTAGGCACAGTCGCATCCTGAGCAATGACAAGGAAACCATCAGCAGGAATTGTATACCCCGAGAGATCGATTGGTTGATACTCCTGACCATTATAACCATTTACACCAATGAGTAAAAATCCACTGAGGCTCATATCACCTAGACCATACAGCTCAATAAAACAGCCTGCATCTGAACCATCAGTATCATAGAGAATTTCATTTATGTAAATGTCAAGCTCACCGACATAGTAGGCATGGGTATCAGAGAATGTCTCGAGGGCATCGTTGTCAACAAACTGCAGAAAATAAAAGACCGTGTCACCATCTGCCTGACCAGGAATCTGATACGAAAAAGTATCATTGCTCACTGAAGTGTGTGATAATTTAATTGGCGTGGCGAGGTTATTGACTCCATAGTATAAGGTATCAGCATCGATTGTGCCATCAGAATCAGTCGCCTTGGCATAGATATTCTCACTCACGCCTGCCGCTGGATTGATTGGCTTATGCCAGACCCGATTGATTACTGGCGGCTGAGGTGTTGTCGTCGGACCGAAAAATACATCATCGATGTAAAATATTGCATCACCATCCCAGTTTGCAGACACATCATAGGCTCTCAGAAAAACAGTTACCGACTCAGAATTAGCAGGCGATAAAAGGGTATCGACATACCATTCTTGCCAGCTGGCGGAGTCTACTGAATACTGATTAGGCCATGATGAACCACTCGGAAACCACCAAAAACCAGCACGTACCCTGCCAGCAGGATCATTATCGAGGATCCAGAAAGAGCACGTATAGTATGTACTGGGTTGAATACCGTAGGTCCCTTGCCAGAAATCTGCTTCTTCTTGCGTTTGGGTAAACAAACTATCTTTAGCACTGAAATTCCCACCGTGGATAATGACATCTTCTTGAAAAATAGCAATTGAATCGTCCTTAAACCAATAATCAGGCATGCCACCAGACCACGATTCAAACCCTGGATTCTGCAGCATATTCTGTGCGACTCCGAGCGTAATCATACACGCCACTACTATCCACATTTTCATAAAGCCTCCTCTTGATCAAAAAATTTATACAAACAATTTATTTTCTTCTACACTAATTCCTCGTTCACGCGCAATCCATTGCAGCTCAGCAAAAAGCTTCAGTGTTGCGTGATAGATTTTTTTCTTGTCCTTAACTGAAAAATGGCAAACTGTTTCTAAGAGACGCTGATAATTTTTTGGACGTATGGGAAAATTCATTACTGATGTAAAAACATCCCTCTCGCTCTTATAGTACTTTCGATTGACCAAACCGAGAAAGATGATTGATTCCCAACCCAAAAATGCTGCAAGCCATAAAAATGAATAATTATCTTTGTATCGATAAGCATTCTTGATTTTCGCCATCAATTCATAGAACCATACGAGGTATTTCTGTATCGCTCTTTTAAAATCACGCGGGTTTTGTGACGCAACCGCCCTTCGTAATTTTTGAAACCAGTCACCTTTCTCATAGAGAATGAGATAACTACGGTAAAAATCTGTTGCTATTGGCCAGTTGAGTGAAATGGTTTTCGCATTGCGAAGCATTTCTCGTGCCGGAATATACGACACTTCAATATTCATTCCTCTATATACGTACTTAACTTCTTTCACCTTCAATTTTTTTTTGGTAACAACGTACATTTCCAAATCCGAATACCGGCGATCTTCATTTTTGGCTACTGAGCCGTAGATGACTATTCCATAGATATCTTTACCGTATTTTCTGACTATCTTTTTTGTGAGTGCCTTGGCTATTGTGATGCGCTCTTTATGATTCATGTGCTCAAGCTACTCATTATCCAGAAATACCCCATTGCACAGAGATATTCGATTTAGAATATCTCTACCCTAACTTTTTCGTACGCTACAGTTATGTTTTTACGGAAAAATGCCACGCTCTTTGTAAACTTTCTCAAGCCTCATCAGAGCGACAATATAGGCAGCGGTTCTCCAGTCTGTTTTATATTTTTCTGCAGTATCTCGAACGCGCATATAGGCATTAACCAATAATTTACGCAGTTTACTATCTACCTCTTCGAGATCCCAGAATTCGCTCCGTTTGTTCTGAAGCCACTCGAAATAGCTCACGACGACACCACCCGCATTGCAGAGGATATCAGGGAGTATATCAATTTTTCTCTCTTGCAGTATCTCATCTCCCTCGATATCGGTTGGGCCATTAGCACCTTCTGCGACCAGTATGACATTGAGCAGAAACGCTGTCTCTTTAGTGATTTGATTCTCCAGTGCAGCTGGTATAAAAATATCCGCTTCGGTGCTCATGAAGGATTTATGATCAAGTGGTTTTGCTCTGGAATATTTGGCAACACCACCGGTCTCGAGAACATATGCATTAAGGTCATCCGGGTCTATTCCATCATGATGGGAAATCGCGCCAGTTACGTCTTCAACAGCAATGAGCTTCGAACCATGTTGCTTCATGAGAATACTCGCCCAGGAGCCGACATTACCAAACCCCTGTACAAAATAGGTAGCGCCTTTTAAATTGAACTTCTTATCCTTTGCCCACTCCTCGATCGTGTAGACAACTCCCTGGCCAGTTGCCTTATCCCGACCCAAGCTTCCACCAGCTTCTACTGGTTTTCCTGTAATCACGTGGGTACATGCCTGTCGTTCATGTGGTGGCTGTGTCGATACGTATGTATCGAGAATCCATGCCATAATCTGTGCATTTGTGTTGACATCTGGTGCAGGGATATCATACTCTGGACCAATATTACACCCAAGGGCAAAGGTAAAGCGACGGGTTATCCGTTGAATCTCAGCAGCCGAATACCTCTGTGGGTCGAAACATATCCCACCTTTTGCACCACCAAATGGAATATTGATGATTGCTGACTTCCACGTCATCCAGGTTGCGAGTGCTCGCACCTCATCGATATCGACTGCAGGATGGTACCTGAGTCCACCTTTATACGGACCCAATACGTTGTTGTGCTGGACTCGGTAGCCAGTGAACATTTCAATCCGACCATCATCCATTTTGACCGGGAAATTAACCGTGATCTCATTGGTAGTCTTTGCTAATATCTTACGGATTTCTGGATCAAGTTTCATTAAATCTGCTGCTTTATTAAACTGTTTCGTAACATTTACGTACACATTAGATTGTTTTTTAGGTGTGTTTTCCAATGCAAACCTCCTCTCGCTCTCTTGCGTGTGCTTGCTATTGTACCAAATTACTGTGCACTGTCAAGATAAACATCTCTTATCACATTTTATTTGCTGTAATTCCTACGCGTATGCATATGGTTTTACTTGACTTTTCTTAATTTCTGGCTACAATAGAGTATGAACCTAATTGAAGAAATTAAGAAAGCCGAAAAAGAAGCCGAACGTTTAAAAAGTGATGCAGAAAAAAAGGGGCGGCAATTAGTCGACCAAGAGAGAGAAAAGGGTGAGAAAGAACTCGCTGCCGTGGGTAACGAAAAAGAGACCCTATTAAAAAAAGGACTGGCTGATGCAAAAAAAACAATCGACACCGAGATAAAGAAACTTGAGAAAGAACACGAACAATCGGTTAAAAAAATAAAGGATTCTTACCAAAAAAATAAAGAAAAGGCAACTAAAAAAATCCAGGAAATAATTCTTTCATGGCCGTCATCCCAGTAGAAAAAATACATATAGTCGTTCATAAGAGCATCAAAGATTCCTTCCTTCAAAACCTTCAGAAAGAAGGTATTGTCCATATTACCGAGCTACAAGAATCAACACCAAAAACACCAGAATTGCTAACAAAAATTAATGATGCATTGAGCCAGCTTTCTGTGCACAAGAAAAGGAGTCCACTCGAAACATTTATTAAAATAAAAAAACCTATAAATTTTGAAAAATTTGAAGATGCAGTTAGATCATATGATTATACAAAAACAGTCCAGAAATTTGAAGAGATAAAAAAAGAAAGAGAAGAATGTCTAACTCTCTTGCGTAATTTTAATGATGATATCGCTCTCTTAACACCGTGGACACCATTAAACTATGATATAAGCCAGTTAAAGACATTCAAACAAACCGATGCAATACCTTGTATTATTCCCTCAAAGGAGATTCTTGATACATTGCTTCCAAAGATCGAAGATATTGCCTATTCATATGAGGTAATCAATAACATTGGCTCAGCATCTTATTATATTTTCTTTGTGAAAAAAGAAGATAGCCAAAACGTGCGCTCCAAGCTAATTGAAAATGAGTGTGAAATCGCCGATTTTAAAGACCTCATAGGTATACCTGTTCAACTCCTCGCCACATTACATCATAACGTGAATCATATCAAAGAAAAGATTGATAAATTACAAGAGAAAGAGGCGGAATTAATTAAGGAAATCTCGAGGCTTGAAGTAACAAGCGATTTAATCTCCAATGAATATAAAAAAGAAGAGATTGCACAAAGTCTTCCAGAGACAATAAGAACTACAAATATCATTGGTTGGATAAAAAAGCGTGACATGAAGCGCTTAGATAATTTAATAAAAAAGGTAGGGGTTGCTGCATATGAAAAAATTGTGCCTGAATCTGATGAGAAACCACCGGTTGCAATACAGAATCCAAAATGGAGTAGTCCCTATGAGATGTTAATAAAATTATATAGTATGCCAAATCCCAAAGAGTTTGATCCAACACCATTTCTTGCAATCTTTTTCCCAATATTCTTTGCTCTCTGTCTAACAGATGCGGTTTACGGTATATTCTTAATCTTCTTTTCGCTGTATCTATTAAAAAGGGTTGTCGGTGACAGAAGTCTCATCTGGATTCTTTTGGTGGGGGGTGTCGTTACTATCTTCACTGGCAGTATGGTTGGTGGATGGGCCGGAAATCTTTTTGAACTGATTGCCTTTGAGCCACTGATAAAATTTAAGAAATCGCTTATGTTATTTGACCCGCTGATAAATCCCATGATTTTCCTCGGACTTGCCCTGGGCATAGGCTTCCTCCATTTGCTCATCGGCCTTGGCATTGAAGTTATTGATTCCATAAAAAATGGCGAATATGGCCAGGCAATATTCAAAAACCTCACCTGGTTAATCTTTTTACCATCACTTCTTCTCTATTTTATAGTCTTCAAATCCAATATTTTCGCAAAGATATTTTTGGAAGTGGTGATGTGGGTATGTATTGTCGGGATAATTGTTGCTTCACATCCTGAAGGCAAACCAAAAGTCATAGACCAAATTGTCTGGGCTGTCATCATATGGTTATTATGGTATGCCTTAACAAGCTTTGCTACAAAACTCTTTAGTTTTCATTATCAGATTCAAGTTCCTTTTTATGCCTATATAGGTCTACTGCCCTTGATCATCTTCGAGGTTGTGCGTTTTAAAGAAACAAAAAAGGTCCTAAGTAAAGTTGCCTGGGGACTGTATAATCTCTATGGCATATCTACTTATTTGAGCGTTGTTCTTTCTTATGTTAGACTGATGGCATTAGGTATGGTAACTGGCGTCATCGCTATGGCAATTAACATTATTGCCTGGATGTTGATCAAGATACCTGTTGTCGGTATTATTTTAACAATCATCGTACTAATCGGTGGTCATCTTTTCAACATTGTAATAAATAGTTTGGGTGGATTCATCCACACTATGCGTTTGCAATATATTGAATTTTTTGGAAGATTTTATGCTGGTGGGAGTAAACCATTCAAGCCCTTTAGTTTTGAAACAAAGTATGTCGAAATTGAGTGAAGAATCGAATAGAGAAGGGAGAAGATGTGATTAGCAAAAACAGTGGAAGTCCCGTTTTTCATAGAAAAACGAGGACTCTGAATTTTTTAACAAAATCAAAGATTTTGAAAAAAGTCGAGGAGGCAATATGGCAGATGTTTATGGTTTGGCTATAGCAATTGCAGGTGGAGCACTTGCCGCAATATTAGGCGGCGTTGGTTCGGCAATCGGCATCGGTTATGCTGCACAAGCAGCAAATGGAGTATTGAGTGAAGACCCAGAAAAATTTGGAAGCTTGTTGATTCTTGTTGCCTTACCAGGCACTCAGGGATTTTATGGATTTATCGGTGCGTTTATGGTTTTAATGAAAATAGGCATTCTTGGTGGCTCTATTGTCCCGTTGACTTTATATCAGGGTCTACAGATCTTCTTTGCTGCTATGCCTGTGGCAATTGCTGGTTTAGTCTCAGCAATTTGGCAGGGTAAGGTTTGCACTGCCGGCGTTGAAATGGTTGCAAAGCGACCTACTGAAGCAGCAAAGGCAATGATTTACGGAATTCTTGTTGAAATGTACGCAGTCTTGGGGCTCATCGTTTCAATCATTGCAATCATTCTAATGAAATTATAGTATGGCTACGCAAAAAGTCACTGAAAAAATACTTAAAGACGCACAAAAAGAGGCACAGGAAATCCTCGATAACTATAAGAAAGAAGCAGCCGCTGTTAAGCAGGAGTATAGTGAAAAAATAGCAGCAAAAAAGAAAACGTGCACGGATGAGGTTGAAGCGACAAAACAAGCAGAAATACTTCGTACCGTATCACAAAAGCGTTTAGAGTTCAACAAACAACTCACCCTTCAGAAATATAAATTGATCAATGAGATCTCTCATGATTCTCTGAAGAAATTGCCAGGGCATGAAAAATATCTCGATTTTCTCAAGGCATTAATCAAAAAAAGTGGCAAAGAAGACGGTGAGTTACTTATGACTATGCACGACATAAAACAGTATAAGGCTGATGTGGAAAAATTCCTGAAAGGCGAAGGTTTACATTACCTAATAAAACCTGGGAATGATCTTAAGGGTGGAATCATTGTAAAAAAAGGGAAGAGGACCTATCTTGGTTCGCTCGATCTTATCAGTGAGCTCAAGGCAATTAAAGGCTTATTTTATTAGCCTTGATAGCCGTATATCAACCCTCTGTAAGCCCTATCAAGCCTTCTACGCTTGAGGAGGTCATACATGGCAATGAAAGGTATCAGAAATATCGGTCTGTTTGGACACGCTGGGAGCGGTAAGACAACAATTGCCGATGCATTCTTATATCTCGCTGGCGCTAATACACGATTTGGCAAGGTAAGTGATAAAACGTCGCTCTTTGATTTTGATCCTGAAGAAATTAATCGTGGATGTAGCCTCAACTTGGGTTTAGCAACTTTTTCGTATAAAGATGTCACGATTAATCTGGTCGATACACCAGGATATTCTGATTTTATAGGAGAAGCATTAAGTGGCATCGAAGCAATCGATTGTGCCGTGATGGTAATTGATGCAACTGGAGGAATTGAAGTAGGAACCGAGCGGCTCTTGCAGTATTTCAAAAAGAAAAATATCCCCCTTGTATTTTTCATCAATAAACTCAAAAAAGAGAACACAGATTTCAATAAATTGCTCTCTGTATTGAACGAGACTGTGGGGAAAAATGTTGTTCCTTTGACGTTTCCTATTGGTGAGGCAGAAACCATACGCGGTGTTGTTGATATTTTGAAAAATAAAGGTTTCGGAGCGAAAGGAGAGGAAACAGAAATCCCCGCAGACGTAAAAGATAAAATTCAGCAGTATCGTGAAAAAGTTATTGAAGCAGCCGCTGATCTCGATGATCGTTTGATGAATAAATATCTCGAAGGAGAAAAAATTGAACTTGCTGATTGCTTAGATGTGTTGAAAACGGGAATCGCTACAGGAAAGGTCATCCTTTGTCTTGCTGGTGATGCACTCGAACTTATTGGAGTAACGAGTCTCATCGATGCAGTTATCGAACTCATTCCAGAACATACCTTGTTACCCGACATCGCGATCGATAGTCAAAAGGTAAAGCGTGCTGATGATGCCCCTTTTATTGGTTATATTTTTAAAACTGTTGTCGAACCGCATATTGGTGAGATGTGCTATATCAGGGTTTTAAGTGGCAGAGTCAAGACCGGTGATGTCGTAAACAATATAACAACAGCAAATGCAGAAAAGATTAACCAAATGTTTACCATTAAGGGAAAAGATCGTTCAGAAATAAATGAACTCACGAGTGGGACGATTGGTGGATTCGTAAAACTAAAGGGCACACACACCGGTGACACACTGGCTGCAAAGTCGATCAAGAAGTCACTCCCCAAAATTGATTTTCCTGCGCCTTCAATATCAATGGCAATTGTGCCAAAAGCAAAAGGTGATGAAGACAAGATTTCAAATGGACTTGCCCGTCTCCATGATGAAGATCCTACGTTCACCTTTGCTTTTGATCCAGAAATTAAACAGCTCATCATTTCAGGCATTGGTGAACTCCACCTCGACGTCATTTTGGCGCGATTGAAAAGAAAGTATGGTGTAAGTGTTGACCTCACCAAGCCCAAGATGAAGTATCGTGAAACGTTTAGAAAAAAAACCGAGGCTCAGGGCAAATACAAGAAACAAACTGGTGGGCATGGTCAGTATGGCGATTGTTGGCTCAGGGTAGAACCGTTACCGCGTGGTGAGGGCTTTGAATTCGCTAACGAAATTGTTGGCGGCTCAATTCCTTCCCGATTTGTCCCTTCGGTTGAAAAGGGCGTGAAAGAAGTGTTACAGCAAGGTACTGTTTCGGGTTTCCCGCTCACTGATATTAAGGTGAGTGTTTTTGATGGCTCGTACCATCCAGTCGACTCCTCAGACATTGCCTTTAAAATTGCTGCCTCGATGGCGATGAAAGCGAATGCTGAGAAGGGTGGTATTGTCCTCTTAGAACCTATCAGTGAAGTCGAAGTCTCTGTTCCTGAATCATATATGGGCGATGTAATAGGTGACTTAAATAGCCGCCGTGGTAAGATAGTGGGCATGGAAGGTGCTGGAAAAATCCAGAAGATTAAGGCACTGGTTCCTGAAGCCGAAATGTATAAATATTCAACGAGTCTCCGTTCAATGACACAGGGCAGAGGTTTCTTTAACATGAAGTTTCACCACTATGAGGAGGTACCTAAAGAAATCGCTCAGCGCATCATAGCCGAAGCACAAAAAGAGGATAAGTGAGCGAATATATATTTGGTTTTATTCCTTCGTATGGGTTAATGCTTGCCCTCTCTTTTTTGGTCGCTCTCTGGCTGGTTCGGAGGACGGCAAAGAAGTTTAACATCCCACCATTCATAATCGATGATTTAGCATTCTACCTGATGCTCGGTGTCATTGTTGGTGGTAGGGTGCTCTATGCTGTATTCCACTGGGCACAATACGAGAACGACATTCTTGGAATATTCCGCATCTGGGAAGGTGGTATGATGTTCTTCGGCGGCTTTATCGGCGGGTTCGTCTGCGGCGTATTTTATCTCAAGAAAAAAAATATTTCAATTCTACAAATTGCAGATCTCATTGCACCGGCGATTGCGTTAGGTCAATTTTTCACGCGTATTGGCTGTTTTTTAAACGGCTGCTGTTTTGGTATTCCCTCAACACTGCCGTGGGCAATTACCTTTCCCAAAGAATGTGTTGCTGGTAGTTCGCCGATTGGTGATCAGGCACTTCATCCTACCCAGATTTACTCGTCACTCTTTGGACTCGCCCTCTTCTTCTTTCTTCACAAACGACTCGGTGTACCTCACCGCAGAGGTGATATCTTTGCACTTTACCTCATCTTTTCAGGAGGTTTTCGCTTTGGGATTGACTTTATTCGCTTCTATGAAAATCGTGCGAATTTTATAATTAATCAAATAGTAGCATTGGGGTTAGTCGTTGTCGGTGTAGTAATCCTCATAAAAAATTTAAAGAAAAAAGATTGAACCATCTTGTTCATATTGTAAAGAGTTGTATCGATTTTATTCTTCCTCACACATGCATACTGTGCAACAAGGAAACAGAGAGTGGATTGATCTGTGATACCTGCTTAGATGCATTACCACAAGTACGGTCGCCATTCTGTCATCGATGTGGGAGACCATTAAAGAGAAGAAAAACATGCCGCTTTTGCAAGAACGGTACCTATCTTGACCAGGGCCGAGCCTGGGCGCCTTTCATTCCTCCTGTCGATGCACTTACCCACTTTTATAAATATCGCAAAATGACACTACTCTCACAACTGATCGGAAGGGGAATGGCAAATGTGATTGTTTCAGATTTTTTTCTAAAACAGTCTGATGTTATTGTGCCGGTGCCACTCTTCTGGTGGAAGAGATTAAAGCGTGGATACAATCAAGCTAAACTTCTGGCAGATGTAGTAGGTGATGAGTGCGGTATCGAAGTCAAGCACATGCTCCGACGTGTTAAAAATACCAAAACACAAACACAATTGGACGAAGAATCACGAAAAAAAAATGTGAGCAATGCATTCGAAGTAACTGATGGAATGATCAAAGATAAAACTGTGCTCTTAATCGATGATGTGCTCACGACAGGCGCCACCGTGAATGAATGCGCATATGTTCTCAAAAACGCCGGTGCAAAAAAGGTGTATTCATGCGTTGCTGCAATTGCGCCAGGGTAATAGATGGTTAATCGTTGTACGGCATCGCTGCCCGTTCGATTCCTAGGAAATTCTAAATTCGAAATCCTAAATCCTAAACAATATTTAAATTCAAACCTCAAAATACAAAACACGTTTAAAAAATTTGAATTTGGCATTTTGGTGGGGGTGAGAGATAGAAAATATGAATTATGCAAAACTTTACAAAACAGTCCTGTCCTGTTTTGTAAAGTTTCTTCACCCTCGACTTTTTGAACATTCTGGTTAAAATATGGACGTATTAGAAAAGGAGTGTGTGTATGCTTGTTACTCTGAATGAAATCTTGCCTGAGGCGAGGCGTGGACACTATGCGGTCGGTGCGTTTAATACCTCAAACTTAGAAATTACTCAGGCAATAATTGAGGCAGCGCAAGAATTACATGCACCAGTCATCATTGCCACGAG
>Ga0111226_1061_pt1 | contig 12325 bp, 11 predicted proteins | sample DeeMarSWOR152_54_FD_80390 | JGI IMG/M metagenome (GOLD analysis project Ga0111226, IMG submission 80390) | candidate division TA06 bacterium DG_78 | reverse complement strand
GTTATTTCATTTCCGTCCTTATCCTTTTTACCCTTATACCACTCACCAGAATGATTGTGACCTTTTTCAGGTACATCACCATCTTTACCAATCCAGTGCACACCTTTTTCAGGGGTCATCAATATATTTGAGAAGATTATTTCTGTTGGCGTATGGAGTGCCTTCCATATGCCCGGGTCATCTTTAGAATTAATACCCATGATAATACCGAAAACTCCTTTTTCCACATTTACTGCACGTACCTCGCCACCTTTTTTTCTTAGATAGGCTATATCATCACCGACAATTGTTTCGTTATCGAGCATAGAAGTAGATGTTTTTCCGCATAATGAAGGAAATGCACCAGTGAAGTAAGTGACTCGGCCCTTTGGACCATGGACTCCCATAACGAGCATGTGTTCAGTTAACCAGCCTTCTTTCGAACCTCGATTGATAGCGAGACGCATCGATAATTTTTTCAGACCGATCGTATTACCACCGTATTGGGTGTTTGCACTGTAGACAATATTTTCTTCGAGGTCAATATAGATGCGACGTTTATCGAGATTTTTGCTGGTGTTACGTTCATCGAGTTCACCAGCTGAGTGTACGATTTTGAAAAAGCGTGCCTTTTTACCCTGTCTCACGAACTCCTCGAATCCCTGACGGTAGAGTATATCCTCGCTATGGGCAACATAGGCAGAATCAGTGAGCTGGACTACTGGTACTGAGAATTCAGAATTTGTAGGACCGAGGCAGAAAAAGCGGACATAGAGCTCTTTGCCTTTCATGATATCTTTCATGATCTCTTGAATTTCTTTGAGTCCTTCGTCGCGGTCACCGGTCTTTATTGTTTTACCGAGGTCAACGCCCTTGGGAACGAGTATTACAGTATGTGCTTTGTCCCGAGCCTGGTCATAGTAGCTGTCGAAATGAATTGTGTGACCTTCAGTTGCGAGCGGTTGTTCTTCAGCATTTCTGATCGCAGCATCGCGGACGTATTTGATATCTTCAGGAGCATCAGTACAGATAAAAACTTTATCCGGATTGCAATGTTCAATATATTTCGCGATAAATTGGTGAAGCTGAGGATAATCAATCCTCGTGAGCTTCTTATATCCTTCATCACCTAATCTTTGTTGTAGCACATCATTCATCTTTGTAACCTCCTCAATCATTAATTAATGATATTGAAAAAAGGATAATAAATTTAAGAATTATCTTTTAATTGTTTGTTTTCTATGATTATATCCAATTTACTGTAAAAAGCAAGGAGAAAATTTAGCAGAAATTTGATGTTCACTGAGAGTAATTATGGTAAAAGTCTTTAAAATTCGAGATATTTATACCATAACTTTAATGAAATTGGATTATAGATCTGTGTTCTTAATTGATATCTCCTAAATATATCGAGAATTTTTTTGTGTTTATATTTGTGAATATCTCTTTTAGAATTTTAGGGTATATTCTATAATCATTTATTTTTGTTATCTCAAGCCATTCCACGCCCTTTTGATAGATATCGGGAGTTTCACCTTCTTGCGGTGATTTGTTACCTACTATATTACAAGAAAACATGAATTCTATTTGGTGCTCATCCCTGTCGTATTCTCGAAACTCATGATGTTCGCCAATATACTCCCTTATAAACAATAATTCTCCAACCGTAATATCAATATTTGCTTCTTCTTTACATTCGCGTTTCAATGCCTGAATTAAAGTTTCCTTAGGACGTTGACCACCACCTGGTAAAAGATACCAAAAGCCATCTTTATCAATATTCTTTATCATTAAAACTTTTCTATTTTCAAGAATGACTGCCTTTGCTGAAATTCTAATATTTTTCATATCTTCCTACCTATATAAATATACATTGTTATTGCATAGAAATATTCTCTATTCTTAGATAGATTTAAGATGTCTTGATAAAATGTATCGTACTCTTCTTTTGTTATCATATTTTTATTTACCAATGCTTCAAAATCCTTAATGCGTTCATAGCCATAATATGGCGGACGAAATTCAGTGTTTGTAAGTACATAAGTGTACATTTCTCCATTGAAAAGGCCTGTACTATTAAATGTCCGCCACAGACGTCTACCCATCCATGGATCACATCCTGACATCCACTTTTGTTGCCAATCACCAAACGTATGCACTATTTTACGCACTAAATTTTTATCAGAACCATCAATAACTTGCGAATCCCAGTCCCAGTGGGCAAATACTACCTGACCATTCGGGCAGAGAATACGGTAGACTTCTTTGATTAATTCACCTTTATTAGTAATACATTCTAAAAGATCTTTTGAAAAAATAACGCTAAATCCTTCATTTTTAAAAGGAAGTCCAGATGTAACATCATGTAGTAAAAAGGAAAAACGAGTATCATCAGTTATCGCTGCACGTGCATCTTCGATTTTCTCTTCCGACACGTCTATTCCAACCAAACGGACATGCTTTGTTGTATGCTTCGCAATTTGTATAAGATCATAGCCGTCTCCGCAACCGATGTCCAAAATGGCTTTCGCTCTAGCAGTATCAATGAGAGAATAGATGTAGCTTCGTATTTTTATATCGTCGGGTCCGAGTTTCTTCATTTTTGTATCTTCGTAACTGAAGATTAATCAAAAATTTATGGCTGTCAACAAGTAGTTAGCTCTACTACATTATTTTGACATTTGTACAGATATCGAGACAATTACTTTTTGATTTTTGTACCCGAATATACAAAAGTATGCTGTTTCATTTTTATCCACTTTTCTTCATCAATACCTATAATATTGCCGCACTGACACGTAATGTTGTTGCCAATATGGATGCTGAAGTCTTTTTTTATTTTGTCCTTCCAGCAGTGCAGGATTCTCCCTTTGCCAATCTTAATATAACTGCGTTATACTTTGATGCAAACGAATCATAGCAGATTCAAACGGATATGTTTAACGAATATATGTATCTGTATGCATCTCCATTCATCTGTCTGAATCTAATATTTTAGGGTATAGGAATTATTTGAAATTCCTATACCCTAAAATAGCGAAAGATTTTTGCCTTACACTTTGCACACCTGATCGTCAGCATCAAAAATCTTATTTGAGTAGAATAATTTTAATGGTAGGACTACGTTCTCCACTCAATTGCACAAAGTAAATTCCTTGTTGTAGATCGCTCAAGTCGATGTATTCTATGGTATTCACTATTGCAATAACGTGTACAATCCTTCCTGAGACATCATATAACCGCACTGTGTGTGGTGGATTGTCAATTATTACGGTCATGGTTTTTCTCACTACAGTAGGCTGGATCAAAAATTTCACATACGGGGTCTGTGCAATTTCTGTGACACCGAGTACTGGTCCGATATAGAGAGAACCAATCGCACCGGGTTCAGGGTTTCCATAAAAGCCTGTACCTGGAGCACCACCCTGTCTAAAAACAGTCAGTTCAGATGTATCGAACGAAGCAGAATAAAAAATCTTAATTCTTCCACCTCCAGCACCTCCACCGCCTCCAAATTCAGCATCACCGCCATCTCCACCTCCTACGCTGATAGTAGAACTGTGCAGTGCGATACTATCAGACCAGATCGCGATACCACCACCAGAACCACCGCCTCCAGCCTCGAGGGCTCCGTCATTACCATGCTTTCCATTAACCTCTATAGTAGAAGTATCTACACAAATTTTTTTCCCCCGTAAAAAGACCGAGGCGCCACCACTACTACCAACACCATCGACAAATCCCAAGCGGCCTGCTCCACCGCCAGAACCCATATCAATTAAAGTATCTGATACATCGCCGTAAGTGATTCCTCCGGCTCCAGGTGTAACATCACCACCAGTACCACCAGCACCACCATATCCAGCACCTCCACCGCCGCCACTTGTGCCACTACCACCACCACCAGGTCCATAGCCGTTAGGATGATCACTTGTCGAACCACCATAATAGCCAGCTCCTGAGCCGCTAATCAACGAAGAATCTTCTATGGAGATGAGAGGAGCATCAAGATAGAGCCATCCAGTTGAATCCGCTGTACCACTCCATGGTCTTACTGTAAGTTTGCTGTTTTGGGCAATAGTTACTTTAATGTTGTAATGGTGTAAACCACAGATAATGAGGCTATCATTATATACAATGAGGCTATCAGCATCTTCGTAGATATATCCAATGAGCATTGATGCCAACAGGAGTGTAATCATACTTCCGCCTCCACACTATAGTCCTTAATAGTACAGTGTCAAGAGATGATTAGTTGACAACTATGGGTTATTATATATAATTTGCGTATGTTAAAAGAGCTGAGTGAAATAATTGGTGTCAGCGGTGGAGAAGAAGAGGTACGGGAATTTATAAAAAGTAAGATAAAACGCTCTGTCAGTGAAATATTCGAAGATTCTTATGGAAATCTGATCGTCAAGAAATGGAAAAAGAACCTGCCGAAAATAATGCTCGCCGCGCATATGGATGAGGTGGGCATTGTAATAACTGGTATAGAAAAAGATGGCTTGCTGAGATTCAAGACAATCGGAATACCATCTCGGGTACTACTCGCCAAGAGAGTCGTAGTTGGAAAAAAGAAGATTTGTGGTATCATCGGACACAAACCTGTCCACCTGACTAAGGATGAGGATAAGGAAAAATTACCTGAAATAAAAGACCTTTTTATTGATATCGGTGCAAAAACGAACAAAATAGCACGCACACTCATTACAATCGGTGACTCTGGTACGTTTGATACAGCATTTAGTGAGCGGGATGGTATTATCTTTGGCAAGGCGCTCGATAATCGTATTGGTTGTTACATTTTAATCCAACTTATAAAAACGACTGATTTACCGATATACTATGCTTTTACTGTACAAGAGGAGGCAGGTTTGAGAGGTGCGCGCATTGCAGGATATCGAGTATCTCCTCACATAGCACTAGCCGTCGATACGACTGCATCTGCTGAGTGGCCACTCGAAAAAGATCTCTCGCAGTCTCCTCAGATTGGCAAAGGACCAGTGATTACCATTGCTGATCGTTCAGTAATCTGTGATACCAAACTCGTTTCACTCCTCGTTGATACGGCTCAGGAGAATAATATAAAACATCAATTCAAACAACCGATGGTTGGTGGTACTGATGCAGGCCCAATGCATCTTGCAAGAGAGGGGACACGGTCAGCAGTGGTGAGTATTTCAGCTCGATATATCCATTCACCTCTCTCAATTGCTTCACAAACAGACATTGAGGAAGGTATCAAATTGCTCGCCTGTAGTATTCAAAAAATTTTAGGAAATGGTGACATATGGAATTAATAAAAAAACTGTGCAATGCCTACGGGCCATCTGGCCGTGAGCATGCTATTAGCAAACTTATCAGAAGTGAAATACAGGATTACTGTCAGGATGTTCAGATTGATCGTCTCGGTAATCTCATAGCTCATAGACCACCAGCTTCAGAGAAAAAATCTGCTAAGATCATGTTCTGTGCCCATATGGACGAAATCGGTGTGATTGTGACCCATATCGATAAAAATGGTTTCTTGCGATTCACGAGGATTGGTGGGGTATTTCCTGATAGCACGCTCTACCAGAGGGTGCAGTTTGAACATGGCGTCATTGGTGTCATCGGTGTTGAGACAAAAAAGGAGACCCCAAAACCACCTGAGTTGAACAATATGTTCATAGATATCGGAGCACGGAATAAAGCCGAAGCAGAAAAAATGGTTACAATTGGTGATATTGCATCGTTTCATCAAGAATTTACCTCTATCAACAAGAGGGTATCAGCGAAGGCGCTCGATGACCGCATTGGTTGTTACTGTCTTATTGAGAGTTTAAAAAAGATAAAAAATAATAAAGATAATCTCTATTTTGTGTTCTCGGTCCAGGAAGAAGTTGGCCTGAGGGGAGCGCGCACAGGTGCCTACGCGATTGCTCCTCAATATGCCCTCGCCGTGGACGTTACCGACACTGGCGATACTCCTGAATCACCAAGAATGGATGTTGCTGTTGGCAAAGGTGTTGCAATTAAAGTGAAGGATAGTTCCTTCATTAGCAACCCGATGATAAATGATAAACTCATCGCGTATGCTGAGAAAATGAAAATTCCATATCAATTAGAGATTCTTGAAGCAGGTACTACGGACGCTGCAATTATACAGCTTGTAAAAGAAGGTGTCGTGAGCAGTGTGTTATCAATTCCGACACGTTACATCCATTCTCCCAATGAAGTCTGTGATTTGGATGATGTACAGTGCACCATCAAGCTATTGATCTCTGTCGCTGAAGAGGGAATCGAGTAGATATGAGAAAGGGTTATTCAATTTTAATAACGTCTACTGATTCAGGGAGTTCCAAACATCTCTTTTTGTCTAAAAATTTGTTTACTGCATTGTTTACATTGCTCATTATTGTTATTATTATCGTCATTATAAATATTATTAGTTATTCAAAAATCTACTATAAGGCAATGGAGGCAGAGGCATTGAGGCGACGTAATGCCCAAATAGAAGAAGAATTTACAAAACTTGAAAGAATAAAAGAGCATTTAGCCATTGCTGAAATGAATAACCAGAAAATTAAGATAATGCTCGGTATAGAAAAGAGTCCGGCAGCAGTAGAACCAATTGCGTATGAAGTGAGTCCTGATCTTTCAAATAATATTGATCGCTACATTGAAAATGATGCTAACATACCTTCCCTCTTGCCCACGATGGGACACATTTCAAAGAATTTTGCGCCTGGCCACGAAGGCATTGATATTGCAGCGCCTCGTTTGTCACCAGTCATTGCAACAGCATCAGGAGTAGTAATTGACGCAGGGTGGGATTCTCTCTACGGGAATTACGTTATCATTGAACACAATAAAAATTATTCAACGTTCTATGGTCATCTGTACAGCATAGATGTCAGGAATAACCAGAAGGTGACTGGTGGTGAAATCATTGGTACAGTTGGTTCTTCAGGAAAGTCGACATCACCGCATCTTCACTATGAAGTCAGGTTTCGGGACAAAGCAGTTGACCCAATAGCATATATTCCATTCTATACAAAAATGTAAGGAGTAAATATGAAAATACTCATTACTGGTATATCTGGTTTTGTAGGAAGTCATCTTGCAGAATACTTTTTAGCAGCGGGGAAAAATGAGGTATTCGGTGCGATTAAATGGCGTTCGAATCGAGAAAACATTATTCACATCCAAGATAAGATAAAATTGTACGAGTGTGACATAAAAGATGCATTCGCAATGAAGACTGTTCTTTCAGCAATTAGACCAGACCGGATATTTCATCTTGCTGCACAGAGCTATGTTCCCTTTTCCTGGCGCGTGCCCCAGGAAACACTCTCGACAAATATAATAGGTGAGGTCAACCTCTTTGAAACAATTAGGGAATTGAAAATTGATCCATTAATCCATATCGCAGGGTCGAGTGAAGAGTATGGTTTGGTATTGCCTGATGAGTTACCAATTAAAGAATCAAATCCTCTCCGACCACTCAGTCCTTATGGCGTTAGTAAGGTTGCACAGGATTTTCTCGCCTACCAATATTTTAAGAGTTATGGTCTTAAGACAGTTCGAACAAGGGCATTTAATCACACTGGTCCACGACGAGCCGAAGTTTTTGTGACATCAAATTTTGCAAAACAGATCGTTGAGATTGAAAAAGGTAAACGAAAACCTGTTATGTATGTTGGTAATCTGAATGCGGTTCGCGATTTTTCAGATGTTCGTGATGTTGTAAGGGCATACGCACTTGCTCTCGAGAAAGGAACTCACGGTGAGGTCTATAATATTGCTTCTGGTAAGGGAATAAAGATAAAAGAATTGCTCGATAAACTGGTAGCGTTATCAAATGTCGATTTAAAAATTGAACAAGACAAAGGACGGTTCAGACCATCTGATGTTGAATTACTGATTGGTTCGCCTGACAAATTTCAGAAGGCAACTGGTTGGAAGCCAGAGATTCTATTTGAGCAGACCTTGAAAGATTTACTCGACTATTGGCGAGAGAGGGTGTAATGAAAACATTGCTCGTCACTGGTAGTGAAGGATTTGTCGGTGGTCATCTTACCAAGGTGCTCCGTGAAGAGTCCTACAATATTGTTTCAACCTGTTATCCATCGCTCCTTCCAAAGAAAGGAGATTATATTGCTTTGGATATTCTCGATTTAGAGATGACGAGAGAATTGTTGAAGGAATACAACCCAGATATTATTTTTCATCTTGCAGCAGTGACGTCGGTTGCTAAATCCTTTCGTGATCCACCACTAACCTACAATACAAACATTATTGGTACAGCAAATATATTAGAGGCTGTGAAATCGTTAAACAAAAATGTCCGATTTTTATTTGTATCAACATGCGAAGTCTATGGGGGCGGTGAACACCTCACAGAATCGTCTGAGGTTGTGTTGAAGAACCCTTATGCAGTAAGCAAATATGCAGCAGAATTGGTATGCAAAAATTATCTGGGCGGACAGATTGAGATCGTGATTTTGAGACCATTCAACCATACTGGACCAGGACAAGTTGAAGATTTTGTGCTGCCAACGATCGCAAAACAGATTGCTGAAATCGAGAAAGGTAAACGGCCACCCCTCATAGAACACGGTAGTATTAATGTGAAGCGAGAATTTATGAACATTCATGATATCATTGAGGCATATCGATTAGCAATTGAGAAATGTCAGTCTGGAGAGGTCTATAATATAGCTTCGAATAGGGGGTACACATTGGCAGACGTGCTGGATATATTAAAAAAATTATCAAAAGTGAAATTCGAACTCAAGAGCGATCCTTCACGAATGAGAAAAATTGATATACCAATTTTAATAGGCGATGGAACCAAATTTTCTGAGCTCACTGGATGGCAGTCAAAGATTAAAATTGAAAAGACCATAGAGGATCTTTTAAACTATTGGCGGGCAAAGATCTAGAAACACAGATTACACAGATATTAGGATACAGAGTAATGTCAAAACCAAAATATCAAAATACTGATGAATATATTAGTAATTAACTGGCAGGATTGGCAGAATCCACTTGCCGGTGGCGCGGAAATTTATCTCTACGAAATATTTTCACGGATGCTTAAAAAAGGACACAATATTCTACTCTTATGCAGCAGAGCGACACATCAAAGGCGTTATGAAAAACTCGATGGTTTTGAAATATACAGAATAGGAAGACGTTCGAACTTCAACTTTTTCGTTCCATCCGCTCTCCGTGCAATTATGCGACATAAAAAAATTGATGTTATCATAGACGATCTTAACAAAATTCCTTTTTATTCGCCATTATTTACGAAAAAAAAAGTTATACCTATGCTCATGCACCTCTTCCGGACTGCCATTTATCGAGAAACAAATTTTCTCTTTGCTAGTTATGTCTTTTTGACTGAGAGGCTTATTTCATATTTCTATCCACGTTCAGATTTTGTTGCGATATCACACAGCACTGCCGAAGATTTGAAAACTATTGGTGTAAAAAATAAAATTTTTATAGTGCAGAGTGGTATACCAACAATACCACAGGACATCAAAGAAGGACGTCAGAATAACCTCATCGCATATGTTGGTCGGGTTAAGAAATATAAATCAATAGATCATTTTGTTAAAGCCATAGCAGTGCTTAAACAGAAAAAACATGTTGAGGCAGTTATTGTTGGCGATGGTGATGCTCGGAATGATTTGATCCATTTAGCACACAAGCTAAACGTTGATGTTCAATTCACTGGTTTTGTAAGTGAACAAGAAAAATATCGAATGTATCATAGATCGCGTGTTGTTGTCCAACCTTCAATTAAAGAAGGTTGGGGTCTCACTGCGATCGAGGCTCAATCGTGTGGTACACCTGTTGTGTGTGCCAGTTCACCTGGATTGCGTGAGGTTGTGCAGGATGGTAAAACCGGCTTTCTCTATGAATACGGTAATATCGATAGTCTCGTTGAAAAAATAATGGCGCTCATGGATAATGAAAAAATATGGAAAAATTTTTCCTCGGCTGCACGTACGTGGGCATCTGGGTTCTCATGGAATAGGGCAGCAGATAAATTAGAACAGATATTAGAGGAGCAATGTTCATGATAAGAACTGTGAGTACAAAATGCGTTCTTCTCTGTTTTCTTATACCATATGTCTTATTAATTGGTGCACAGAGCGATTTTGAGATGGCAGAGAAGGCATATGAACAGGGTATGTATAGCATTACCCAGGTTTATTTGGAGCATCTATTACAAGATGACCCCTTGAATCCACATGTACCTGATGCCATATACTATTTAATAAAAATTTATGATATGCGTGGTGATTTTATCAACTTGATTTATTATACTAACCAATTTTTAGTACACCATATATATAATCATCGATGTCAGGAAGTATTTGATTTTTTGTTAGAGAAACTATCTGAGAAAAGAGCCTATATCCTTGCCTACGAATATATAAAGAACTATGACTATTTCGCAACAAATTACTCACTCTTAGAAATTATTGGTTATGGTTTGATACATTCCAGTCAATACGATTCGGGTGATTACGTCCTCTCGTTATGTCCTCAAACCGACACGATAAAAATAGTACGCGCACGTCTCCAAGCAGACCCCGAACAAAAGATTGGTATTTTGAAAACCGTTGAAGGTGTCAAAGGTAATGTATATCTCATTGAACAGTACCTTGCGATAGGTGATACAATCACTGCATATGAAATATACCAGAAAATACCAAAAGCAGAAGTGACTACAGACCTTCTGTATCGTTTTACGAAAATTGCACTTCTTTTCGAAAAAACAATTGTTAGAGAATTCACAGCACGATTGGATAAGAATAAAGGATTTTCGAATAAATGTATACTCCTGGAGACACTGGCAACAGGATATCTCGCGAGAAAGATTACACCAGAGGATGAAGAGGAGATGAAGTTGTTGATTCAAGTTTCTGAAATAGAATCAGTATCAACATCACCTCCTGAGAGTATTGATGTCGATTCTCTTTTGTTGTATGCTTCACATATTGAAACACGCAGCAGCTACTACCTTGACTCAGTATACTGTGAGAAGTTGATCAAAGAAGATCGAATAGAAGAAGCAGATAATGTGATGTCTGGCTATTTTCACTATGCTAATGTACGTGATTATGTGCGTACTGTGAGAGCAAGAAAATACTTTAAAAATAAGAATTACCACAAAGCGATGACCGAGATTATACTATCCAATAGCAAAAGCCCCGAGATGCTCTTTCTGCTTGCTGAGTGTTCAAAAGAATTAGGTAAAAATCCGGCAGCCCTCTACGCTACAGTCGTGGATGCGGCAGCAGATACAGTACTTTCCTGCCGTGCATTGAAGGGTCTCATCGAATCTGAATTTGCTAATGGAAATTATAATAATATTGTTGGGTATACAGTTGAAGATTTTGAAAATGATACGACGCTGATACGGCTGTATGTAAAAAGCCTTGCAAGGACTGGCCAGCATAAGAAGGCGAATGCAATCTTTACAACATATTTCTCAGGCGTAGATTATGATGTAGCGAACTACTATGGCGAGTTTTTAGTGCAAAGTGAAAATTATCATAGCGCACGACATCACTACGATTCGCTCATTACTTTTACGAATGACAACATGCCTGCATCTGTTTACTATAATTGGGCATTGATTCCTTTTTTTCAAGGTGATATTGATACTGCACGGGCAAGATTCAATCTGTATATTAAGAATTTTGAAAATACTGAAAACTATTATAAAGCACTCTTTAAAATTGCTACGATTCATTATACACAAGAACATTATGATAGTGCTGGGTATTACTATGGTAGAGCAAGCGTTGACAGTTCTCTACAGCTCGATGCCTTGCAGAATCAGGTAATCTGTTACAAAAGGGCAGCCTATTGGAATGGAGTTATTGAGGTGGGTTCTCAGATTCTTGAAACCATTGATGAAGATGGAGAAGCGAGTGTTCGATTTGATATTGGTTACGCATTACTTCGTGCTGGTAAGCCAAAATATGCAATTGAACAGTTAGGCATTGCTGCACGACATGCGTCTACTCCTGAATACTATTACTGGCTTGGTGAGGCATATCTTTCAAAAGGCGATTTGGTGAGAGCTTTCTACGAGTACCAAAAAATAGTTGACGTTTTTCCAAAAGATGATATGTGGTACCCGACAGCTTTGTATAAAACCGGGATTATTCTAGAATTGATTGATGACCTTGAAGCGGCGAGAAAAGTTTACGAAAAAATGATAAGGGCACGCGGGCTCGGAGATATCTGGGGTGCAGAAGCACAGAAGAGGTTAGAAGGACTAGAATAAAAATGTCAAATGTCAAATTTCAAATTTCAAATGGATACCAACCCA
>Ga0111226_1059_pt1 | contig 12520 bp, 13 predicted proteins | sample DeeMarSWOR152_54_FD_80390 | JGI IMG/M metagenome (GOLD analysis project Ga0111226, IMG submission 80390) | candidate division TA06 bacterium DG_78 | reverse complement strand
AAGATCACCCCGCCTATAATTTTATAGATTGGAAAGCGCATCTCTGTCGAGACTTCAAAAAGGACGTTTCCACCACGCGGATTTCCAAGTTCATCGACTGGGCCGATCATCCATTCTGAATATCCTCTCACCGATGTTGTTCCACCACAGTAGAACCGCTTATACACAGGGACATCGGCTGATGGCCCAATCGCACGAACATAACCAATTCGAAAATAAGAAGCTGCAACGAAAGAGAGTACCGGTTTGAATGATCGATATTCACATGTTGGACGTATGTAACTGATATCTGATGGCATAATGATGCCACTCGTTTCGAGGTTGATATTTACATAGTAACCGGTTCGCGGCAAGAGCGGATCATTCCGTCTATCTTGAAGCCAATTTATCGTGAGACCATGGAGCCAATCATTATCAACGCTGTCATAATCGAGGAAATATGTTCGTACATTTTTTATGTCATATTTTGTTGATAAATTACCGTTCAGTACAGTAAGATGGGTTGCAATATACCCACCGAATGTGCGCGTATTGAATCCGATCTCTTTTTTGAATTGATAAAACGTGCCGAGTGTTGTTTTTATTGGAATCACGAGAAATCGTGGAAACGTTACTTGCGCATCTAATCGATACTCAGCAAAACTCAATTTACCCTGGACATTACCAGACCATGCACGACCCAGTATATTGAGATGTGTAATACCAGCACCGAGCCTCAGATAATCTTGTGTTCCGTAGCCGATTCGTACATTTATAATTATTGGGTCTTTTTCTTTGAGATTGAATTGCACAATTTTAAAATTTGGTTCATCTGCGATTACCGTCTTTATCCTTATTGACTGAAAAACTCCGAGGTTGTACAACCTTCGTTGACTCTTCAGTATGTTTGCATAGCGGAGCGTATCATTTGGCTGTAGACTAATAACTCTGCGTACAATATCTTCGCGTGTCCTCTCTAAGCCGATGAGTTCTATAGTTTTAATAAACTGCTGCTCTGCCTCTGTGAAAGTGTACACCACTGTCGCTTTGTCATGTTCAATCTCATATTCAGCATGAACGTTTACATCGGTATAGCCCTTATCATCATACAGTGAGGTAATAATATAGGTATCGACTTCGATGTTTCGCCTATCGAAATACGCTCCTGGCTGTATTGTTATTTTCCCACGCAAAAAACTGTCTGAGAATACTGTATTTCCTATAAATACGGCTTCTCTGATGAATGTCTGGGTTCCCTCATTTATATCTATGGCGATGTCGATTTTCTTTTTGACGCTATCGAATGTAAATTCATGATCGACCGTGGTTTCGAGAAAACCATGGTGACTATACAGATTCTGAATAGCAGTTATATCACCATCAAATAGTGCGGGCACGAATGTGCCTCGGCGAAAGAGGCTCGGTGGTTTCGTGAGCATGACAGCCTTAATGGCACCATCTTTTAAATATTCATTTCCACGCAGTGTTATCGTTTCGACTTTAAAATCAACTGTGCTTATTGCAAGAAGAATCAATAGTATCATTTGAGGTTAAAGTGGATATCAAAATCTACGCTTGAATTCATATTCTCTTGGTCATGGAGTGTGAATATTGAAAAGTTGTCTGTTATGTCGTAATTGAGACCAATTCTCTGCAATTCCCATGACTCGATACCCATGCCGTAGACGAATGTGAATTTCTTGGCAAATCTCTTCTCGATACCGATATTCAGTCGGCGAGGATCGAGAATATCTCCGGTGATAGTAAATTCCTCCAATCCCAATGTCTTCTCGACTCGCCTCTCAATTTCACCTGTGACCAAGCTTGTCGCATATTCCTTTGCTGTTTCCTTGAGGTCGATATCTTGTAGTTCGGTGAAAATCTCTTTGCTCGGCCGTCTCTTTCCTATTAACAAGAGGCTGATGATATCCTGTTCAGGAAGTGTAGGAAAAGAGGTTAAAGAGAGAGACCACTTCTCGACTGTTCCAGAGAGGTGCATTTGAATTTCATAAGTGTCCTTTTCAGATGATATGAAATGCAATGCTTCGAGGTCCAGTACAGGATCTATCTTATAGGGGTTATCAAATGCGATTACTGCATGTACAATATCAAACTTCTTATTAAGGTATTGCACATAACCTTTTTTTAATGTGCTGGCAGTTCCGTATACATTCAATTGAGAGAGATACCCTTTGAGTTGCAAATCCATATCAATCTCTACATGAGCGACATTATTCGCAATCTTCGCGCCATGTGGCGTTGAGATGCCAATGTCGCAGTAGGTCTGTTTCAAGATTTTTCCTTGTTCAGGAGGTGGACGATTTGCCGAGGTGAGTAATTTGACAATTGTTTGCATATTGAACGGCGCACCATACACTGCCTTGTCAATCGTTACCTCACCAGTCACTCTTATTGAATCTTTCTTACCGGTCGCTTTGATATCACTCGAGAGGACGACTGAGCCGAATTCTTTATGATTAAAATCAATAGCATCCAATGATAGCATAATATCTAGGGTAGAAACATCACCGTTCGATACAGTAAGAGAACCACTGCTCTTGAATGTTCCCTTATTTATTTTTCCCTTGAGATTATCGATCGTGACTGCGCGGTTTCTAAATTTTACTGTGCCATACACTGAATCGATGATAATATCTGGCATAGCGTACTTAACAGATTCAAAGGTCACAAAACCGTTAATCTCTGGTGTGCTCGGTTTTCCTGTGATGCTCATGTCGACCGTAAAATATCCTGTAATTTCCAGAGCTTGGGGTAGGAGTGCGGCGATTCGAGTAATGTCGATCCTGGATGATTGGCAGGTGAGATCGAAGTTTCCCTGCGTCTGACTTAATGGAATCGTACCATGAAGCGATATGCTATCACTGTGTAACTTCATGACACACGAACGGATATCGATGAGCCCATTGCCAATATCAATTGCTATTCTTTCGGCATTTGAGAGCTCATGCTCTCTCGCTGCAACGTACAAGGTTTCGATCTGGATGTTGCCAGAGATACTCTCTATCTCATCTGTTCTGCCCTCAACAGAAACCTGGGCAGTAATATAAGCAGAATCTGAGGGAATAAAATCTCCGAGATCGAAGTGATCGAGGGTGATGAGTGCAGTGAAAAAGTAAGGTTGCTGAACCATGATCTGGGCATCGAAATGGACATTCTCTTTGTCATTGAGCACGTTGAAGTGAGCAGTATTGTCTGTGAACGTAAAATCGAGTTCATAGGTGTCGAACATCAAGGTATCATAGGTGAAGTCGTGAAACACTACTCTGCCTCTGCCATCTGGATTGAGGGGATTGCCATAGAACTCTACATCAAAACTCATATGACCACTTAAGGGAAAAGTATCTGTACCAAATACTTCAGGAGATGAAAACGTTACTTCATCGCTGTATAGATGAGTACTGAACATGCTGGTTTTTACATTATACATACCAGTTACATTGATAATACCACGTGCACTGTGCAGCAATCCCCGCTCGATATTAACAGTATGATTTTTCAACGTGATGAGTACCGTACCGCTTTCAATCTGTTCATTATAGAGATTTACATCTTCCAGTGTGACCGTGCTCACGACATCAGGATTAGCGAGTTTCCCGCTCATTTTTGTAGAGACGTTGAATTTTCCTGTAATGGGCAGCGGGTTTTCGATGAAAGTATTAATAACACCTATGTCAGTACACGATAATAAGATATCTGCAGTGATAGTAGCTGGGTCTTTTACGATCACCGATGCATTTACTTGAATCAATAGCTCATCATTACTCATGCGAATCCGCTTTACATCGAGTGTCTTGTTGTTATACAAAATATTTCCCTGAATCGTGGATTTAAATTCAGCATAGGTTAATGCACCAGTGAGTTTTCCGTCAAATTCAGGATTCTCCATGTCGCCTCCATACACGCCCTGGAGGGTGGCATATCCATACTGGGATGATATATCACAGAGGAACTTTTTCCCTTTCGCACGTAGGGTTACATCCCACCTATCTTTTTCCCCGCGTGTTCTGGTGAGTAGTGCAGTTTGTGCAGTAGCTGTAACTGTACAGTTGAGGTCATCGAAATTTGGTAATTGCCAATCACATGCAATGTGACCGTACACATCAGTTTTTTGATAATCGATATCAAAATTCAGTGTGCTTACAATCCTGGGTGATGAGGTGCTTCCAGTAATTTCACCTGAACCGTTCATCATGCCAGTTAACCCCTCAATATTAAACTCATCACATAAAATAGTAAGATTGTAGACGAGACTAAGATTTGTGCCTTCTTTTAAGGGGATACGACCATGGACAGAGATGTTCGATTCGCGAGTTTTGAGCATGAGGCTATCGATTACAAAAACATCAGGAAACAGTGAACCTTGTAGCGCTACGGAAAGTGTCATGTTCTGGTTATTCAACGTACTTAAGAGATTGCTGTTTTGTATTGATAGTTCTCTAATATGTATGACAAATGGAATCTTGGTTTCCTTTTCAGACTTTTCCTTTTTTGTTGATGGTATATTTTTTGTTAAAGTTTCAATACGATTCATGTCGATAAAAAGTCCATCGATGATAATAGAATGTATATCAATCTTTTTATATATCAATTGTAAAATACTGTATGATACTTTAACTCGGTCAACAGCTACAATATCTGCTATTTCGAATTTATCTATTGATACTGCATAGAAGAGATTTCCTTTCAGGGAACCTATATGTACTGGTTTACCAATGTTACTTTCTAGTGTGGTCTCAAGTTTTCCTTTGATGATGTTCAAAATAAGTGGTGTTCCGGCGAGTATGAAGATGACAAAGAGTAGCAAAATAAAGCCGATAGGAATCCAGAGGAGCTTCTTCATGATATACATTATAATGCAAGTTTACTTAATAGTCAATTGCAATCACAGAGAGCTCTGAAAAAGTATTCTTCGCTCTCACGATTTCTGGTTTTTTCAGAAATCTCTCACAATTCTCTTGACTTATACATAGCGCAGGATAAAATTATTATGTGAATGATATTAAGACATTGCAGCAGATACTTAAAAAAGACCCTCGTTATCCTGTGGAAGCTTACGCTTTCGTTCTTGAGGCGCTCTTTTATTCACGAAAAAAACTAAATATACGTGGTCATGTTACTGGTCAACAGCTCCTCGAGGGAATCCGAGATTTAGCACGAGAGCGCTACGGCATGATGGCTAAAATGGTCTTCGCACATTGGGGCATTACAAAAACGATCGACTTTGGTAACATTGTATTCAACATGGTGAAAGAAAAAATGTTAGGGAAAACAGCAGAGGATAGCATCGAAGATTTTGAAGATATCTACAACTTTGATGAAGTCTTTGTCAAAAATTATCCGCTCGATTTAAAGAGATTTAAAAATGTCAAAACATGATATGCACCATGATGGTAATGTACTCGATATCCTCCGCAGATTAATTGGTCGTTGTGGACTCTATTGCGGAGCGTGCGATATTTACCGTGTCTTTGTCGATAAGAAAATAGACAAACAGAAAAAAATGGGAGTATTTTTTAAGTGCCGTCCGGAACAAGTACGGTGTCAGGGTTGTCAGAATCTGACACCTGATGACTGGTGTTCAGGATGTAAGATACTTGCATGTCTTAAAGAGAATAGCTATATGTATTGTTACGAATGTGGAAAAATCGAAAATTGCGGCATATATCAGGAATTAAATGGCCGCTATAATAATCTTCCCTATAAAAATCTTGAGAGACTACGAGAAGTTGGCGAGAAAAAGTGGCTCGAAGAGCAGATGACGAGATGGCACTGCCCAGGATGCGGTGAGCCAATTGAATACAGTACAGAAACCTGCACTCAATGCGGATTTAACCTAACAAAAATTAATGATTAAATCATTCATTCATATTCCGTCATTCCGGTAATTACCAGAATGACGGAGTGACATACGCAATATGTTTCTGAGTATCGTGAATTTTGTTTAGTTCGCTACACTGTTCCGACAATTGTTGTGGTGATGGAGTTAGTAAAAGTAGATGGCTTCGCCTTTTTTGAGTTCGTCGAGGTGCACTTCTGCTTGCGCAGCATAGATAGTATTCGGGTAATCACGCATAATTTCCTCGAATACTGCTTGTGCGTCTTTTTTATACTGCTTATTTTTTGTTATTTCGAAAAGAACACGTTCTAAATAGCCAATTTCGAGTAATGCGAACACGCGTTCCTCGGTGTTCTCATACGTCACAATATATTCCTGCCACATGTTTAATTCTTCGTGGATCACTTGCAGAGAGCCATTCCAGGGTAGGTGTTTGGTGCGGAAGATAGTGATGAGGCGATATGCTGCCTGTGGTGCAAAAATACTTTCGGAAAATTTTTCAACAATTTTTTCGTATACATCACCAGTGTAGTACCATTGTTTACTTTTTTCGTTATAGATTATACTCTTGATGGTATCAGTATTATCAGTATATTTGGCAATTTCTTCGAGAGACAAACCATAATAGTAGAGTACCTCTAAGAGATATGATGAGGGAGCGTAGTGCTGTATAAATATATTAAAGAGCGATGCTGATTTCATGTATTCACCTGAGTCATAATAGCCACGTGCAAACACAAATAATTTTGCTTCAGAAATACCATCTCTCAAATCGATGAGTACGCTTTTCAGGAGCGTTCCTACTGTATTGTGGTATCTCACCTGTGTCGTGTCACCTCTATATCCTGTTATTTGTACGATGTCACCGGTGTTCAATACATGCGTTCTATGAATAGCAGCGTCATATAACCAGACGTCATCGACAATCACGACTCCGGTATGAGGAAAACACACCATAAAAATTAAAAATATTGCCATAGGTGAAGTATATAGAGTATTCTAAATTAGTCAATAATGATCATGAATATTTGTTAAATATCATTGACATTTGAATTCCTACAGCTATACTTTTGGTGGAGGAGATAAAGATGAAGTATCTACCCATACTTTTACTTCTTTTCTCAACATCATTTAGCTGGGCTGAATTTGAGGTTGATAAACATACATTAGCACTATGGCACTTTAACGAAGGTCAAGGGAATATCCTCTATGACATGAGTGGTAATAAAAATCATGGCCAAATTTTTGGTGCAAAATGGAATAATAATGGTATCTTCGGTGGTTGTCTATCATTTGATGGTGTCGATGATTTTATTGAAGTGACTGGGTCTTATCAGCTTGTGCCTCGTAAAAAACTTACACTCGAGGCATGGATTAAAATTAACGCAGTATCACATCGGCGATTTGCAATTATTTCTAAGGCAAATAATTACCTGAGCGAAAATGGATACTTGTGGGAAATAGAACGAGATGGGAAACTCAAGTGCTATTTAAGTGTAACTGACTGGACGTTTTCAAAGACAATAATCCCCCTCAATAAGTGGGTGTATGTGGCCATAAGTTTTGATGGTTCAAAAGTAAGGTATTATATGGATGGTGAAGAAACAGATGTTTTTGATGCGAGTACTGAAACGATAGCAGGCAATAATTTCAATTTAATCATTAGCCGAACATGTAATACATATACCTACTACTTTCCAGGATTGATTGATGAGATACGAATTTCAGACATCGCACGTACGTCTAAAGAGATAAAACAACACTGGCTAACTGCTGCAGATAAAATGAGACCTTTATTTACGATTTTTTTTAATAATGATGATCGTCTCACAGGAGAAATCATACACCCAGATACTATAGTAATAGATACAAAATATGGTACCCTTCAAGTACCTCTATTAGATATTTTGTCATTAGATTTTGAGGGTGACAGTATCGAAGACATGGTTGTTACTCCAACGATGCGCATTATCGGCAAGATTGAAAACACGTTATTTAGGTTAAAATCTAATATAGGACACTTTGAAATCAGGAAAGAAAGTATCACAAAAATTATTCACTAGTTTTACTTTAAACGTAATCCATTAATTGATAACTTTTCATCAATATTTTTATTAAAATTAATTGACTTGATCAATTATTTATGGTATAGTAATATCAGGAGGTTCGATGGTACACATGGTTCTGGTGATTAATCCTGGAGCAGGTTCGACCCGGGTTGCCTTGTTCAGGGGAGAAAAATCGATTTTTGAAGAAACTACAAGACATACTCCAGATGAGCTTTTGAAATTTCCTAAAATCATTGACCAGTATAAATTCCGAAAAGATAAAATAATGAAACTCTTGGACAAGAAAAAAATTGATTTGAAATCTTTGAATGCAGTCGTTGGTCGGGGAGGACCTTTTAAGTCTTTAACGAGTGGTACCTATGTAGTAAATGAGAAACTCATCAGTGACATAAAATCTGGTGATTATCAATCCGAGCATCCATCACTCTTGGGTGTAATGATTGCGAAAGAGATTGCAGATTCCTTGAATCTTAGAGCATATTTTGTCGACCCAGTATCAGTGGATGAATTCTGGGAGCTCTCAAGATATTCAGGTTTGGAAGAGATAAAGAGAAAAGCATTGAGTCACGCATTGAATGTCCGCATGGTTGCAAAAAAGACCGCAAAAAAAATAAAAAAATCGTATGGTAAGTGTAACTTTATCATTATTCATTTAGGAACTGGCATCACGGTTGCGGCACACTCAAAAGGAAAACAAGTTGATTCATCAAATGCAAATGAAGATGGCCCATTCTCAACGCAGAGAACAGGTTCTTTGCCAACCATGCCCTTGGTTGAACTCTGCTTTAGCGGTAAATATCAATTGAACGAAATCAAGAAAAAGTTACTGAGGGAAGGAGGGCTCTTATCTTATCTGGGCACTGATGATATTCGAGAAGTTGAGAGACGTATTAATCAGGGCGATAGAGAAGCAGAATCTGTCTATAATGCAATGATCTATCAGATTGCAAAAGAAGTTGGTGCCTATGCGGTAGTACTCAAAGGTGAAATCGATGCGATTATTATTACTGGAGGCATTGCCCATTCTCAGAGATTTGTCGATGGGTTAAAGGCATGGATTGGGTTCTTGTGTAAAAAATGTTATGTGTATCCTGGTGAGGGTGAGATGGAGGCATTGGCACGAGGTGTATTGAGGGTCTTAAACGCTGAAGAAGAACCAAAAATCTACAAGTGATCAGCGACTGAAAGACCATCCTTAATGTCTTATTGTCAATGGGAAAAGATAAGTTATAATATACAAGATGATTCAGATTATGCAGATTGAGTCAGATAGGATAGGTCAGACAGGGTTTAACTTTAAGAAAGGAGAATAAACTATGGCTGGGGAAAAGTTGGACAAAGTGGAAGGTCGAAACTTCACTGTGTTCCATGTGGGAAATTGGTCCGAATTAGACCGATATGCTTTCAAACATCCGAACCTTCCTAATTCATTTCCTGGTAAGTTGTTCTTGAAGAGGGAGCTAAAACTTACAGGGATGGAAGTTTCACTAAATAAGTTCCCACCGGGAGCTTCCATGCCTTTTTATCATAAGCATCAAGAGCATGAAGAGCTTTATATCTTTATTAAGGGGAGAGGGCAGTTCCAAATTGATGATGAAGTCATCGATGTAGGTGAAGGAACAGTGATTCGGGTTGCTCCTGATGGCATTCGAACATGGCGAAATAACTCTTCCGAAGATATTTATTACATTGTGATTCAAGCCAAGGCAGGAAGCTTGTCAGGAGAAGAGATCTCCGATGGAATAGCGGTTAAGTAGCGTATTGAGTGACCCGATTTAGAAGATCAAAGGGTCGACAGGTCAGACAGGGTTTAACTTTTAACTTTTATCTTGAATTTAGGAGAATTTCTATATGGTTTTTAAGCCCCGAGTGTCAGGTGCAAAGTTATATCATCACATTTATGCATGGGGTAATGATCGGCATCCGATATTCAAGAGGGATTTCCATTATACTCGTTATGTGAAATTATTACGAAAGTATGCGGAGTTTTTTGGGATTAAGGTGATTGCCTATGCATTAATGAAGTGGCATGTTCATTTATTTATTCATGATGTAAATGATACTGTCTCGGACTTTGTTATGAATTTGCATGGGGATTATGCCCGTTTTTACAATCGCACGACAAAGCGGGTTGGTCATGTTTTTGGCGAGCGGTTTAACAATCGGATCGTGCAGCCAAATAATTATGGTTTGTGGTTATCTCGTTATATTCATCGGCAGGCGGTTGAAGCCGGGTTGGTTAAAGATCCAGCAGAGTATGTTTGGACAAGTTATCGGATTTACATTGGTTTAGAAAAGAATGAATTCTTAAAACCAGCTATAATTCTGAGCCAATTTGGTGATGGTGAAGAGGCTTATCAGCATTATAAGAATTTTGTTTTAGCCCGTGATGATGGACCGATTGATTGGAAGGGGGTGAAGCAGAGGATCATCGGCGATGACGATTTTATTAAGGAAGTTGTTAATGAACATGATTTTGAATTGGATAATGAAACAACTAAACCGACTCTTGAAGAGGTAGTCAATAAAATTTTTGGATTAGACATGGATTTATTATTGCGACCAAAAGGCAAGCAGGAACGTTTGATGAGACATAAAGTGATTACGGTGTTGGGCATTGAACATAAGTTTACAAAATCGGAGATCGCACGCGCATTTGATATGTCTGTTCCAGCGGTGAGTAAGGTTTTAAACAAAAGTTAAAAGTTAAACCCTGTCTGGTTTGTCTCGATTTAATTGTTAAAATGTTCTTACAGGACATTAACCATATAGTTTTAGTAGAGCTCAAAAGACCATTTGTAAAATTGAATGCTGAACACATTGGTCAGGTCTTAGGTTATAAAGGCATTATTGAAAACCATAATCCTAGTATAAAGGATATTGATGTGTTTCTAATAGGGTATGACTTAGATCCTAACATGCCAAAAGGTCTAAAGGATTTACAAATTGATTTGTTGGAAGATATCGTTAACAAAAAAAGAAGAGAATTTGATGAATTTCTAAAAATTTTAGAAGACGCCAAAGAGGATGATTATGACATTTTATGAATTAAAGGAGTTGAGTTTACATCAGCTAAAACAGTATATGACACAGCATAAGTGCTACGGGCTAACGCCCTTGCCCTTCGGGATATTGCTCCCTTCGGTCGCACAACGTCGTATATGCCCGTCCATTAGGCGACAGCAAGAACAAGGAGGAGTTATAAATGGAGAAAATGGTTTTAAGAATATTTCAAAGGGAGATTGAACGACAATCTAACTTTGCAATCATTGCTATGGAGCAAATAAAATCAGGATTAGCAAATGATAATTTAGATCTAGTATGGTATGCAATACAAAACTTCTTAGTAGCTGTGGGTAATATCTCCAAAATTTTTTGGCCACCGAAATCTATGTATCAAAAAAGAGGAGAAGAATTAAGAAAAGGTTTAAGTATTAAAGATGATTCTCCTATAAGACCTAGGAACTTTAGGAATCATTTCGAACACTTTGATGAAAGGCTAGAAAAATGGGCAACTTCTTCAAAAAGACATGGATTTGCTGATTCAAATATAGGCCCATCTGATATGATAGCTGGAATAGATCCAGAAGATTTCCTTCGTAACTTTGATCCTACAAGTTGGACACTTACTTTTAGAGGAGATAGATATGAGTTAAAACCGATAATAAAGGCTATTTATGACCTTTATCCAAAAGTTTCAGCTGAAGCTAATAAACCATGGTAGGAATGATGTTTCGCCGTCGTCTAACAGCGGATAAAAGGCTTCGCTACGCTTCGCCCAAATTGGCTATCGCCGAACTTCTTTTATCCGCTATCCGTTATGTGCCATTGCGAGGTAATTTTAAAATTGGTTATATTATTAATTAAGAATAAATAAGATATGATAATACAATTACCCATGATATTGGAAATAAAGGAGTATCTTAAATATGAAAATAGAAAATAGTAAGAAAGAAATAAATTTCGAAAAAACAAAAGAAAAATTCATTAATTTTCTTGAAACTAAAGATAATGCAATAATGGTGCTGGCAACATCATTTAAAAATAAGGTAATTGCAAGAAATGTACTAATAGCTAATAATGGATTAGACATCTATTTCTTTACCTGGGGTCATTCTCGAAAATGTGAACAAATAAAGAATAATCCAAAAGTTGCATTATGTAAAGATAAAGTTCAAATAGAAGGAACCGCGAAGATATTAGGGGATCTTTTTTCTCAAAAAAATAAGAAATATACTGATATAATTAGAAACAAGTTTCCAGAAGCAATAAAAAGATGGGAGCAAAAACCAGGAATGGTTATCGTAAGAATCAAGCCTAATTTTATATGTGTTGATGGGACTGCAATAGATGATGATGTCTATTTAGAGTATTTAGATATTGAAAATAAAAAAGCTTATAGAGAAAAATGGGCATATTATTGAATATAGTCTATATCTCGCAACGACACATAGCACGGTGTAAAAGGCTTTGCCCAAATGCGCCTATCGACGAACTTCTTTTATCCGCAAACCGTTAGGTGACATAAATAAAATTTTCAGGAGGTTCATATGTTCAAATTAGTATTTACGTTCTCAATGATTTTTATAATTGCCTGTTCGGGTTTAGATTTTGT
>Ga0111226_1058_pt1 | contig 12548 bp, 4 predicted proteins | sample DeeMarSWOR152_54_FD_80390 | JGI IMG/M metagenome (GOLD analysis project Ga0111226, IMG submission 80390) | candidate division TA06 bacterium DG_78 | reverse complement strand
TATCCAAATCATTGTGGCGAAGGCATAAGCCATCATGTTTTGGATTTTTTAGGTATCGATGAGAAGGGAGAATGGATTGTAAAGAGAATGAGAGGCACAAAAATATTTTTCCCCAATGGAGGATTCCTCTATTATCCAGAAAAGAGTTATTGTATCACTAGGACACTATTTGACCAGGAACTCATCGATAAGGCGACTAAAAAAGGCGCACACGTATTACTCACCAAGAGAGTAGTCAGCATCAGCCCACATAATAAGAAATGGCAAGTTACCACTTCAAGTGGTGAAATCTTTATGTGCAACTACCTTATCGCTGCTGATGGAGCAACTTCTACAGTACGAAAACTTTTTGGTATACCAGAATATTTTATTGCGGCAATTCAATATAAATTCACTCCGATCGAGCGATTCGAAGACGAATATTTTGCTTTTTTTAATAATGAGAAACATCATCCAGGATATGCATGGATTTTTAGTAGAGGCTGTGAGACATCAATTGGTCTCGGAGGCATTGGTAATGTCAAAGAAAAATTAGAGACTTTCCTCGCATCTTTGAGCATCGATCCATCAAAAAAAATCTCAGTCCACTATGGTGGTATACCACACCCTGCACGTCCAGCAACCATAGCCCTACCAGGAGTGCTCTTTGCAGGAGATGCTGGAGGATTTACCTGTCCATTAACTGGTGGTGGGATAATCGGAGCACTCATGAGTGGGAAGGTCGCTGGTGAGGTGATCAGGGATGCACTTGTCACTAAACGACCAGAGATACTCTCTTCTTATCCTGAGAGAATGAAATTTCATCCATCACGCTCGCACATTACACTCTTCTATTCCCGCAAGTTCTTTTCACTCAACAATGATGCACTGGAAACATTGGGTAATATTATTGATCAGCATATCTATTCAGAAATACCAATGTGGAAAGCATTACGTTGTTTTACAAAAAAACCACACTGGCAGACTATCAATGCCTATATGACTGGATTTGCTGCACAGCAGATTTTACGCCATTACACAAAATGTATTTTTTAGTTATACTATGAGAGGAAAACAATTTCTTTTTAACGAATCTGATATTCGGCTCCACTATAAACTCCTGCGACATACGTATGTCAGTGAATTGCGCCTGCTCAAGAGGGGACTGTATCCTGTATGCAGGATCGTGAGAGATGAAGAGAGTTTCGTGTCTGTATGCCGACAATGGAATGGTAGGCGTAATATTTATGTCGGTTTACGAGATAGGAAGCAAGGATTGCGTTCATGCGCACGAAGCGAAGATATTATAGGGTGTCAAGCAGTTATCCTGGATATTGATCCTGACAGGGCTTCAGAAACACCAGCAACAGAACAGGAACTCGAATCCGCAATTAAAGCGGCTCAAAAAGCGAGCACGTGGTTCACGAAATATGGCTTTACACAACCACATATCGCTATAACTGGTAATGGATGCTGTCTCTATTTTTTCCTTCCCTATATTAAACTAAAAGATAATAATCGCCTTAAAATTACTAGAAAAATAGAGCTTTTTGAACATTGGGTGAGACAGAATATTAAAGAGATAACAGAGCATTATAAATGTACTATAGACCGAATGTATGATTTACCGAGAATCGTCAGGGTCGTTGGTACCTGCAATATAAAGGGTAATGTGAGTAAATACCGACCCCATAGGATTTCGTGCTGGCTTAAAAAACCAGAACTAATGGTCGAGGATAAAAAGCTCCTCAAGTTTATTCTCGGTTGTAAGGACACATAATAGGTGCTTAGTTGACTTCACTATTATTTGCAATTATAATCACTGCATGAAAATAAGGAGGAGGTGTATATGAAAAGAGTATGTGTTGGAATATTTATTATTCTTACCTTTTTAGTAACACTATGTAAAAAACCAGACAAACAGGTTGATATCACAAGCCAGATGTTCTTTGTATCACGAGATACTATACCACTACACATCACCCACATTTCTCCGGCTGGTTCAGTAGAAGGTGTGTACGAGACATTTAAAATTATGGTGGGGTTTAATCAGGCAATGGTTCCTCTGCAGGCAATACCACGTGAGGAGACAAGAGGTCCTCTAGAATTTAATCCATCACTGAGAGGAAAGTACCGTTGGCTCGGATCGAGAACACTGACATTCATTCCATCAGATACTCTACAGCCAGGAACCGAGTTCATAGTTACACTCAATAAAGATAAAATTCAATCGCTCACCGGCATGAGATTAGAAAAGGATACATCCTGGATTTTTGAGAGCGTCCGACCAAAATTTCTTTCATCCCAACCATATCAGAATAACCAGTTTATTAATACAGAAACGAGTATCTATCTTAAATTTAATATAGAAATGGCACCGAACAGAGTTGGTAACAAAATTAAGATTATTGCAACTGAAGGTATGCCCTCAAGGGTATATTGCGGTAAAGTCACACCAAAATTCGGTCCTGTAAAAAAAGAGATCGGTTTTCATGTTCGATACCTCAAGGATACCGAGAAAAAAGATTGGCCACTGAAAAATTGGGAGAATAAGAACACACTTGTTCTCGAACCAGTTGGTCAATTGCCTATAGAGGCTCAAATCGAAGTTCACCTCATGCCGGGCCTTCGGGCCAAAACCGGTGAGCTCGGTATGAGTCAGGAAAAAATACTACGTTTTAACACGTACAATTATTTAAGTCTCCTTAACTATTCCAAAACAATTGCCGGCGGTGAAGGTTTGGAATTATGTTTTTCAAATAGGGTCAGGGTGAGCGATATCATTCAGCACCTGAGCATCGAACCAGCAGTAGATATACCTCAAGAATATCATGATGCGACCTGGGATGGTTCTGAAATCCACCTTTACTTACCATTTGAAGTGAATACAAAATATACGGTGCGTATTGGGGAAAAATTAAAGGACATTCATGGAAATGAAATTGATAAAGAGTATCGATTCACACTCGATGTTGGTGATTACATTCCTGATGCTGAAATACCGACTGGAATAAACATAATCGAGGCGAAACGTGATTTACGATTTCCAGCAACCTTTATAAATGTTGATAGTGTCTATTTACAAATAGGGCTCGTTTCTATTGAAAATGCGGTTCCTTTTTTGAGTGCGCGTGATCTCTTCTATTCCTATAAAAAGTTCGTACCATCGACACCAGAATTTTTCATCATTGATCGATACTGGAAGGTGAATACCTATAAAAATCTTCGTAATAAAACAATACGAAGACCGATTGAGCTCAAGGATGTTCTCGGAAACAAAAAGAGCGGACTCGTCTTTATACAATTCGATAACCTCGGTCAAAATAGATGGAGCGGCGGCGACTACCGATATTTAAAGGCGTTTTGTGAAGTTGGTGACCTCGGTGTGACATGGAAGTATGCGCCAGAGAATAACCTTGTATGGATTACATCACTCGATGACACGCAACCAATAAAGAATGCAAAAGTTCAATTCCGTAATGAAAATAACCGTATACTCTGGGAAGGATCCACTGATAATAATGGCCTCTGTGAATTACCAGGCTGGGCAGATTTACGAATCAGACAAGAAGTTGAATCATATGATTATGAAGATGAATATGAATCGTATTCCTATTCGACATATACTGAACCAAAGTTCTGGTTAACAGTATCAAAGGACAATGATCAGGCAATATATTCTAATAAATGGAATTTTGGTATTGACCTATGGCGGTTTAATATCCCGTACAACTGGTACATACGATCTGAAGAATATGGTGCCTCTATTTTTACAGAGAAAGGATTATACCGTTCTGGAGAGAATGTCCACATCAAAGGCATCATACGAAAAAAGAAAAAAGGACAGTGGGTGATACCTGATGTCACGCATGTGAATTTCATAGTCAGAAATTCCCGAGATGAAGAAATCATAAATGAAAATATTGCTATTAATCAGTTTGGTTCGTTCTCAAGAATTATTCAATTATCAGATGAAGCGCCGACCGGTGTGTACTCCATGACCACCATATTGCCGAAGAAAGATTATAGTTTTTATCAAAGTTTTAGAGTCGAGGCTTACCGACCTGTAGAATTTGAAGTTACTGTTACTGCAGAAAGAGATACATTTATTGCTGGAGAAACGTTTAAAGGTTCGATTACTGGTCAATATCTCTTTGGCATGCCGATGCGTGAGGCTCCAGTTTCATGGAATTTGCAGAGATATTACCACTACCTGTCATATCCACAACATGAAGGATATCAATTTGGCGAATATATTGAAGAACAGGAGGTCGAGCTCCTTGGGTCTGGAAGTGGCACACTCACGACACTAGGAGAATATGCGGTTTCTGTAAAACTCTCAAAAGAAGATATCTATGCTCCTTCGATTATTACACTCGAGGGTACGGTTACTGCGCCGAATCAGAGGAGTGTTTCTGCAATACAGAATTGGATCGCTCTCAACGCAGATGTACTCATTGGGTTGAAGAGACCACAGTATGTCTATGTACTCGGTGATACAGTTAACCTCAGACTCCTAACCGTCAAACCATCAGGCGAAAAAATTGCGAATAAGAAGGTCCAAATAGAAATTGTGAAACAGGAGTGGAAGTCCATAAAAAAGGCTCGACTCGGTGGCCGGTATGAGTGGGTTTCTGAAATGGTTGAGAAGAAGATTGACAAACACGATGTAACCACCAGCAGTGATTCAACATTTGTATATTTCATGCCAGAAGAACCTGGTTACTACTATGTTCGAGCACAAACAAAAGATGGCAAAGGAAGACTTTCATCAACCAAAATCTACTTCTATGTGGCAGGCAAGGGATATGCTGGATGGCAGATGCGGGATGACGATATGGTTGAACTCGTTGCTGATAAAGACCAATACAGTGTCGGTGATACTGCAAAGATTTTAGTAAAATCTCCATACGATTCAGCGCGCTGTCTCGTAACTATCGAAAGAGAACTCGTCTTGCGCCACTTCACGACAACAGTGCACGGTAATGCAGACTATATCGAGGTTCCTATCGAATTAATTGATCTGCCGAATATATATGTATGTGTCACACTTGTGCGCGGCAGGGTAAAAGAACTTTCATGGGATGAAGAGAAACAGGAAGATTTGGGTAAACCACAGTTCAAGATCGGTTATGTTAATTTGAAGGTAGATACCAAAGAGAAACACTTGAAAGTGACGGCATGGTCTGATAGAACTGATTACCGTCCACGAGATAGTGTCACTGTATACTGCGAAGTAAAAAATTATAAGAATCAAGCAGTTACAAACAGTGAAGTTGCTCTCTTTGTTGTTGACCTCGGTGTTTTGAATCTCATCAATTACCAGACACCTGATCCGTTTGCGTACTTCTACGGAAGTAGACCACTCTCTGTAAAAACAATCGAATCTCGGTTGAACATCTTAGGAGAACGCGACTATGGTGAAAAGGGTGAAGAACGTGGTGGTGGTGGTCTTGAGGGAGATGGCATTTCATATCGAGAAAAATTTCTTGCCACGGTTTTGTTCAAGGCACATATGAGAACTGATAAAAATGGCAAGGCAATCGCGAAATTTGTGTTACCAGACAACCTTACAAAATTCAGGATCATGGCAGTTGCCCAGACTATGGATTCGAAATTCGGTTCAGCAGATTCCATATTTCAGGTGAACTTACCATTTCTTGTGACGCCTTCTATTCCGCGTTTTGTACGGGTCGGTGATGAATTTCTGGCAGGCGTTGTGCTCCATAACAGAACTGATAAAGAAGAAAAAGCGAGTGTTGAATGCTCTGTTGAAGGTTTGACATTCAATGATAAGGTTAAGAAAGAAATAATACTTCCTCCGAATGGAAGTAAAGAAGTGCTCTTCTCATGTACTGCTACAGATACTGGAGGAGCAGTTTTTAGTTTTAACGCACATATGGGAAAAGAGAAGGACGCATTGAGATTACGGATACCGGTTATCTTACCTCCATTTATTGAAGCAGTGGCAACATTCTCGTCGACGACAGATTCAGCACTCGAAGGTATAATCGTGCCCAAAAATATCTACGAGAATCTAGGAAACCTCGAGATAGTTCTGTCATCCTCAATTCTTGCAGGAATGCAACGCGGTATTGAACATCTCCTCGACTATCCTTACTACTGTCTTGAGCAGCGATTATCACAGATACTGCCACTCATTGTTGCAGAAGATATTATAAATCAATTCAAGCTCGCACCACTCACTGGAAAAGAATTGAGATCGTATGTACAGTCAATACTCGATGAAGTACCTGAATACCAGCTCTATAGCGGCGGCTTTGTCTATTTTAAAGATGGATATGTCCCTGCACCGTATCTCTCTGCCTATACAATGTATGTGTTAAAGTGGGCACAACAAGCTGGCTACAACATCGATCCCGAGGTAATCAAGAGAGGCACTGAGTTTCTTAGAGAAGTTTTACGATGGAAAGATGTGGACTGGTCATATCCATACAATGTGTACGCAAAACTCACAACAAAAGCATTTTGTCTCTATTCTCTTGCACTCTGGGGACACCAAGAAGTATCGTATGCATCGAGACTCTTTGAACAGCGTGAACAGCTCTCTATTTTTGCTAAGACCCTATTGCTCAAGACAGGAAGGATGCTCACTATGGGTAAGCGATTTGAAGATGAAATGGTACGGATACTCTTCAATAAAGTAAAACTGACACCGACAACCGCACATTTCGAAGAAAGCGAGAACCGAGGATGGACATTCCCTTCGCCCGCAAAGGTGACCGGATTTGTCATTCAGACATTCACTGAACTCGATATACCCTTTCCGTATAAGGATCAAACTATTCGGTGGCTTGTCCAAGAGCGGACCAAAAAGTCTAAACCAACAACACACGAGAACGCATTTGTCTTTGATGCATTCCAGACATACTATAAGAAGTATGAAAAAGAAGAACCAGATTTTACTGCACGTATTATCCTCCATGAAAAAGAGATTGTACAACAGCTATTCAAGGGTAGAACAAATGAACCGCCACAGCGCCATACATTCCCGCTCGATACAATACCGAAAAATAAGCTCTTGCCGATACGAATTACAAAACAGGGTGACGGCAGACTTTACTATACACTCAGGATGTTCTATGCACTTAAAGAAAATCCCATTGCGTTCGATGAAGGATTCTATGTGTGGAAAGAAATTTTGACTCTCGACGACCGAGAAGTAAGTAAATTCAAAAAGGGAGAGGTCTACAAGGTTATTGTTCATGTCGTTGTTCCTGAGACAAGACTTTTTGCTGTTGTCGATGATCCTCTACCAGCAGGTTTTGTACCTGTCCAGACATTTTTTGCAACTGAATCGAGAGGTGTACGAGAACAGTACTGGGAAGATCAATGGCAAGAGCGGGGTCACTGGTGGGGAGGTTTTGATCATGAAGAGTATTACGATGATAAAGCACTACTCTTTGCACAACACCTATTTCCTGGTGAACACACAAAAGTATACTACGTACGAGCGGCAACGAGTGGCACGTTCCTTGCTCCGAGTGCGAAAGCTGAGGAAATGTATTCACCAGAGGTTTTTGGATCAACAATCCAGAAGTTCATTACGATAGAGTGAAATGACACGTCTCAAATATCTTCTCTGTATAATTCCCACTGCAATCGCAATCTTCTTTGCGATTCCACCACACAGGGGCTCACTGTATCCAGATGATTTCTGCTCACTCACGGTGTATGCACGAGATGGTACAATACTACGTGAAGTATTATCCCGCGATTACAAAACGAGCGTCTGGGTCCCGATTGAAGAAATCTCTCCATGGTTGATTAGAACAACTATTGTACGAGAGGATAAGCGATTTTCTATTCATCCAGGCATAGATATATTTGCTCTGCTCAGGGCGCTCTACGACAATATTCGAAACCAAAAGATTATGTCAGGTGGTTCAACCATTACGATGCAGGTAGCAAAAATGGCACTTAACTTTTCTCGTCGAAATATCTTCACAAAGTTCATTGAAATCATCTATGCGTTGAAAATTGATATACACCTCAGTAAAAAAGAGATTATCGAGATCTATTTAAACCGAGCACCATATGGAAATCAAATTTATGGAGCAGAAGCAGCTTCTCGATTCTACTTTCACAAACCTGCGAGCCAATTGTCACTCAGTGAATCATGCGTTCTCGCTATTATTCCCAGAGCGCCATCTCGGCTAAATCCATGCAGATATCCTGAAAAAGTGGAAGCAGAAAAGAGAACTATTCTGGACCGTTTTGTACAACAAAAATTAGTCGATTCACTCGGATTTGAACTTGCAATGAAGGAATCACCTGACCTCATCAGGAAACCCGTGAATTTCAGAGCACCTCATTTTGTCGATTTTATCTTACAGGAAATTGAAAAACATAATTTGAACAATATTTCTCAGATAGTAACGAGTATCAATAGCAAACTACAGGAAGACCTTGAAAAACTCGGTTACACGACACTCGCGTCACTAGAGAGATATCACGTAAACCAAGCTGCACTCATTGTTATGGATGTTGAGACTGGTGAGATATTGGCGATGGTCGGTTCAAAAGATTACTTTGATGCACATGCAGGACAGGTGAATGGATGTCTTGCTCTCAGACAACCTGGTTCGAGTATTAAACCATTTCTCTATGCGCTCGCTCTTACAGAAGGGATTCCGGCATCATATATTCTTCCTGATACACTCCTTGAATTTCGACTTGCAGATGGAACGCTCTTTGCTCCACGAAATTATGGAAACAGATTTCATGGACCTACGAGATTAAGAGAAGCATTGGGTTCGTCGTTCAATGTTCCGGCTGTGTACCTTGTAGAGAAACTGGGAGTACAGAGATTCTACAATTTCTTAAAAGAAGTGGGTTTTGAAAGCCTGGATAAGGATATAAGTTTCTATGGCCTGTCCCTGAGCCTTGGTGCAGCAGAAGCGAGTCTTTTAGAGATGACAAATGCGTTTCGAACTTTTGTACTAAAAGGAAAATACTGTAAGCCTGAACCACTTTTGAAGATGTTTGACAAACATGGACACGAGGTTGTCTTCCACCATAAAGAAGAGAAAACCGTTTTTTCTCAAGAAGTAGCCTATGTCATAACCCATATTCTTTCTGACAATGCGAGTCGAATTAAGGCTTTTGGAGAAGACAACCCATTGAATTTACCATTTCCCTGTGCTGCGAAAACTGGTACATCAAAAGACTTTCGAGACAATTGGTGTATCGGTTTTACTAAAGATTACGTCGTTGGTGTCTGGGTTGGTAATTTTGAAGGTTCACCAATGCAAGGTGTTTCTGGTATATCAGGCGCAGCACCACTTTTTAGGGATATCATGATCGAACTCTACCGAAATCAGTACCCAGCTGATTTTGAGAAACCGTCTCCATTAGTCCAGGTGAAAATCTGTGCACAATCAGGCAGACTTGCGTCAAATACCTGCACTCGCGTCATAGAAGAAATTTTTATACCAGGTACTGAACCTGCAGAAACATGTGATATAAATCACGAGAACGATGATAGAGAATGCGTTAAAAGAGCGATAAACGATATTGAAATCATCCATCCATCTCATGGTGATATTTTTAAACTTGACCCTCAAGTATCTTACTCCTCACAGGCTATTCGATTTAAGGTGGATGTAAATGCAGAAATAGATGAAATTATCTTTAAACTCGACGGTGAAGATTTATGTAAAAAAACATACCCGTTCGAATATGTATGGAGCGCAGAACCAGGTGAACATGTATTAGAGGTGGTCATACTCATTGATGGTAGAGAAAAGACAGATAAAGTTAGTTTTACTGTCTATTAATTAAACCCTAATAGTGTTTTAAAATTGTTTTTGTGATTTTTGTTGATATTTTTTTGTTGAATTCAATTTTTTCACAGCTATGAAAACGACTAAAATTTTGTAAGGATTGGGCAAAGGCACGTATAAAACCCTTAGAAATTACCTTTTTATCTTCGATATGTACATTGTTAATAATTAAGATTTTATTCTGTCGGTCTGCCTTTGGATCGATTCTCCCGACCAATCGATTGTGCCAGAGAATGGGCAAACAAAAATAGCCATACTTCCTTTTATTTTTTGGTACATAGCATTCAAGGCTGTAGTTAAATTCAAAAAGAGTACTGATTCGATCTCTCAGGATTATTGAGTTGTCAAAAGGGGAGAGGAAGTGTACCCGTGTATCGGAAGTTTTCTTTTCCATTAAAAGTTCTGGAATATCCTTGCTCAAAACATAGTATGGTTTTTTTATTCCTTTAATCTCTATTTCTGTAATCTCTTTTGCCTTGAGCATTTTATCTACCCACTCATTGAGCTTACCACCGACACCAATGTAGCTATTGATATCTTTTATTGTTGCGATACCTAATGCTCCTAATGCTCGTCTTATAAAAAATTCCTTCTCTTCTTCTATAGTTGGTTTTGTAGTGTCTAAATTTTTGGGTAATACTCTTTCTGTAAGATCGTAGACCCTTTGAAAGTTTCTTCTTTCTTTAATCATCAATATGCCTTGCCAAAAAAGCACTTCAAGTGCCATTTTTGCAGGCTTCCAATCCCACCATGTCCCGCGTTTTCTATCAGTCACATCAGCAAAATCACCCGCAGTGAGTGGCCCTTCTCTCTCCATTCTTTTTCTTACTTTCTTGATGAGGCTATGATTTTCTTTTATCCACTCACCAAGCCATGAATCCTCTTTTGGCTTTTTCTCAATTGCCCCTATATAAAACCGGTAATCCTTCATGGGAATAAAAGAAGCAGCATGTGCCCAGTATTCAAAAATCTTTTTATCCTGTGCCTGCAATACATGGAGATACTTTTGTTTATAGTCAGGGCACCTTGTAAACAGAACGATGTGATGCGAACGTTCAATGACATTTATCGTATCAATCTGCACATAGCCAAGTTTTTCTATCACACTGAGTACGCCAGCCTTACCTTTAGGTAATGGAGAATTATTCAAGAGCTGTTTTTGCAGAGAAAATTGTCGAACCAGTTCTGGATCAATTTGTACGGGTTTATTACTCACTTTAATAGTATATCTGTCTATAAAGCAAAATCAAGATATATCAGAAAATATTAAAAACATTTTTATGTTTAATGCTTGGTAATCTTGACAAAAATCAGCAGTAATATATAATAAGCATATGTCTCGAATAATCATTGATAAGCGCTACAAAGTATTAAGAAAACTTGGCACTGGTGCTCATGGAACCGTATACAAGGTTCGAGACGGGAACAATAACAAAGTTATTGCTTTAAAAATCTTGTCCAAGAAGAAGATCTCTTCTGAAACAATGCAGCGATTCAAAAGAGAATTTAAACTGCTCGCTGGATTGCAACATCCGAACCTCTGTGCTGTCTATGATTTTGGGATACTGAAAGATGGAAGAAACTACTTTACTATGGAGTATATCGATGGTGAAAATATCTTCCAGGCATCAAAAGGGCTTTCTTATAAAAAGATGTATTCATGGATTGTCCAACTCTGTCGTGCACTGCAATATATTCATTCTAAAGGACTCATCCACTATGATATCAAACCAGGGAATGTTCTGATTCAATATGTAGACAATACTCCGTGTGTCAAATTAATGGATTTTGGTCTTGCTGGCGAGCAGCGGATAAGAGGTGGAATCATTATTCGTGGGACATTTCCTTATATTGCGCCTGAGATAATAAAAGGTTTGGCAGTTGACCACCGTGCAGACCTCTATTCCTTAGGTGTATTACTATATAAGATATTCACTAAGAAGTCGTTTAAGGTTAAAGATGAGACAAGTTTTACAAGACTCCTTCAACAACAGCAAGCGCGCTTTTCTAAACCATTGTCACGGATTGCCCGTGGTATACCTAAAAGGTTGGAACGATTAATCGTGCAGTTATGCAGTTTTGAGCCTGCTACGCGTTTTAGTCGTGCCAATGAGATAATAGGGGAGATAAATAAACTTAGTCGTTTAAAGTTTGAGTTTGAGACAGAAAAGACACTTGAGAGTTATCTCATGAGTAGTAAATTTGTGGGTCGTGAAAAGGAGATGGAGTTATTAACATCATTGTATGAGAAGGCGCGTAAAGGGGAGGGTAAGGTTGTTTTAATCACTGGAGATGCGGGTATTGGTAAGAGCAGGTTGTTAAGGGAATTTAAGATTGTAACACAATTAAAACATAGTCACAGTTTTATTGGTTATGCTCATAGAGATAAAACCGGACCCTTGGACCCGTTTTATGCTATTTTTAGCGAGTTAATCAATTATCTTGGAAAAGGGCTTGACCTATCCCGAACGAAAAAGCTCCGGCTTCCTCTTGCAGTTTTATTCAGAATTTTTCCAGATTTAACTGATGGCCATCTCAGGAAAAATTTACCGAAGCTTGTATCCTTAGAACCGAAGCAGGAGAAGTTGAGAAATTTTGAGGCGCTCTCAGAATTGATAGGGTACTGCGCCTCAAATCTTGGTGAGTTCGTTATTTTACTTGAGGACTTACATTGGGCTGATGATTTAACCATCCAATTTTTAAAATACTTGGGTCGTAATATAACAGATAGGAATATTTTTATTTGTGGTACTTGCAGGAGAG
>Ga0111226_1057_pt1 | contig 12705 bp, 8 predicted proteins | sample DeeMarSWOR152_54_FD_80390 | JGI IMG/M metagenome (GOLD analysis project Ga0111226, IMG submission 80390) | candidate division TA06 bacterium DG_78 | reverse complement strand
ATGTGCGTCTTACCACGGTATTGGTATTAAGTTCCCATGGTGAAAAACTTGAAGAAAATGCAGTAAATCCTCTGATACAAGCTTTAAAGGAACCTGATGAATATCAGCAGAGATTAATAACACATACCTTATCAAGTATGGGTGAGGTTACAGTCGAACCTCTCATAGAATTGCTTAAGGATGAGCGTTCAGATATTAATAAACATGTTGCTAGGGCATTGGGCGCTACAAGAAGCAATAAGGCAGTTGAACCATTAATAAATTTATTAGATGATGAAGATCCAGACGTAAGATTTGCTGTAGTAGCTGCTTTAGGGGTAATAGGGGGTGAAAAAGCAGTAGACCATTTAATTAAGCACTTGACTGACGATGATAGAAACGTGAAAGTAGCGTCTATTCGGGCATTAGGAAATATTGAAGACACCCGTGCAGCAGTGCCGCTCAATATTGCACTTAATGATCCTGATCCATTAGTCCGGATGGAAGCGAGTGAGGCACTGGGAAAGTTAACCGGAGAAGCTTGCCCCTTGGTAACTAGTCTTACGCGCTATGATGCGGTTAGTTATACATGGGTAATAGTATTGGCATTGGTTTTATTATTTGCATTGATTGGAACAAAAATAAAACCAATTGATAGGTTTTTACGAAAGATATTTTCAAGGTTTGCACTTCCAGTGAAATTAAAATGGTGGATTATGGTTTTTTTAGGGATTGGTGCCCTAGCTTTGTTTGTCTGGTGTTATATATGCAAATATGGGGAAGGCGCTGCAGCATTTGCTCTACAAAAGCCGGGTTTCCTGCCTACGCTTTATCTGTATTCATTCAGGGTTTTCCCATTTTTTATTGGTGGATGCATACTCTCAGGCTATATTTTGCGTTTTTTTTCTGGCAGATGGCGTTTACCGTCAAATATGCTTGGTTCGACTACTCTTGGAGCAGTTATTCCTCTATGTTCATGTGCCACAATCCCTATGGTTCGGGGCATGCTGGCAGCCAAAATGCCAATTAGGGCAGCAATTGCTTTTCTCATAGCGACCCCAATTTTGAGTCCATTTATAATCTTTATGTCGTATGGAGTTATTGGTTTAAAATTTACTTTGGTTAGGATCATCTCAGTTTTTATTTTAGCAATAGTGGCAGGATTGTTTATCGAAAAGGTTGTTGGCAGGGAAGAAGTAGAAAAAGACACAGACTTCCAAAATTTGTGTAAGGGTTGTGCCCGGGCGAGCATGGTTCACGATACTACTAATTCTCCACTTATTATTGCTTGGAATCAGATACGATATCTCTTGAAGTATATGGTGCTCGGTGTTTTTCTGGGAGCACTCTTAGAGGAATATCTTCCGATTTCAATAGTGGCAAAATATATGAACTCGAGTTTCCTGGGTCTTTTTGCAGCGACAACAGTGGGTTTACCCCTCTACCTTTGTTCTGGTCAGGAAGTACTCTTATTAAAGCCACTCATGGATATGGGTCTGCCACTCGGACATGCAATTGCATTTACTATTGCAACTAATGGCATATGTCTGACTTCTATAGCACTACTCATAGGTGCTATAGGCAAAAAGACAACCACATGGCTTACGATTTTATTTTGGGCTGGTTCTTTTATTCTCGGCTTTTTGATAAACCTTATACTGTAAATAACTTTTCCTTGACAAATTATTTATTCTCATTATAATAGTCTAATATTGTAAAATGAATTCAGTTTATAGGGTAAATTAATAAAATAAGAAAGGAGGTGATAAAATAAAAATTCAAAAAAATCTTTGTATTTCACAATGGAAGGAGGCGAGATGCGAACAAAAGTAGGGAAAATTCTTTTTGTTTTTGGTTTGATTGCAATCATCGCTGCAATTACGTTATACGCTACTACAAATAATGAGATATATTCGAAATCTGGGAAGGTAAATTACAAAAAACCCCAGTCTGAAAAGATAAAAGGGCAAGGCGAAGTATCTTCTGCAAAGGTGACAACAAGAGGAGGTGTGCCCAATCGTCAGGTAACAGTCAGACGGATCACGACGAGTACTGCAAAAGAGGGATTTCCTTCTTGGAGTCCAGATGGCCAATGGATAGCCTTTCAATCAGAAGACCCATCCTCAGCACCCCCAAATTTTTATTACTGGGGTATATATAAGATTAAGCAGGATGGTACTGGGCTTGCTCCAGTAGCGCTACCAGACAGTTTAATATACACTTATATGTGTTTTAATCGTCCTAGTTGGTCACCTGATGGCCAAAAAATTGCTTATAATTCTTATGGAGATACTACACATGGTGGTTGGACCAATGCGGATATTTTCATCATGGACCCTGATGGTAGTAATAGAGAAATGGTTTCTCATGATACGTCATATTGCCATGGTAGGGGTGTTCCTGAATGGAGTCCAGATGCAAAGAAAATAGTTTGCAAGCATGATGAATACGACCATCTCATTGTTATTGATCTTGATGCAGGAACTGATATTGACATGGATGTACTCTATCCCGGTCCTGAGACCCTTGATGTAGGTATTGAAAATCAATGGCCAAAATTCAGCCCTGATGGAAGTAAGATATTGTTTAAACCTGATCTTGATGCTGATTATGATGGACATATATTAGTAATTGATACATCTGCTACTACTCTTGTTGAGATTGACACGAGTAATAGTGTCAGAAAAGGAGCTGACTGGAGTCCTGATGGAGAAAAGATCGTATATAGTGGTGATAGAGGCGAAGATAGTTATTCAGATATTTATATTGTGAATGCTGATGGAACTGGCAGACGCACGATACTTTCAGAGGGCAATACCTGTTTACAAGAGGTAGATTGGCAGCCAGTAAGTCCAGTAGCGTTTGGTAGATGGATTGTTTATGCACCGACTGTAGACAGTGATGATGATAATAAGAACATCTGGGTAGTATCAACTGATGGAAGGTATACTGGTTGTCTGTGGGCTGATACAACTGAAGAATATTGGCACGTTACTCCTCAATGGTCTCCTCAAGGCGATAAGATTGTTTTTGCCTCAGATTGTTATAGCGGAGGCGGAGATTATGATCTCTATGTCATTGATTTGGATACTGATGATGATGATCTTGATTTGCTCCTAAACTGGGAGGAATTTGCTGGCTATGGAACAGACCCAGATGATCGGGATACAGATAACGGTGATGAGAATGATGGTTCAGAGGTGTTCGCAGGCAGGGATCCTCTTGACCCATATGATGATATGTGGGCACCACCGTATACTGATGAACATGATCCTCCACCTGGTGACCCTGGAGCTGACCCGAACACAGACATCGTGGTTCATGTAAAAGACGATGGAGCTGGTGTCGATATAGCTACTATTGTGATGACTGTGGAAGGAGTACAGGTAACACCCGCGATTACAGGACCAGAGTGGGATTATACACTTACGTATGATCCTCCAGCACCATTTGATTCTGGACAAAATGTCCTTGTTACGATTAAAGCGAGTGATCTTGCCACACCTTCACATGCGATGCCAACTGACGCCTATTTCTTCACAATAGCGGTACCCGGTGTTGAAGAAGAAGGGGCGCAAATCCCTACAAGGTTTGACCTGTCCCAGAATACACCGAATCCAGCACATGGTATGACTAATATTAGATATCAGGTTCCTCGTATTACTCATGTGACGCTTCGGATATATGATGCATCAGGTAGGTTAGTCAGAGACCTCATTAATGAGTCTAAATCAGCAGGTTACTATTCAGTGAATTGGGATCTTAAAGACAACGCAGGTAAGACTGTTTCTAAAGGTGTATATCTTTACGAGCTCAAAGCCGAGGATTACAAGGATACCAGGAAGATGGTGATCGAATAAAGATATCAATGAAAGACAAAGGGGACGGCAAGTGCCGTCCCCTTTTTGCTATTATTACTCCACCCTTCATCTACCCCTCTCCCGCAAGAGGGAACAGGGAAAAAGATGAAGATATAATTTACGTTTTCAGAGCTTTCCAGACGATATCGCTTAAGTTTTTGACCTGAATAGTACCGTCGCCTTTTTCACTTACTACAGCAGCTGCTTTTTTCAGAACCTGTTCACATGTCGGGCACGGCGTAATGAGAAGCGGAGCACCTGTTTCAATTGCCTGTTTAATACGAACAATTCCTATTTCATCTGATAATTTAACATCTGACATCAGTATACCACCACCGCCACCACAACAATGAGATGTTTTTCTGTTTCGTGGCATTTCAACCAGTTCTATGCCAAGTTTTTTCAGTATTTCTCGCGGCTCTTCAGTTATATTCATGACGCGTGAAAGGTCACAGGGGTCATGGTATGTTGCTTTTAGACCAAGATTTTTTTCCGGGAGGTGTTCCAGTATAAACTGGGTTATGTGTTTAACGTTTTTCTTATAGTCTTCGTGTATAAAAGCCGCACACGTAGGGCAGAGGGCTACGATTTCCTTTTCTGGAAAGAGTTCTAAAAACTTTTTCTTATGTTCTGCAAATTCCTTTCTGAATCCAAGTGCATGTAGAGGATAGCCGCAGCATATTTCATCTTTGACCAGCGGTTTTACTCCAAGTTTTTCAAGGATCTTTAAATACATTTTTGTTTGATTAGGCCGGGCAAGATATTGACATCCAATATATACAGGTATTTCACCTTTCTGTACAGGTGCTTTTATCTCTTTGTCTCCAAAAATATTGCCGGTTTCCTCAACATTCTTTGCCATGCCTTTATGTGTATCAGATGCAAAACCAGCCTCGACAAGGTCTGCCCGCGCCGCGGCGAGAACATCTACCACAGAGACCTTAGCTGAACATCGCTCAGAACAATCCCGACAATACGTACATTGGAAAATCTTATCAGCAATATACTGAGAGGGTTTAAGATTGCCAGTGAGTATTCCATAGGCAAGAATGATTTTCCCTCGCGCTGAGTCGGTCTCCCAGCCAGCAATCTTGAAAACAGGGCATCCTTCAAAACAATAGGCACACCTTATACAAATGTTTAACTCATTTTTCCAATCTTTTAAGTGTTTATCTGCCATGTTCTCTCCTATTCTACTGGATATCTTAATTCAGTTGCAGTAACCCAATCCTCGGGTGCATCCTGCATTTTATGGGGATTGAGAATATTATTTGGATCGAGTGCTTTCTTAATCGCCTTCAGCATCTTGAGTGAATCTGCTTTTTCTTTTTTCCACGCTGGTGCTTTAGAGAGACCAATACCATGTTCGGCAGAAGTTGTTCCACCAACTGAGCGAACATAATCATAGACTTCTTCTACTGCCCGTTTTGCACCTTCCCACTGCTCCTTCTTTGTTGGGTCCATTAATATCTTTGTATGCATACATCCTGAACCACAGTGTCCGTAAGCAGTCATTACGACATTATTACGCTTGGCAATTTCGTGGATTTTACTTGCACACTCTGCCATTTTTGAATACGGAACTGCCATATCATCAGCCAGTGATGTACACGACAAACCCATTTGGTATCGTGATAATGCAGCAAACAATTTTTTCCTTCCCGCGTATAATTTTGTCCTTTCTGCAACATCATAGCTCATTTCAATCCCAAAGCCGTTATGTTTTTCACAAATTTCTTTCATTAATTTCATTTCAGCATCTACAGCCTCTTTTACTTTTCCATCGGCTTCAAACATAACAATTGCCTCGACATCAGGTAGACCCATTTTAAGCGTTGTATTTACTGCAGTAATAGCAATATTATCCATTAACTCAAGCATAGAAGGTTGAGCACCAGTCGCTATTATTTCTGATATAGACTCACCCGCATCCTTAAGCTCATTAAAACTTGCTTTAGCAAGGCAGCGAAATTTCGGCAGCGGTTTTAGCAACAGTGTTGCTTCTACAATTACTCCGAGCGTACCCTCAGAACCAACCATGAGCCTGTCAAGCTGGTAACCAGATGCTTCTACACGCGTATTTGAACCGAGATTGACCAAATCGCCATTGGCAAGCACAACCTTCATACCGAGGACCGAATCCCGCGTTGCGCCATATTTTACTGACCGTATGCCAGAGGCATTATTGGCGATTTCTCCACCAATAGTAGCGACCCTGCTCGATGCCGGTGCCGGAGGATAAAAAAGACCATAAGGTTTGAGCGCCCGGTTCAATTCATCATCTACTACCCCTGGTTCAACTTTGCAGAGCATATCCTCGGGCCGTATCTCAATTATGCGGTTCATTTTCTTTAAATCCATCACAATCCCACTATCTATTGGAACCACCTGACCTGACATGCCAGACCCTGAACCTCGTGCTATGACAGGTATGAGTTCGGCATTTGCATAACGCAAGATCGCTTGTACCTGTTCTATTGTCGTGGGTCGCACAACAACTGAGGCAAGGCCTTTATGTACTGACGCGTCAGAACCATAGATGTATAAATCAGCAATATCATTTTTAATATTATCTGCGCCTACAATTTCTTTTAATTTTTCCAAATCTATTTTCATTTTATCTCCTTTCAATCATCGGGACAGTAATACTTCCGTCCATCAAAAAAATAACTTTTGAATTCTTTCCTTTTTTCTCAATAGCTTTATTTAGTGCTTCTTGCAAATCATGAAAAGGTTTAATAAAGATAGCGCTCATATCATTATCTTCTAAATCCGTAACACCCCACATCTCTGCCCAGGTTCCAATTTCTGCCATTTTTGCTGCTTTGTGATAACCCAGTTTATAACCCTTATCAATTGTCTCTAGTGCTTTTTGCGGTGAATCACTCGAAGAGAGTAGTTCAAAGAAGGTCGGCTCACCAATTCCCGTCCGGCATTTTGATACCATTATTAATATGCCACCTTCTTTTAATGCAAGTTTTCCATTGTCCAGTGCTTTTTGTGATTGATATAGATCGATGTCCATTGGATAAGGCGCAACACTCACTACGATATCTGCCTTTTCAGGAATTTTTACACAGAAGACTTCTTTTGCCTTATCAATTGCAGCATAAAATGAATCATGTATATGACCACATGTCACACCATAAAGCCTTCTTTCACCATCGAGTACAGTCTGAATAGAAAATATCTCTTTATCGGCAATAGTCTTTAAGGCGTCGATCATATCTTCGTGTACTGGATTGCCATCAAGGGCTAGCGCCTGTGCCTCGAGCTTCAGCGCGTGCTTATGATTTTGCGCAATTGTTTTGCGTGAGGCAATACCTGGTAAAAAGGATTTTCTACCACCAGTATAACCACCAAAATAATGAGGCTCAACGGAACCAATGATTACAATCTTATGTGCTTCCATGCCAAGACGATTCACATACATCTCTGTACCATTCTTCGAAGTACCAATATGAACCATATCTTCTTCTTTTTTACTGTCGTGAACATGTATTCGGTCTTTAAAAGTGTTATAGTATTTACCAAATATAAAATCGAATTCTTCCTGGGTTGGTCCGCGGTGTACGCCTGTGGCGATGATGAACTTAATATTTTTATCCTTGATCTTATCGTAAATTATATCGAGGACCTTGGCGGTTGGTGTTGGCCGTGTACCATCATTGGCAATAAAGAGAACACCCTTTGCATCGCTGAGAAAGTCGGTAAATGATTTTGAATGTATAGGATTTTCAATTGCTTTGAGCAGTATCTCTGTTTCGTTCTGTTCTTCAACCTTGTTTGGATAGACGATACTCATTACATTTTCCTCGGGTAAGGTTACCTGTAACATCTCATCCTTGCCATATGGAACTTTAATGTCCATCGTGTCCTCCTATATAAGCCAAAATTTTTTATTTCAAAAAAATTTGCATGAACATACTGTTATGCTATGAAGTACCTTTCTCAGCTTTAGCAATATGATCGGCAATAAATTTATTCAATGCATCAGGTCCGTGAGAAAGATTTTTTAATTCTTCTTCAAGATTTGATGGTTTTATTCGCATAATCCATCCTGAGCCATAGGCATCTTTATTTATTAAACGAGAATCGTTCTCAAGCTCGCTATTAACCTCTACAATCTCACCAGTAACTGGCGCGATCAATTTTCCTACCCACTTTGACGACTGGAGCTTTCCGCATGTTTCTCCTTGGTTTACTGTATCACCTTCGAATGGAAGATCGACATAGGTAATATCACCTGACTGCTTTTGATAGAAGTCATCCATACCGACTCTTACTGTGCCATCTTGTTCAACCTTTGCCCAAGTATCTTCTTCATGATAATATAAATCGTCTGGCATATTATAGCCTTTAATCTCCATTTAATCCTCCTTTTTAAATCCTACCTTGTAATCTCTATTACCCCAGTACTTTATGCCAGAAGTGCTGGGTGATAATTCTTATTCAAATAATACCAATTTTTATTATTTGGTATGCATACATTTGTAGAGATTTTTTAGACTTCCCCTGCTTCTCTCAGTCTTATTATACAGATTTTTACACTAAAGTCAATATTCTGTACGGCAAAAATGTTCATGACATCATATGATTGTATTAAATAGTATATTGTTAGAATGCTGAAATTAAGCACAGTTTCGTGACTTTGGTGCCCTTGACATAATCCTTAAAATACCTATAATTATAAGAATGTTGCTATTACTGTTTGTGCTGTTTTTGGATTATAGTCCGCAAACCCTTGCTGTGCCACCCTTCAAGCATACCCTTGGATTCTATCGATCATCAAAATACTACTTACAGCTCTTTTTAGGTCCTGGTTATAGTTATCATGATCCTCAGGGTATCGCAGCAGTTAAACTCCGTGAATTGGATGATCCGAAAACAAAAAAGGACGATGATGAACTCTCTGTTTTTGCAGTTAATTCAGGGGTAGGACAGATTGTATACAATATTGGCCTTATGGATGTGAATGTATACGGTAGTCCAAAAATGTTTTCAGAACCAAAGGGCATTGCGGCAAATGAAGCGGGACTGATTGTCCTTGCTGACTATGGTAATAAGCGCGTAGTAAAGTTACAGTATAGAGACGGTCGTGTCTTTGAGGTCGGAGAAATACAATTACCTGGTCGGCCGTTTGATGTCTGTTTTGATTCGAAAAATAATCTCTATGTTACTGATTATGATAATTCAAAGGTTTATGTGTACAATCCTAATGATTCCTCAGTTCTTTCGTTTGGAATGGAAGGTAGAGCAGTTGGTGAGTTGTATCATCCCATGGGAATCGAAGTCATTGACGCAGATGCTCCTCACAACCACTATAAGGACGATTTCGTTGTTATTACAGATAACGGAGGTTTGAGAATTACCAAATTTTCAGCGCATGGTAGATTTATCAGTTCTGTCAATAATTTTGATCTAGGTCTTACAGATGCTAATTTTCTCTATGTGGCAATTGATTATTTTGGCAGTATTTATGTTACCGATGAGATGAACAATCAGGTTCATAAGTTTGACCATGATCTGAAATATATTATATCAGTCGGTAGGGCAGGGACTAGTCAAGGGGAATTTTTTTCACCTCGAGGAATTTCCATTTGGCGCAGGTACGGACAGGTCTTTATTTCTGAAAAGGAGGGTGGTCAATATCTTTGGATTGCTGTTGACGGTTTTGTGGTGGGTTGCTTTCCTTCTGAATTCACGGAAGAAAGACCTGGTACAACGTTGGCAATCTATACTACTGAAGAAGCAAAGATTAATATTACTATTGTCAATCAGTTAGGTGAGGTAGTGCGCGATTTAATTGTAGGTCTCAGGAGATCACCTGGTGAATATCTCGTTGTTTGGGATGGTCTTGATAACGACAATAACTTGGTACTGCCTGGTGAATATGAATTTCATATTAAAGTAAAGTCTTTGCATGGACATGCAACAAGACTACATAAATTGATAAAGGCAGGTGTAAAATGTGTCGTATTGTAAAGCTCGTGCTTATTCCGGTTATTCTCTTGGCAACAAAGTATGCCGGTGAATTCCAGGAGTTAGGAGTAGGTGGAAGAGCATGTGGAATGGGAGGGACAGGTATTGCCCAGTTTTCAGACGCTTCGGTTATATACTTCAACCCAGCAGGGTCATTTTATACCGAACGCGGGGTTCTCTTAATGCACGCTGAGAATTTTGCAGGACTGGTAAAAAATGATTTTGGTGCAATCGTACTTCCAAAGGAAAACATGGCTCTCGGCGCTGGAATACAGTATATTTCTGTTGGTGAAATAAAACTCACCACACTGCCAGATACAACATCTCAACCTGGTAGCGATAATCAACCGATACCCTATGATACGGTTGGCACAAAGGATTTTGTTTTCTACATTAATGCATCAAAGGGAAACAAGACATTATCATATGGAGCAAATGTGAAGATATTTTACCGTGACCTTTCGGTGATGAGTGGATTTGGTGGTGGTTTAGATCTGGGTCTTCTTCTTAATATACCATATGTGAGAATAGGGATTGCTGTTCGAGATTTTATTCTCTCTCCACTTATGTGGAGCAATGGAACGAAAGAAACCATTTATCCGAAGATTTCATGTGGGGTAGCACCGGTAATTCCAATAGAAAAGATAAATTCAGTGATAACTCTTGAATGCGATTTTGTAAAATCAATCGATGTTGAAGGATTTAATGTTAATTTGGGTTTTGAGTACGCATATAAAAATTTCATCTTCGGACGCGTTGGTGTGTATAATGGAAATTATACGTTGGGTATTGGCCTCCTTTATAAAAATTTCAGATTAGATTATGCTTTAATTACGCATTCGGAACTCAATAATTCGAACAAATTCTCAGCGGGGTTGCGATTTTAATTAAGGCCGAAGTATTCAGAAAATTACTAAACTTATGGTCAATTTTTATACCAGTTGTGTATTATTTATCGCCCGTACGATCAGGCAGATTGCTCCTTTTGATTTTGGCTCTTGTTGTTATTACAATCGATTACCTGAGACTACACATTAATGGTGTTAAAGAGGGCTTTATTCTTTTTTTCGGTTCCTTTCTTCGCCGTCACGAATTTAGCCGTTTAAGTGGTGCAACGTATCTTCTTTTTGGGTGCTTCGTAACCTCATTACTCTATAAAAAACCGATTGTCATAGCATCCTGTACATTTATCATTGTCGGTGATACATTTGCAGCAGTGCTGGGGCAGAACATTAAGAATCCAAAGTTATTTAAGAGAAAAACCGTGCTGGGTAGTGTCGGTTTTTTAGCTTCTGCTTTGATTGCCGCAGTTATTCTCTATAATCTTCCCGAGACATTACCATTGCACCATCTCATCATTGGAGCAGTTGCCGCATCGGTATTTGAGGCACTTCCTTTGCCCTGGGATGATAATTTCTCTGTTCCGATTATCACCGGTTTCATTATGAGTTTCCTCTAAAAATCACTCAGTGAATGAAAAAGTGCCCTGACGTTTGTCAGGGCACGAACAATTTATAACGATTTTTATTACGGAATTATTTTTACTCTACTTCGGCTTCTGCTGTTTCTTCTTCCAATGTGAGTTTTCGATACTCGGCTAATCCAGAACCAGCAGGAATAATTCGGCCGACAATAACATTTTCTTTCAATCCCTCGAGTCTATCAAGCTTACCTTCAACCGCAGCATCGGCAAGAACCTTTGTTGTTTCCTGAAAGCTCGATGCCGAGAAGAACGATTCGGTTGAAAGCGCTGCTCTTGTTATACCGAGGAGAATAGGGCGATAGGTAGCAGGTTTCTTACCTTCTACGAGCGCTTGCTGATTCACCTCAATGACCCGTCTCTTATCAACAATTTCACCACCAACAAATGGTGTGTTACCAGGTTCTTCAATCTTCACTCGCTGAAGCATTTGACGTACAATAACCTCAATATGTTTATCATCAATTTTAACATCCTGGATTCTGTATACTTCCAAGATTTCATTAACTAAGAACCGTTGAGTCTCCATTGGTCCTTTTATTCTGAGAATATCATGAGGATCAATTGCTCCTTCACACAGCGAATCTCCAGCACGTACGAATTCTCCTGAGTGGACCTTGAGGTATCGTGTTGTTGGAATTTTGTAGGTCCGTGCATCACCGACCTCTGGAGTGACAGTGACTTTCCATAGTCCTTTTTCTTCATCGACGTCACAAATACCATCAATTTCAGTGACAATAGCTGGATTTTTTACAATCTTTGCCTCAAATAGTTCTTCAACGCGTGGCAGTCCACCGGTGATATCCTTACTCTTTCCGATCTCTTTGGGTATTCTTGCAATGAGTGTGCCTGGCGTTATTTTATCACCATCTTTCACGAGGAGATATGTTCCAGCTGGTATGGAGAAGCTCTTGAGTGTTTTGTAATTTTTATCCACAATATTAATCTTTGGGTGATGTTTTCTTACACGGTCTTCTACGATAACAAACTGCTTACCGCCTGATCTTTCATCGACCCAGTTTTCTTGTAAAGTAACGCCTAAGATGATATCAGAATATTTGACCAGCCCTCCCTGTGAGGAGACAATTGGTATGGAATATGGGTCCCATTCAAAGAGTATAGCGCCAGTCTCGACTTTATCCTTTGTTTTTGGATATATTATTGCACCAATAGGGATATTATAACCGGATTTTCTACCATCAGTTTTGATAATCATACGTCCCTTATCATTGAGACTTACTAAAAGTCCATCAGGTCTCTTTGCTGCAGATAGGTTTTCGAAACTAACAATACCCGAAAACTCAGCATTTTTCGATGTACTCTCAGCTATACGTAATGCAACACCGCCACCATGGAATGTCCTCAGTGTTAATTGGGTACCTGGTTCACCAATGGATTGCGCAG
>Ga0111226_1053_pt1 | contig 12965 bp, 10 predicted proteins | sample DeeMarSWOR152_54_FD_80390 | JGI IMG/M metagenome (GOLD analysis project Ga0111226, IMG submission 80390) | candidate division TA06 bacterium DG_78 | reverse complement strand
ATTTTGGTGGCTTTGCAGTTTCCTTTTTGGTCACATGGTTCTCTTTTCCTAAAGGCTGTTTTGGTACTGAAAATTCTGGGAGAAAAGTTACGATTGCCAGTTCAATGATATACAATCCAATGAGGCTACCAATAATAATGCCAATGATGTGAAGAATTATCATTTCTCTGCTCAATTATTATAGAATAAAATTAATGGCTGTCAACATCAAGCCTTGAGATGACAATGATCTACACAATATGAGAAAGAAGAGAATCGATCGACCTTCTCATTGTCTTGACAATATTGCATAGATAATTATTCTTGTATTTCTAAAAAGGAGTCACAGTGAACTGCAGGTACTGCACGATAATTCATGAACATGATCCGCGTTATATCGTTCGTAGAGCACACTGGGATGCAAAAAGTGATTTTCCGCGATGTGCATGGCACTGGCAATTTGTGTGTGGTCATTGTGGCAGAAATATATCATTCAATGGTATGGCATGGTGTGCAAAGACAAAAGAATTCTTTTGTATTCACTGTGCTCCGCGTCATAAAAAGGTTAAGCGGTCTTTTTGGCAATGGAGATATTACTATGCTCTCTGGTGTACAACGTGTAAGCGTTATCATCCTGTCCTCGATTGGTTAGAATATACAGGCAAACATCCGTGGCAATTGAATGCTACTGCGCGTCGAGCATTGAACGGTTTGAACCGTAACAAAAAGTTGAAACCATTTGTTTATTTACGATGGGCGCCTCAGAAGTTTCAACAGCCATCTCTACAGGAAGTGCAGAAGCGATGGGATAGAGGGGCTAAAATATGGGATGCGCGTTATGATAAATACGGTGATGCATACCGACATGTTATTTTCAACCCTGCATTATTTCCTATAATTGGTAATGTAAGGAGAAAACTAGTTCTCGATGCAGGTTGCGGTACAGGATATATGTCGAGACTCCTTGTTGAAAAAGGAGCAAAAGTAACTGGCGTTGATTTGTCGAAAAAATTTATTGAAATTGCAAAACAATACGAAAAAAAGAAATCATCAGGTATCAAATACCTTCGCGCTGATCTTGCACGTTTATCACAGCTCTCGAAGTCGTACTTTGATATGGTTGTCTCTGTCTATGTGATGTGTGATGTACGTGATTATGATAAGGCAATAAAAGAAATCGCGCGCGTTTTAAAACCGAAAGGTCGCTTTATTTTTCTTATCGAACATCCGTGTTTTAATTGGAATACAGGTGGATGGGAACGTGTTCCAGTCGATAGCGAGCGAACAGAAGATTGTCTCTACCTTAAAGTTGATAATTATTTCCGACGAGGTACGCAGGAATCCCAATGGGGTAAATTACCGAAACTTTTGACATTTTATAGACCACTTTCAGATTATTTTCATTCACTCAAGAAACATGGTTTTGTGGTCAAAGACTTAGTAGAACCACGACCGACAAGAAAAGCACTACATACCCGACCGCGTGAGTGGGATAGTGAAGATCGTGTTCCACCTGTTGTAATAATTGAGGCAATTAAACAGCAAAATTGATTATCACATACTATTTCACTCCGTACCACGGCTCAGCAGCGAAGTCACTCATGAAGATTTTTTTATCTTCTTCTTGCTTAATCTTTTCACCTGCTTCCTGTGCTAATTGAATATACTTTTTCGCTTCAGAAGCATTTCCTGCTGATGCATAGGCGCGTGCCATTGCTTCGTAGGCAAAAGCAAGGTCAAAGTCCACAAATTTATGTTCTTCAGTAAGCTCCCTACACTTCTTCGCATGGTAGAGTGCTGGTTCAGGTCTGTTCAGAACAGCATACACGTGTGATATGAGCCACTCACCTCTCTGGAAATTTACAGGTTCACCAACAATAGTCCAGTGGTAATGAGAGGCATGGGCTGCGTGGATCATTTTATCATTGTCTTCTGCGGTTCTGGTTTCTTTTTGCAGAAGACCCCACACCAGATTGTTCAACTGTATTGCAAATCTCTTGTGACACTCCTGTTCTGTATATTTTTTCTCTTCACTCATTGGTTCACCTCCTTCTATTTGTGCAAAAACTACTGTGCTGCACAACATAGTGATCATAATAATATTTCTAAATATGATCATGGTACCTCCTTATTCATGATTACCAAACCCCAATTGGTATAACTCCCACATAAATTTTCGTCGTCCTTAATTACCCCAAGCCATACCCATGGGTATGTAGCTAATATTTATACCCACTATCCATTCTGCGCTACCCGAGAGGAAAAGCCCTGGGCTGAACGGTCCGATGCGAAAGATACCAGGATATACATTCATTCGAATCCGATACTCAGGGATCGTGGCTACCATCAGAGAAGCCATGAGAGAATTATTACGATCGTAAAAGACTCCGGCTCGCCAGGTCAGGACTGCCTTTTGAGCCATGCCCTCACCTTCTTGCTCAGCCCGAATTAGATTCTCGACCAGGAATCCTCCAGTCAGAGAGAGCGAGTGTTGTTCTGATAATCGGTATGAGAATCCAAACATGCCGTGCAGACCGAAGTGAGCCATGATGCTCCATTTTTTATCTTTTGATAATGGATATTTTGCAACATAGAATTGTCCCATATTCTCAAGGTTACCATTTGAAAAATTGTAGGCTGGTTGCATAGACCACTCTGCCAGATTGAGTTTTTCGGAAAAAAATTGGCAGACACCATCATGGGTAAAAAGTATAATGCCCAATGGATCAAAAATATAAAGGTCTGCGATATGGTTTACTGATACTTCTTCATTGCCTCTGTTCTCGATTACTTCACTCAACACATGGTAGACAATCATCGTACCAATCGACCATAATCGGGCATGGCTGAACCCATGATAGCGAAACCACTCCTCAGTAGCTCGAAAGTGCATTCCGGCGCCAATGCCGTGCAAAAAATAATTGGGCACCCACTGATTATTATTCATGTTGAGCGTTACAGGAAAGACCTCGGTCGTGAAAAACCGCCACCATCCAAATTCATTGAGGGTACGGATAGGATGACCAACAGTCTCCCACATATCTCCGAACCATTCTTGATAAGGAAAACTTACAATCTTGCGGTCGTACTCGTCATCATAGCTTGGAATCTGTAAGATACCATACCCACCATTGATAATCACATTCAGGGGATTGTAGGTTGCCTGGCTACCATAGGGCAGTGCATGGTAGAAATAATATGGTTGAGAATCTTGCGCTGACAATGGTGCCAGACTGATCATGAAAACAAGAAACCAGATGAGCTGAGGTAGTATACTTTCTCTCTCATCGTGATTCATTTCAGAAATGTATGATTAATCAGTAAGCGTTTTGCCAACCTCTTCTGCCCATCTCTTGACTTTTTCAGCATCGTAGTTATCAGTAATCGTTTTTCCGAACATCTTCATCCTGCCTCCAAATGCTTCGGCTGCCACAGGTTTCAAATGTGGATACTTTTCTAAAACCTTCTTGATATACTTTGTGATTGATTGTTCGTGCTTATCAGGCTCTCCAGCTTCACACGATGAGAGAAATAGAGCAACTCTCTTATTATAAAAATCACTCTCCATCAATTTTAGTGCCTGCTTATACCACCTCCCCATTCTGACACCACTACCAATCACGACATTCCTGTATTGTGAAATATCAGGCTTAGGATTTTTTGTGAGATTGATGATGTCTACATCGAGTTTATGTTTATCTCGCAAGACAGATACAATTATGTTGGCAGATTCTTCAGTGACGCCTCCTTTTGTCGCATATGCGACAAGGGTTTTCCCACTAGTTTTTTGTTTGGTCTGAGCCATAATTTTTCCTCCTCTGTTTTTTTACTCAATAATCCGACAGCGTTAATGATTTTTTAAAAATAGTGTGCCTGTTTCCTACTGACGCACCCAGGTATTTCTGAAGTCTCTGGTTACCTCCTCGACCACCTCTTCGATGAGGTCGTCGATAACCTTATCTGGATTTTCAGCATCAAAATCAAAATCTCTGCTCCCAAAGATACTGACCTCGCCAACTTTTTTTGTCTCACTTTCAGAACCACTCCAGACAGATGCACCGGTAAAGGTCTCAACCATCTGCGCGTCGAGCGAAACAATCATCTCAGCCTCGACTTTTACACTGCCAAACCCTGGCGTGACTGAGAGGTCCATCGGCCTGACCGAAGACTCGACTTCGCCAGCAAAGATGGTTCTAACATCGTACCTCTCGCCGAGCGCCTGAAATGCTGCCTTGTCCAGTTTGTCGCGACCAATTACCTTGAGGACTTCAGCCTCAGTCCCCAACTCGACAATTCGCACCATTCCCTGGTCTCTGCGGATTGCTTCTGTGAATTTTTTCGTTATATATGGACCGAGTTCACCTTCGCTCGGTGGTCCAAATTCGATGATGCCGACGACTTCATGTTGCGTGAGGTCGATCTTCGGAGGCACCATCACCTTCGGTCCACAATGTACTGCAGTAGCGATGAGTACTGCAAACAGACCCAGTTTCAAAACATATTTCATACTTTAACTCCTTTCTTTAAAATATTCGCATCTGCCTTTGAAAATTGAGCACATGCAATCCATTCAAATTTTTTATAGTGGTGCCTAAATATGTATTCCATCCATCCCGACAACGCTTCTGATTGGCCGTTGTTTGTATATTTTTTTTAAACGCCGGGCAGTGCCCGCAGTTACACCCACATTTGCCAAAAAAATCTTTCATGTATTACCGTCCTTTTAATTCCTTCTCCATAATATTTATAAACCTCGTATTGCTTATTGGATGATAGGCAATGATTCTTCCTTTATATAGTATACAAAAGGTTCCAAATGCACACGGGCTGTTTTGTGCTTCCCTGCTGTTTTCGAATTCGATTATTTTTGGCTTTATACCATACTTATTCTTCGCAGTTGCGATAATTTCTCTCACATTTTTTACTGAGTAAGGGCATTGGTCTGCTCTGATTATAGTTAAGCCTTTAGAGTATTGAATTAATTTTTTTTCCACATTTTTTTTGAATTTCGGCACAGGTGCTTTGGAATTGAACTTTTTTACAAGCAGCTCAAAATCAGGTGGCATAGTATCAACAACCTCAAAGCATTTCTTTACAAATAAATGCTTATCTGCCATAAATGCCCCTTTACGAGTTACGACTGCGACTCCATACATTTTCTCCCTTTTTGCATCTTTAACGCATTCGTCCACTAAAAGTGAGCCATACCCTTTTCCTTTATAAGCGCGTTTAAAACCAACAAAAATGCAGTGAATAAACATATAGCCACGTGCTTCAACTGGTCGCCAGCAATATTCACCAGGAATGTATTCAATCATACCTTGGGTGCCGTCTTTTTCTGAATACAGAATTTTTATTTTCATTCCTTCTAAAAAACGTTTTTTAACCCAATCTATTTTTTCTGGATACCCTTCTCTCTTAATATTTTTGTACCCGCAAACTCCATATTCAAGGATAGTATTTGCATTTGTATCAATTATTTTTATTGTATCCATAACGTATATCCCATTTTCCAAAAAAGCGGGGATTACAACATACCAGGTTTTTTATTCTATTTTGCCCGCTCGACAACCTGTTTGATTCTTCTGTCTCGCGTTTCTTTGCAGCCTCGATCCACCAGATATACATTTTCTTATAGCTCGGAGCGAAATTGTCAAAGTTCTTCATGGCTTTTTTATCTTTTGCCAATGCTTTTTTGAGATCAGCCGGAACAGTTAATTTCCTTTCTACAATTCTTGCCCATGCACTTTTCTTCTTACCTACTTCCTTAAATAATATTAATCCTACTTTGGTCATTTTACCCTACAGTATCATTTTCTTAGCATGAGTAATATTTGTGCGTGACCATATGCTCCGAGGTTTTCGCGGCGTATACTTCTGGGTATATTTCTCATCATCAATCCTCTTTACGGTGCTGTCTATCCACCAAAACAGATCGTTTCTTCAACTGCATCATCATAAGGAATTCTCGGTTTACCTGTGTGCTTTTATAATAGATGAGCCAGATTTCTTTTTTGCTCTTATGATTTTTCTCTAGCCACGCACGCCATTCATCCCGGTTTATGACATACAGATTTTCAGTTATTTCCATAGAATATATTTATTGAGAGCTTGAATCGCCACACCTGTAACACCCGAAGGTTCATAATTAATTTTCGCCATTAATATCTCCATCCCTTTGATGTAATAATAAACAATATTTGGGAGATATATAGTAGCATAAATCTATTATTTGTCAATACAGACGGTCGGCAGAAAATCAGCAATCCCCTTTTGTAGCTATTGTCCTGTTATGTCAAACACTCACACTGAGATTGCTGAAAAACGCAATCTCAACGATTACGGTGATAGAAAAATAGATTACAGTGAGAGGTTGCTGAAGACTTTTTCAGCAACCTCTCACTGTACTATTGACATCTCACATTTTTGTCTTATACTTAATATGGGATAGTATCATTGCACCTGACCAGAGATCCACAAGGTCATGTAATGAAAGGAGGTATAATATGAGAAGGCTTATAGTATTGATAATAACACTCGGTAGTGTTTTTGTCTGGTCTCAAACAATTGCAAACAGTGAAGAGCACGGCTTAGGATTACTATATGAAGATCTGAGCACGATTCCATGGTTTATAGAGGCTAAATATGATCCTCTGAGGTTGGATCCCCCACCATCAGTTGACCATTCAGCAGACATGCCACCTGTGGGCAGTCAAGGTGGTCAGGGCTCATGTGTAGCCTGGGGAGTAGGTTACTATTACAAGACCTATCAAGAATGGGTTGAACGAAATTGGTCACTCGCAGACCAAAACCATCAGTGCAGCCCGGCATTTATGTATAATCTCATTAATGGTGGCGCAGACCATGGTGCAGGTTTTTCAGATGCCTGCAAAGTGCTTGTCGATCACGGCTGTGCACCCTGGTCTGATTTTCCGTATAATCAAGGGAATTATACAAATTGGCCTTCTGAATCTGCCTGGGTCAACGCATTGCCTTTCAGATCTTATCAACCCTATTTTGTGAATTGTAGTAATGATGAGGGCGTTCTCACATTGAAACAGCACCTTGCTGATGGCGATAATGCAGTCCTTGGCATTAATGTGTATGCCAATTTTGACAATATTAATAATTTTGATACCACGTACTGCGTTGCTGACAAATACGGCACCAATCGCGGTGGACATGCCGTATGTATTGTTGGCTATGACGATAATAAAATGACCAATGACGGACCAGGTGCATTCAGGTTGGTAAATTCATGGGGAACTGGATGGGGCAACCAAGGTTATTGGTGGATGTCGTATGTTGCAGTAAAAGACCATGAACTTTCCCATCAACAGGCATGCTACACGACTGATCGCATAGGATACATACCCACTTTGACACTTCGATTCAAGGTGACTCATTCTAAGAGAGAATGGATAATGGTAATGGCTGGTTTAGGTCATGATAGTTCTCCACTATGGATGAAAAATTTTTTTTGTTGGAGTATGTCACCATGGCAGCCACATCCATTCCCAAACAATAATATCGTGTTAGATATTTCTGATGGAATAGATTATTTCGATGCGTACGATACGAATGGTGTTTTTATTGGATGCCTTGATGTTCTCCCTGATGGACAGACTGGCAGTATTCAGTATCAGTCCTCAGTAAACAGCGAATGGGGTGTATTTTCTATTTCTTTTGAAACTCCACAGACAATTCCTGATTTTGGTATTACTGCCGCTGTTAATCTCACCCTCCCTACACAACAGATGCACTGGCCCTATTTTCATTGTCTTCCAGCAAATACTGGCTGTACTGAGTTGACCGGGAATATGGGTTCAATCGAGCTTCTCTGGTCATATACTACTGGAGGCATCGTAGAATCGTCACCCGCAATCGGTGATATTGACGGTGATGGCAGACTCGAAGTGATTGTCGGCGCGCAGAATGGCACGGTGTATGCGCTCGATGGTGAAAATAATGATTCTCTCTGGGCGAGTACGATAGGCAGTTCGATAAACTCCTCACCCTGTCTCGGTGACATTGATGCAGATGGCATGCTCGAGGTGGTGGTCGGTTCATCTGACCACACGGTGTATGCACTGAATGGCGAGAGTGGTGGAGAACTCTGGTCATACCCAACCGGTGATATCGTCACTGCCTCACCTGTGCTCAATGATATCGATGGTGATGGCAAGCTCGAGGTGGTGGTCGGCTCGTCTGACCACAAAGTGTACGCCCTGAATGGCGAAGATGGTGGAGTACTTTGGTCATATACTACTGGAGGCATTGTAGAATCGTCACCCGCAATCGGTGATATCGATGGTGATGGTAAAGTCGAAGTGGTTGTCGGCGCACAGAATGGCAAGGTGTACGCGCTTACCGGGAAATATGGTGATTCTCTCTGGACATATACAACTGGAGATGAGGTGAACTCCTCACCCTGTCTCGGTGACATTGATGCAGATGGTAAGCTCGAGGTGGTGGTCGGCTCGTCTGACCACAAAGTGTACGCCCTGAATGGCGAAGATGGTGGGATACTCTGGTCATATACTACTGGAGGCAGTGTAGTATCATCACCTGCACTCGGCAATATCGATGCAGACGAGATGCTTGAGGTTTTTGTTGGTTCACAGAATGGTAAGGTATATGCGCTTGATGGTGAAAATGGTGATTCTCTTTGGACATATACAACTGGAGATGAGGTGATCTCCTCACCCTGTCTCGGTGACATTGATGCAGATGGTAAGCTCGAGGTGGTGGTCGGCTCGTCTGACCACAAAGTGTACGCCCTGAATGGCCAAGATGGTGGGATACTTTGGTCATATACTACTGGAGGCAGTATAGAATCATCGCCTGCACTGGGTGACATTGATGGAGATGGCGAACTCGAAATGGTTATCGGTTCAAATGATGACAAAATCTATGCATTGAATGGCACCTCAATAGGAATTACAGAAAGTGTAAGTGCTGCTGACCCCCAAAATATCCTATTAACACAAAATCTTCCCAACCCATTCGCCACAAAAACATCAATATACTACCTCGTTACTAAAATGTGTCATGTTACATTAAAAGTATTTGACGTCACGGGAAGAGAGGTTTATACCATAATCAATGAGAACCAGCAACCTGGTAGTTATCAGGTGCATTGGGATATCAGCACTATCTCTGAAGAACGCTTACCGAATGGTGTTTATCTCTATCGCCTTGAAACAGAAGTCAATACAGCGACCAAAAAAATGATTATCTGCAGATAATCTAGGCTACGAGATTACTCAAAGGGTCGGCATTTGCCGACCCTTTTTTTATTTTCATGAACAGCACCTCTCGTTTTTTACTCGAGATCCACGACGATACCCTTAGCCCGACTCTCAGTTTTGTTTCACGGTTCAACTTTTATCTTCGTGGGCCAGATTTCTCTAAACACATGACCTTCGACACTTATGATCTCGAGCTTCCCTTCGATTACCACCTTCTTTCCTATATAAACTTTCAGAACATCTGAACTGCCACAATACACATCGTATTCTCCGAGTTTGTATGGATTGTATCTCTGCACATATGAAGGGTACGGATCATGAGAATCATACGATAATATACCGGAGAACATCTCCGACTCTTCACTGGGGAAATTATTCCAATCTTCATCAGGAAAGAGTACTCGCCATTCAGTTAAATTACTAGAACCGTTAGTAACTTTACCACAACCCGTACACATAACAGTAAAAATAGACATAACTGAAAGGATAATGAAATATTTAGTGTTATTCATTACTAAAGACCCCTTATTTATTATAGTCGTTGGTTGTTCTCTGTCAATATAATTACCATACAGCGATTGAAAAATTCCCTATCTTCTATTACAAAACCAAGAAATGAGAGGAATATTTCTGAGAATTAATTGTATTATAACATAGAGACAGTAACTATGTATATAAAAAAGGAGGCAGAAATGAAACTCAACAGATTATTGTGGATAATAGCCTTTGTGGTGGGAGCAGGAGTGTTTTGTTTCGTGACCCTGAAACCACTCTATGCTGAGACCCCTCTAGCCGATGAAAATCCGAGCGTAGTGAAAATGACGTGGGAAGAATTCAAAAAATTGCTTAAATTAGATGCTGATGAAATCGAACTGACGTGGGCTGAGTTCAAAAAAATCTTGGCATTAACCGGCAGTGAAATAAAGGTGGAGTATGATATCCAGAATGGCAAGGTAGTACTCCAGCGTGAACAGTTTAAGAAATTGTTAGAACAGATGAAACCACCAATGATAACACCACTGAACCCGCCTGGTGATTATCTCATTACCAAGGCAGTGTACTCTGGTAGCATGGATAAAAAGAGCACAACATTCAATGTTCGATTCTCTATTGAGATATTTGAAAAGAAAAGAGATACCTACCCTAAGATTCAGCTCTTACCACAGATGGTTGCAATAAGCGAAATTAAATTAGATGATAAACCAGCCCTCATTATGATCGAAAATGGTTGGTACGTTCTCACCACAGACAAGGTTGGTCAACACATTATTGATGTACAGTTCTCTCTGAAATCAGATCTCGATAAGGGACCCGCAATTATGGATCTCGCTATTCCTAAAACAGCTATTACATTATTCAAATTAGATATTCCATTGAAAGATATCCAGGTTGAAATTACCCAGGAAAAGTATGTGACCGTATCCAAGGCAGGGAATCGTACAAAGGTTGATGCTGTTTTATCAACAACAGATAGAATCAACGTAAAATTGCATCGCGTCTCACCTGCTGATATAATAAAAAGAGGACCAGCAAAGGTGTATGTCGAGACGATGAATCTTCTTTCTGTTGAGGATGATGTCTTACGCGTCACCACAAAATTTAAGCTGGATATTCTCCAAAATACCATTGCTGATATTAAAATCTATGTTCCTGAAGGCTACAGCATACTCCACGTACGTGACCAAAATTCGCAGGAGATACGAGATTGGAGTACTATGCAGGAAAAGGATAGAGAAATACTCATAGTGCCTTTTGGAGGCAAAAAAGAAGGCACGGTAGTATTTACTGTGATTGCAGAAAAAATATTTTCTGAAGACAATGATAGTGTAAAATTTAATGGATTTCAAGTCGTTAAAGCGGTTCGTGAAACTGGATACGTTGGTATCGAAAAGAAGAGTACAGCAGAAACTGAGATATTGGAGACTGACAATATCGATGTTATTGATATGCAACGATTACCGAACGAACTCGTGAATATGTCTACACGTCCGCTTATCTTTGCATTACGCTATTTACGTCACCCACATCATGTATCGCTCAAGGTAACCAAGCATGAGGAACTTCCCGTTGTAAATACTGTCATTGATAATGCCTCGGTGGTGTCAGTATTCTTGGAAGATGGTAAGATCATAACACGAGTTGTGTACACAATACGCAATACAGGAAAACAGTTTCTTGAGATGACACTACCTGAAGATGCAGAAATCTGGTCTCTCTATGTTGATGGCCAGCGGGAACTTCCTGCAAAAAGTGAGCAAGGAAATTTCATGATTCCACTCGTTTTATCGAAAATTCAGAGTGGAAATATTGTCGCTTTCGACGTAGAGGTTGTGTATTACATGAGGATGAAGCGATTTGCATTTATAGGTGCAGAGCGATTGTTATTTCCGCAAACAGATGTTATTATCAGTACAATGCTCTGGTCGTGTTATTTCCCTGTTGACTATCGATTTATCCACTTTGGTGGAAACGTAGAGAAGGAGAAAATTGCATCGGGATTCCATCCGCTCCTTGGTGGGAGCCGTGTATTCACCTATGATGAGGTGAGTGAATACAGTCGGGCATTGGAAAATTGGGAGAGTGCTTCGACCGAGGTTGCAGATGATAAAATTCTTGAAGTGCAAAAACGGTTAAAGAGTGAATTCAGAACAGGTGCGCACAACGAATTAGACGCGATTACCAACCAGCTCAGACAAGAAATCGATTTTGCTGAGAAGATTCAGAAAGAGCGAGAGCACGGAGCAATAGGGACACCGCTCCTCAGGATCGACATTCCGACATCAGGCCAATTGTATCGGTTTGCAAAGACGCTCGTAGAAGGCGAAGAGTTGTATATCGAATTTTACTATGCCAGTGATTGGATGAGTACCATATTCAAAGTTATGCTTATCGCACTCATCTGTTTTGTTGTATATGTAGTGCGAACACATATCATCAAAAGCTACATAATGGTACGAGAGTGGATTGAATCTCATAGAGCTTTTGTGAAGAAATGCAAAACCCCTCAGGGGACACGCGTGCTTCTCATTGCAGGTGCGATCGTTTTCCTTTTCATCTCGAAATTCCTCTTTGTTGTTTTTGTGCTTCTCATTGTGCTTACCTGGCTGAAACCAGAGTGGATATTCAGAAGCAAGGAGAAAAGTGTAGAACAGAAAGAATCGTCTGTTGGCACGTAGGGTGTATGTAGTTGCTATACTCAGTGGTGAGGGATATTGGTTAACCAATATCCCTCACCACAGTTTTTATTTTGAGTAAGACCCATTCTTTCTTGACATCCAATGCGTGCGCGATATAATCTCGATATTACTGTGAGGTGATAACCTATGAAAATTGGCAGATATATTTTTTTATTCGTCACTGTTTGTACATTCTTAATACCAGATAACTCTCATGCGTGTACAACATTCTGCTTCGAGCATAAAGGAGAGTGGATCTATGGTAGGAATTATGACTGGACTATTGAACGCTGCCTCATTGTTGTCAACAAGCGTGGTGCTGCTAAAACTGCATGGACCCAGGATAATCCAGCACAGTGGGTGTCAAAATATGGCAGTGTTACGTTTAATCAATATGGCAGGGAATTCCCCCTCGGTGGTATGAATGAGGCTGGATTGGTTATTGAGTGTATGTGGCTTGAGCATACAGAGTATCCCCATATTGATGCGCGGAAAGGACTATCAGATTTACAGTGGATTCAATACCAGCTCGATAATTTTGCCACAGTCGACGAAGTGA
>Ga0111226_1051_pt1 | contig 13223 bp, 10 predicted proteins | sample DeeMarSWOR152_54_FD_80390 | JGI IMG/M metagenome (GOLD analysis project Ga0111226, IMG submission 80390) | candidate division TA06 bacterium DG_78 | reverse complement strand
TAGAGATTACCTCATTGAAATTATGTTTTTTTGTACCCAGATTATGCTCCATATCGCATCACTGGCTGAGGACATAATTATCTTTAGCACTCGGGAATTTAATCTCATCGAACTCGATGAGAGCGTTACTACTGGTTCCAGTATTATGCCTCACAAGAAAAACCCTGATGTCTGTGAACTCCTCAGGGCAAAAACAGGAAACGCAATAGGAAGATTGGTTTCAGTACTCACGATTCTCAAAGGCCTTCCCAGTTCATATAATCGTGATCTTCAAGAAATGAAGGCCGTGTTTTTTAAACAGACTGACGAAACACTTGAATGTCTAGAAATGGCTGCTCTTGTTGTTAATTCGATTAAGTTGACAAAGAGTAATTGGGCAGATAAGGAGAATATGATGTGCGCGACAGACATCGTCGATTATGCGGTCAAACGGGGTTATCCATTTAGAACAGTCTATGATATAGTTACTCAGTGTGTGAGGAAATCACAAGGAGAAGTAGAAGTGTTCATCACATTATGTGCAGGGAAGATAGGAATTGAGCGAAGACTGATCAGCCGCATGCTCAAGCCAAAGAACTCGGTTGTGAACAAAGCGTCTCATAGCAGTACATCATTTAAAGAAACAAAAAATGCAATGAAAAGAGCTCAATCAATAGTTCGTAAAAATGAAAGCTATATTAGAAAATTGGCGGAAAAGCGCCCGGCTTTTTGAGAGAGCGTACTGGTCACGAGCAATTACACAGAAATATCACTGTAATCTCCCTAGAGTCTATGGACGAAGATTTCCGGTTTTTTTCAGAAATCTCCCCATATATTATTGACATCGGAGAAAATATGAGTACAATTGTCTCCTGAGCCAGGGTAGCTCAGTTGGTAGAGCACCGGACTGAAAATCCGGGTGTCCGCAGTTCGATTCTGCGCCCTGGCATTTTTAGTTATACAGTGAATATATTAGGATCGATTCACTCTGGAGCCCAATTGGTTCATTTCATGACCCCCTGTATTAATTCCTTGACATTTCGTAGAAATTCTATAAAATTATCTAATTATGGCAGATGAACTTACGGCAGATTCAGGTGCACTCATTTTTGCCACCTTGGCTGATGTGTACCTTTCATCAGGCATGATCGATGAGGCGATTTCTATTTTGAAAGACGGCCTAGTTCGGAATCCTACTTATACCTTAGCAAAAATAATTCTTGGTCGTGCGTACTTCATTAAGGGAAATATTGAAGAGTCACTCAAGATATTAGAAGGTGTCTATGAAGAAGCGCAGGATAGTGAAAATCTTAATCTCTATTTAGGCCATTGCTATAACAAGAGTGGCGAACCAGACAAGGCACAAAAACACTACGAAGAGGCCCTTAAAATAAATCCAGAAAATCGAGAGGCAAAACGCGAACTCGAGATATTACGATCAAGAGTACCCACTATACCTCGAGAGGAAAAAGCAGAAGAAAAGGTTGTTGAAAAGAGAATTGGTGAAGAGCCAAAAAAGAAAAAAGAGGAATTGCTGCCACACGCTGTCATTGTTGGAGAGCGCAAACCAACTTTTTCTGATATAGAATCAAAATTAAAAGCTGCAAAGCCTCCGAGTGAAGTTAAACCACCTGAAGGACCTGAGACAAAACCACCTGTAGAAGAGGCTGAACCTCGTGAGGAAGTTACTTTACCTGAAGCACCTGAGGTGAGATTTCCTGAGGAAGAAGTTAAACCACATGAAGAGATTGAAATAACGCACGAGGAAGAAGTTACACCACATAAAGGATCTCAAGCTATGCCGTCTGAACCTATAGAAGAGGTTATACCAACAACAGAACCTGATGTGAGACCTGTGGAAGAAGTTACGCCGCTCGAAGGAGTCGAACACGGACCGATTGACGTGACTCCGACGCAGGAAGCAGCTGAAATATTACCAGAGGAACCTGTAGAGATAGTTGCGCCAGCTACACCATTTGATGCCCTTGATGAACCGGTTAAGCGGCTCTTGAACATCAATACAGTAAAAGGAGCATTTATCGCGTCTAAGGATGGACTCTTAATTCAAAACTACTATAAAGGTCGTGATGATATCGAAGAAATTTGCGCCCTGGTTGCAGAAATATACAATGATGTTACTGACTCGTTCAAGATGTTAAAGGAAGAAGGTCTTGAACGATGCATTATCGAAAAATATAATGAAACGATTTGTGTCATTAATGCTGGAGATACCCTTTTTACTGTTATTACTCAGCAAGAAGCAAAGCCGGGCATAATTTTTGTGTATGCCCGTAAGATAATCGAAGAAATACAAGGAATTTTAGGGTGAGATAACGAGGATGAAAATTGAGGATTTGACTAAAATTCATAAGGTTCTTGGTGCTGGACTCGTTGATCATGACGGAGCTTTGATAGAAAGTCGTATAACGTTTGATTACGATGCTGAAAAACTCGGTGCTATGGCAGCGCGGGTAATCGACCGTTGTAAGGAGAGCCTCGGTATAGAGAGGACATCAGTTATTCTCTATACACAAAATATTGTCCTTTTCACGAGGGAAACAGATAAGGGTATATTTTTTGTTGTCTGTCAGAAAGATGCCAATCTTGGCCTCGTGAAAGTAAAGATAGACAAACTAACGTAGAGGGTGTAGAAACGTCACTGTCACTTTTATCCAAAATCATGATTGTTTTTCTTCTAATTTTTTTATATTCTTTGTGTTCGAATAATAAGACTGATAAAGAAACAGTATCATGGCAGACAGTTGCCCGAAGAAACATGGTCCAGAAACAGATTATTGAGCGTGGTATTACTGATACATCCGTCATTAATGCGATGCTCAGTATCGAACGCCACAAATTTGTACCTAAAGAATACGAGAACAATGCTTATGCTGATTATCCTTTACCCATTGGTGAAGAGCAAACAATCTCCCAACCTTATGTTGTTGCCTTAATGACTGAGCTCTTAGCATTAAATGAAACAGATAGGGTGTTAGAGATCGGAACAGGTTCAGGGTATCAGGCAGCAATTTTATCAATTATTGTTAAGGATGTTTATACAATAGAGATCGTTCCTTCGCTTGCACAGTCTGCTCAAGAACGATTAAAGGATATGGGTTTTACCAATGTACATGTGAAATGCGGTGATGGTTTTCTCGGGTGGCCTGAAGCAGCACCATTTGATGCTATTATCATAACCTGTGCACCACCTGAGGTACCTCAACTGCTCATCGAACAACTCACTGAAGGAGGCCGTTTGATTGTTCCACTCGGTTCTGATTTTCAGATGCTCACATTGTATAAAAAGGCCGCAGACGAGTTACAGAAAACTGAAATCGTTCCTGTGCGATTTGTCCCGATGAAGGGGTTGATTGAAGAAAAAAGTAATGAATAGTGTGAGAGCTCTGAAAATGTATTCATCGCTCTCATGATTACGGCGATGACAGAAAGATTGCAGTGATATTTCATCGATTATTATCATTGTAATCCTTATGCAAATCACTGTAATCGAAGATTTCTGGTTTTTTCAGAAATCTTAGTGTGAGAACATTGACATTAGTATCATTTTTTATTATAATACGTTTGAAAGGAGGTGCTGTATAAAAGGACAGGGAGACACGGAAGTGGGGAGTAACGGAGATGTGTGGAGAAAAAATCCGTGTCATAGCATAGTATAATCTACATAATTCTTATTCTGAAGAAAGGAGGTATTATGATGAGACGCGTAGTCATTGCTTTAGGGCTGATAATTGCAGTAGCCCTGGCTACGAATGGTATGATCCGACAGTATACACCACAACCATATGCTGATGCAGATTGGATCTATTTTGAAAATGGTATACAATTCAATGTAAGGGTTGGCGCTCCTGAGCTGTCAGCATTACTCACGGTCGAAGAATCTGATTATTATCTTGTACACTGTCAGGGCCCAATGTATCCAGAATATAAGGCGAGCATTGAAGCAACTGGAGCACAGGTTTATACATACATAGCGAATTACACGTATTTGGTCAAGATGGATGATGTGGTAAAATACGAGATTGAACAAATTGACTTTGTTGACTGGATTGGGATTTATCAACCTGCATACAAGATATCAGGACAATCTGCTTTCGAAAATCTACAGGGAATTCGTGAAATCACAATTGTACTCTATCCTGATGCGCAGTTAGATGAGGTGCTCATATACCTTGTCGGTATTGGAGCAAAGATTACTGATACTGCCGAGAGCACGTGGGATAAACTGATTACCTGTGAGGTTGATTTATCGTATGTGCATGATATTGCTCGGCTTGAACAGGTGCAGTGGATAGAACCCCGCCATAAAATCGAATTGCAGAACAGCAACGTTCAATGGATTCTACAAACTTGTGTAACAGATAATCGCCGAGTGTGGGATATGGGTATTCGAGGTGAGGAAGAATTGGTGAGTACCTGTGATACTGGTATCCGTACATCACACTACTGCTTTAGGAGTACGGCAAGTACCTGGATCACAGATTTTGGTGATTATCCTACAGATCGTAAGATCATTGCCTATCAACCGGCAAATAATTACGGACCGGGGTATGCCGATTTCGGAGATGAGAGTTGGAATCAATACCATGGTACCCACACTGGTGGGACGATAACTGGTGATGATACGTTGAATGGTTTGGAAATACGAGATGGTATTGCAATCAAATCGAGGATATACTTCTTAGATGGCGGCGGTACTAATGGTGCTGTGTATCTCTATCCTAATTTCATAACCCTCTACAATTTGCCTTACACTGGTAATGCTGCAGGTAGCTGTAAGATTATGTCGAATTCATGGGGAAGTGATGCTGGAGGTGCGTATACTGCTCAGGCTCAGCAGAGTGACCAATTTATGTGGGACCATCCAGATTTTCTACTCTTCTTCTCTAATGGTAATCTACCCAGTGTTGTTGTTATTTCTCCAGCATCTGCGAAGAATGTTGTCTCTGTGGGTTCGTGTAATAATAGCTATGGTTGGAATCAGTTTTCAAGTTTTTCTACCCCAGGACCAACCAATGACGGCAGGATAAAGCCAACACTTCTCTCACCAGGTGCGAGTGTTATTTCAGCATCTGGTGGCAGTGATAATGGATATGCTATGGGTTCAGGCACGAGTATGTCTTCTCCAGGAGCGGCTGGTGCTGGTACACTGATACGACAATACTATAGAGAGGGTTGGTGGCCAACCGGAAGTGCGAATCCCTCAGATTCAATTATTGCCTCGGCAGCGCTTATCAAGGCAACACTCGTTATTTCCTGCGATCCGTCAATTACCAGCCACACAGTGCCAGATTACTATATCGGCTGGGGCAGGATTGATCTTGACAGTGCGCTCTATTTTGCTGGTGATAACAGGGGTCTGGAAGTCGTCGACCATACGAGTGGTTTATCAACTGGTAATTATGTTGAATATACCTACAATGTTTTATCCAGTGATGTTGCCTTCAGGGCAGTGCTCGTCTGGACTGACTATCCAGGAAGTCTTGGAGGAGGTAAGAAACTGGTCAATGACCTTCACCTCACCGTGACTGATCCCAATACCGATGAATACAAGGGTAATGTCTGGTCTGGTGGTGAATCACAGACTGGTGGATCTTCTGATACTCTGAATGTTGAGGAGTGTGTGCGTGTCAATACACCAGCAACAGGAACGTGGACAGTGCGTGTCGATGGAGCAAACTGTCCACAAGGCCCACAACCATTCGCGCTGGTTGTCACAGCTGATTTAGAAGGTTTTGGCATCTATGAAGATGCTACTTCAGATGTCGACACTAAATTTGGCTTTTCTGCACCGTACCCGAATCCATTTAAAGATAAAACCTGTTTCTCATTTACGTTAAACAAACCCGATCATGTTCGGATTTCGATTTACTCTGTTGTAGGTCAACGATTACAGACGATTCTTGACGAGAGACGCGATGTTGGGCAATACACGGTCTACTGGAGCGGTAATGCATTACCTGGTGGTGTTTATTTTTACAGAGTAGAAGTAGGAACGTATTGTTCGACTGGTAAACTCGTACTGCAACGCTGATATACTGTTGAGAAGTATGATGTGGGGCTGCATTCATGCAGCCCCACATCATTTTTTGAGGGTTATTTAATTATGATAAGAAATGTGACATCAGTGGTTACATTTCTTCAATAAAGTGGGTTGATATATCACCATCAATAAATTTTTTGTTGTTTACTATTTTCTTATGAAATGGTATTGTTGTTGGTATACCCTCAATAACAATTTCTTCGAGGGCACGTTTCATTCGGGCAATTGCTTCCTCGCGTGAATTACCACGACAAATGAGTTTTCCAATCAGCGAATCATACTGTCGTGGGATTATGTAACCAGCAAAAATGTGGGTATCGAATCGTATGCCAATACCTTGAGGCATGTGGAAAAAGCGTATAGAACCAGGTCGGGGAACAAAGTTGTGATCCGGGTCTTCGGCATTGATGCGACACTCGATGGCATGACCGTTGAGCACGATGTCACGCTGTTTTATTGTCAGTTTTTCTCCAAGGGCAATTTTAATTTGTTCCTTTACAATATCAACTCCAGTGACCATTTCTGTAACTGGATGTTCAACCTGTATGCGCGTATTCATCTCCATAAAATAGAAATTCTTGCGTTCGTCCATGAGGAATTCAATGGTTCCAGCAGATTGATAATTGATGCTTTTAGCAGCTTTGATCGCAGCTTTTATTAATTTCTTGCGGACCTTTTTATCGACAGCAGGAGACGGAGATTCCTCAAGGAGTTTTTGGTGACGGCGTTGGATCGAACATTCCCGTTCGCCAAGTGCTAAAACCTTGCCAAACATGTCACCGAGTATTTGTACTTCGATGTGTCTTGGTTTTGCGACAAGTTTTTCTAAGTAGAGTCTACTATCACCAAAGGCTGCTCGAGCTTCTGCTTGCGCAATGCGAAATGCCGATTCTAATTCTTCGTCTGTTCGAACAATTCTCATTCCCTTACCTCCACCACCGGCAGCTGCCTTGAGCATCGCTGGATAGTGTATATCTCTAATGATTTTTTTCGCATCCTGAACGAGCTCGACGACGCCATGACTCCCAGGGATACCATGGACACCCTTTTCAGCCATTATTTTTTTTGCCTTAACCTTATCACCCATGAGTCTAATATTTTCTGGTTGAGGTCCAATAAAGGTAATACCGCATGATTCACAAATCTCAGCGAATTCAGGGTTTTCTGCAAGAAATCCATAACCTGGGTGTATTGCTTTTGCACCAGTTACCTCAGCGGCACTTATGATCCTCGTAATATTGAGGTAACTCTCTTTACTCGGAGGTGGGCCAATACAGACAGCTTCATCGGCTAATCGAGCATGGAGCGCTTCGCTATCTATTTCAGAGTAAACTGCAACAGTTTTAAGATTCAGTTCCTTAGCCGCACGAATGATGCGAAGTGCAATTTCTCCACGATTGGCAATAAGGATTTTTTCGAATTTCATGGATACTACTGTTGTGGTTTACAAGAGAATCTCTATTTATGGGCTATTCTTTTTTATCAAACTCACTCCAGCCCCGTTCTGCAGTAGCCTCAATGCCAACCAGCCTCAGTTTGAAGTCATCAGGGTTGCTCACGGATTGCATCGCGTCGTCGTACGTAATGAGGCCATCCTTATATAACCGGAATATCGATTGATCGAATGTTTGCATGCCGTACTGACTATGGCCCTCTTCGATTGCCGACTGAATAAGGATAGTTTTCACAGGATCCAAGAGATAGTCCTTAACTGTTGGTGTCGAGATGAGTACTTCTACAGCAGGTATTCTTCCTTTGGTGTCGGCTCGAGGTAGCAGGCGCAGAGAGATAACTCCAGCAAGCGTTGATGCGAGAAGAACCCTAATGTGCTGATGTTGATGGGGTGGGTAGAATGAAATAATTCGGTTGATTGTCTCTGTGGCATTGAGTGTATGGAGTGTCGAGAGTACAAGGTGTCCAGTATCTGCTGCTTTTAAGGCGACATCCATCGTCTCACGATCTCTGATTTCACCGATGAGTATCACATCTGGATCCTGACGCAGAATATGGCGAAGGGCGATAGAGAAGGAGACCGTATCCATCAACACTTCACGTTGACAGATGATTGAGTTGTTATCGCGGAACAGGTATTCAATAGGATCTTCGATGGTTATAATATGGCGTGATACATTTTCATTGATATGTTCGATCATTGCTGCAAGTGTCGTTGACTTGCCACTACCGGTCGTTCCTGTACAGAGAATGAGTCCCCTCGGTTTCATAGTCAAATCTTTCAGCACTTGAGGAAGGTTTAAATCGTCAATTCTGCTCACGACAATTGGAATTGCCCTCATGGCAATTGCAATGCTACTCCTCTGTAAAAATACATTTACCCTAAACCGTCCGATACCTCTTACGCCAATTGCAAAATCGAGTTCTTTCATCCGTTCAAATGTCTGCTGCTGTGAAGGAGTCATAATCTGATACGCCATTTCTTTCAGAGTTTCTGGTGTTAAAGATTCACTTTTTTCTTCTACGAGTTTGCCGTCGACCCTTAGCACTGGAGGCGCACCTGCCTTCAGATGCAGGTCAGAGGCGTTTACCTTTACCATCTTATCCCAAAGTGTTTTTAAGTCCATTCCTAATTTCCCCTCTACTCGGTTTACAACGGTTCCACTAAAAATAACTCTTGGTTGTATTCTACTGGATCTTCATTTTTCGCCAGTATCTGAATAACCCTTCCTGCAACATCTGATTCGATTTCATTCATGAGTTTCATCGCTTCAACAATACATACGACCTGACCAGGCTTAATTATATCTCCAACCTCAACATAAGAAGGAGCATCCGGAGAAGGTGATCGATAGAATGTACCGACAATTGGCGACCGTATCGGTACAGTATTTTTCTTTTCTCCTTCATCTTTTTTTTCTGCAAGTTTCTTCTGCTCTTCAGTAATAATTTTTGGTGTCGAAAGAACAGGACTATGTGAGCCACTATGTGATTTTATGATTTTGATTTTTCTTCCCCAGAAATCGGTGATTTCTATTTCGGAAATACCGCTATTTTCTAATACCTTTATGAGTCTATTGATAAATTTAATGTTCATTTTAACAAACCTGATAGCCAATCCTTAAACGATTGGAAATCTTCCTCTTTAGGTTTTTTCTCTCCTTCGGGTTTTGGTTTCTGTGGTTCTTCGATATCTGCTTTTGGCTTCTCAACTTCTTCTGGCTCCACAGTCTTTTCTGGCTCCACAGTCTTTTCTGGTTCCACAGTCTTTTCTGGCTCCACGATCTTTTCTGATTCCACAGTCTTTTCTAGCTCTACAGGCTCTACTGGTTTAGGTGTTTGTTCTGGCGGTTTTACTTCAGACCAAGATTGTTCGCGTGAAACTGCGCCTTCAATCTCAGCTTTCTCGGCTTCGGTGAAGAGTTGTTCGAATTCTCCTGGTTTTTGTTTACGAGGCATTTCTTTCTCATCCTGTATGGCTGGTTCTTGTAGAGTTTCTGCTGATTGTCCTGCCGTCTCCTCAACGAGAAAGTCTTCCAGAGAAAGTATTTCTTCTGCAACGGTATCTGGCTGTTTCTCTTCTGTAACCGATTCTGGTGAAAGTGGGGGGGATGTGACGTCTTCTTTTTCAGTAGGGTACTCAACTTGTGTTTCCGGTGGTGCTGATTGCTGACTCATTGTAGGAACAGCCGGCTCACCGGTTGTTATTTTTTCTTCTTGTTTTAAATCTTCAGCTGTAAAATAGGTTTCTAATTGAAGCCCTTCGATCTTCTCTTCCTCGATCTTTTTTTCTTCTTTTCCAACCTTGGTCTTTAATTCATTAACTTTTTGTTGTAGGACCAAATCAGTTGGATCAGTACTCAATAGGTATTCGTAAATAGCTAGTGCCCGAGAATAATTTTGTTGATTTTCATACTCTTGTGCCATGGTAATCGTGTAGAGTGTATCTTTTTTTTGTGCTCGCTCGAGCCGATCGAGTTTTTCCTTTGATGTAGTATCCAATGGGTCGATGGCGACGATACTTTTGTAGGCTGATATTTGGCACGCCTCGTCCCTGAGGCTTTCACATGTTTGTGCGAGCATCCGCAATGCTATGATATTCTGGGGATCGAGTGAAATTACCTGTTCGAACGATTCCCGAGCCTGTGCAAATATCCGTTTGGCAAAATAACACTTACCCTGGATTAAATAGGCGAGTGGATAATCAGGGTGGTACTGTAATCCTCTGTTCAGTACATCTAATGCCTCGTCAACCATATCATTTTTTCTGTAGGCGTCGGCAAGTTGCACAAATATTTTTGATTTCGGGTCTTTATTGAACCGTTCATTCAATTTGGCAATTTCTGAAAAATCTAAATTTGCCATTCCAATCCTCCAATATATATCTTAATCATATTTTTGATTTTGTCAAGGGTGCATTATATTTACTGAGTTCATAATAACCTCAATTTTTGTTAAATAATCACTCTTGCGTTCGCCAGGATGAAAAATCATGCCGTCTATTACATAGAGGCTGTCACTATTTACCAAAAAGTACGAGATGAAAGGACCACCGGCAACAAGTGAGTCGTTCTGCCAGACTCCGCGCAATCTGATGCCCTTCATGGCACGGAATTCTATATTCTCAGCTGCTGTTAACTCTTTTAACACGTAATCGCCGTTGTAATATTTTTTTGTAAGCAGATTACGTTTGTCGATAACTATTGAATCAGTCAGATAACCTTTAAGTTTTTCCTTGTAGAAGAAAATACTACGGTCAGGAAAGTGAGCATGGATACATATGAAATTTTCATTGCTGTAGGTTGAATCGATCATCCATCCCTTTTGGAAATCAAATGTTATACCAAAGTTTTTAAGGTGCACGTTAATTTTGCTATCCATAGCTTCAGTGTAATAATTCTGTTTGATTCTGTCATAATAGTTATCATTGAGAATTTTTGAAATTAAGGTGCTGTATTTTTTAATCCCTGATTCGATATACCGCAGTTCGGAAACGGCCAAGACAATCGCAAGCTGCCCTTTTGCCCAGAGGTTATTTAGTTTAAATAAGGTGAACGTGTCATTTTTTGTTGCTTCGCGTGCTTCAGGGTTGAGAAGAGTGCTGATAAATTTATCATCGAGTGAACCATACAGAAGGATAGTATGAAACTTATTGTAGTTCTTGAACGTTGTGTCTGCAGTAAATATAAACGAGAAGAGTTCTTCTTTTTGAGGAACATAGTTGTAAATCTGTAGTGTATTAACAATCAGTGGTTCGTTAATCTTTGACGCAACTACCACTACTTCCCTACTTTTACCAACATTGGGTGGTATCTTTGCACATGAAAACAGCAAACACAAAAATAGAACGAATACGATCGATTTTTTCATTAAAACCTCCTTTACCCTATCCGTAATAAATTTTCTTTTTCAAGTAATTTATTCAACTGCCGTCTAATCGAGCGGTTTTCATTGAAACTGATGTCTGGGTCTTTTTTTACCAGTTCAAATGCGTCATTACGAGCTAAAAACAGTAAATCCTGATCGTGCTCGAAATTGCCGATTTTAATATCGGGTAGACCGTGCTGCCTCTGACCGAGAATTTCACCAGGCCCTCGCAATGCTATATCTTTTTGAGCAAGGGCAAATCCGTCATTGTTATTTGCAAAAAAACATAGTCGCTCATAGGTTTCGGGAGCAACAAAACGGTCCAAGAAAAGATAGCAATAAGATTTTTGTGCACCTCTCCCAATCCGTCCCCTGAGTTGGTGTAGTTGTGCTAATCCAAATCGCTCAGGATGTTCAATGAGCATCACAGTAGCATTTGGAATATCGACACCGACTTCTACAACGGTTGTTGCGACCAGGATATCAAGATGTCCGCGTCGGAAATCTTCCATTATCTTGAGTCGTTCGTCGGTTGCCAATCGTCCATGTATAACACTGACCGAATAATCTGTGAAGAAAGAAGATATTTTTCGATAGCTCTCGTTTACTGATGTTAATTCTAATTTTTCACTTTTTTCGATTATTGGACAAATTACGAATGCTTGTCTTCCTTTGTTCAACTCAGCGCTGACTGAGTGATAGATCTTTTCTCTCTGTTTTTCGTTGATGATTTTAGTGACTACATCACCGCGACGGGGTGGTTTTTCCTTCAGTGTAGAAATGTCTAAATCTCCGTACAGCGTCAGTGCCAGGGTACGAGGAATGGGAGTTGCTGATAAGACGAGGAAATCAGGATTAACACCTTTATTGACAAGGGCAGCTCGCTGCATAACACCAAAACGATGTTGCTCATCGACAACGGCCAAGCCGAGATTCTTAAATACGATGTTTTCTTCGATGAGTGCATGTGTACCGAAAATTAACTTTGCTTCGCCACTAGCAATTTTTTGGATGATTTCCTTTTTCTCTTTTGTTTTTATACTGCTCGTTAGGAGTGTTACATTAATCCCAATTTTTGCGAATAAATCAGATAGATTAATGTAGTGTTGTTCAGCAAGTATCTCAGTAGGTGCCATGAGAACAGATTGATAACCATTTTCGATAGCCACGAGCATGGCATATAGTGCGATGACTGTTTTCCCAGAACCTACATCACCCTGTAGTAACCTGTTCATTGGTTGTGGTTTTCCCATGTCACATATAATCATATCAATTACCGTTGATTGTCCATGGGTGAGTGTAAAGGGCAGTAGTTCAACAAATTTTTTGGTTAATATCCCCTTCTCTTTTAGAGGTATACCATCTTCATTTACACGTTTGGCCTTGCGTTTTGCAAGCGTTAGTTCAAAGAAGAAAAATTCATCGTAAACCAAGCGGCGCCGACCAGCAATTGTATCTTCGAGTCTCGATGGTATGTGGATATAACGCAAGGCATCTGCCAGCGGAACCAAGTTATTTTTATTGAGTAGTGGGAGTGGTAACGTTTCAGTGATTTCATCGAGGCATGATTGAAGAGCATTGTGAACCGCCCGCTTGATATCCCACAGTCTGAGCCCTTCGGTTAAAGGGTATATGGCGATAATTGAGCCGTGCATCTTGTGCTGAATTTCTTCTTCTTCAATTATTTCATAGAGTGGATTTACAAACTGCCTGCCATAGAAAAAACCCACCTTACCACTGACAATGAGCCAGTCGTCGGTATGAAATTTTTTGTTTAAGTCCGGTCTGTTAAACCACTTAAGTGTGATTGTATCAGTTCCATCAGATAACAAAACGTTGAGTAGATAACCACGACGTTTTGTTT
>Ga0111226_1049_pt1 | contig 13521 bp, 17 predicted proteins | sample DeeMarSWOR152_54_FD_80390 | JGI IMG/M metagenome (GOLD analysis project Ga0111226, IMG submission 80390) | candidate division TA06 bacterium DG_78 | reverse complement strand
TGCTGAAACGAGGATGGGAAAAGGTAAGGGTGCACCTGAATACTGGGTGTGTGTTGTTAAGCCAGGGCGTATTCTCTTCGAGCTCGAAGGAATGAATGAAAATGAGGCACGACACCTGTTACGACTGGCAGGAAATAAATTACCGATTAAAACAAGATTTATCAAAAGAGAACCAGGAATAAAGTATGAAGGTTTTTGAACTGAGAGAAAAATCGAGAGAAGAACTCATAGATTTATTGAATGGGCTTCACAAAGAAGTCTTTAATTTAAGGCTGAGACGCGCTGCCCAGGAATTGCCGAATCCACTGAGGCTACGAACCTTACGTCGTGATATTGCAAGGATTAGAACACTATTGCGTGAAGACGAAATGGGTACGAAAAAATTGCTCGTTGGTACGAAGACAAAAAAGACAGAATCTAAGGAATCAGAGACAAAAACAAAGAAATCAAAGAGAGGAGAAGCGAATGCGTAAAAGAAAGGTCGGCGTTGTGATCGGTGATAAACCACAGAAGACCGTAATTGTACAGATAATGAATTATGTCAAACATCCCCTCTATAAAAAATATATCAGGCGATTTACAAAAATCTATGCACACGATGAGAAGAATGAGTGCAAAGTTGGTGAAAAAGTTGTGATTGAAGAAACGAGACCCTTGTCGAAACTAAAGCGCTGGCGTGTAATAAGGAGAGTAGGGTGATTCAGATTTACTCGAGACTGAAGGTCTGTGACAATACAGGAGCCAGAGTAGCAATGTGTATTCAGGTGACTGGTAGTTCGAAGAGGCGCTATGGGTATATTGGAGACATAATAAACGTAACTATAAAAGATGCCTTACCGAATGCACCAGTGAAAAAGGGAGACAAAGGTAAGGCTGTAATTGTGAGGACAAAGAAGGAATGCCGCCGTTCAGATGGGTCTTATGTTAGATTTGACGATAATGCGTGTGTTTTAATCAATGAACAGAAGGAACCGAAAGGAACAAGGGTATTTGGTCCAGTTGCTCGAGAATTGAGGGAAAGGGGATTTACTAAGATAATGTCCCTCGCAAGTGAAGTTGTATGAATGGGAGTGAGAGCTAAAGAATGAAAAAACCATTAAAACAAAAACGAATGAGGTTCCACATAAAGAAAAATGATCTCGTTGAAATAAACACGGGTGAAGAAAAAGAACGACGGGGGAGAGTTTTGGAGATACTGCCTGAAAAGAACCAAGCAATCATCGAGGGAATTAATTTAGTTAAAAAACACCAACGCGCTCGATCACAGACAAAGCCTTCAGGAATCGTAACTGTCCCTGGTCCAATACATATTTCTAATCTTATACTCATTTGCCCTAAATGTGGGAAGAAGGCAAGGGTTAAAAGGGATAAAATCGAAAACAGAAGAGTACGGTTGTGTAAGGAATGTGGAGAGATCATTGAATAAAAAGGGTAAAACAAATTATATACCGCGATTAAAAGATTACTATATCCAACAGTTAAGGAAATCTTTGATGAAGCAACTCGGATACAAAAATATTTTCCAGGTGCCAGGGATAAAAAAGATAGTCATCAATGTTGGTGTTGGTGAAGCATTAAATGACCCGAAGATTATAGAGCTCATTCAGACGGATTTGGCAAAGATAACCGGTCAGGCACCCATCTCAACGCGGGCAAAACGACCAATTTCAAACTTTAAGATACGCAAAGGTATGATTATCGGATTGAAGGTAACCTTACGAGGTTCGAGAATGTATGAATTTTTTGACCGCTTTGTCAATGTTACGGCACCGAGGATACGTGATTTTCGTGGCTTCTCGAGAGATTCGTTTGATGGTCGGGGCTCCTATAATCTGGGTCTCACAGAACAGACCATCTTTCCCGAAATCGAGTATGATAAGGTGAAAAAAGTTTTTGGTATGGATATCGCAATTGTGACATCGGCAAAAAAAGATGAGGATGCCATTGCCTTACTCGAGGGTATGGGCATGCCGTTCACTAGGAAAAAATGATTTATCTATCATTTTTTTCAAGCTTATGGCTTATTGCTAATAGCAAAAATAAGGAGATACATGGCAAAATTGTCATTGGTTAATAAGGCTAAGAGACCTCAAAAGTACCCAACGAGGAAGTATAACCGTTGTTTTCGATGTGGCAGAGCACGGGCATATTACCGTAAATTCGGTCTGTGCCGTATTTGCTTTCGAGAACTTGCCCTCAAAGGTGAAATACCAGGCGTGCGAAAAGCAACCTGGTAAAGAATAATATATCTAAAATACAAAAACACCTAAATTCCTAAAAAGGATAAATTATAATTTTATATTTAAATTTGGACTTTGAAATTTATTTGAGATTTGTAATTTGATATTTGGAATTTTTTGATTCACCTTTGGTGAATCAAATCTCACGTCTTCCTTCTAATGCTCGTGAAAGGGTAGTGATATCTGCCAGATCGAGATCACTGCCCATGGGTAGTCCCCGAGCAATTCTCGTCACTTTTATACCTAGTGGTTTGATGAGTTTTGCAATATAGAAGGCAGTGACGTCACCCTCAGTTGTTGGATTTGTAGCAATAATTACTTCATCAATCTTTTGTGATTTTATTCTCTCAATCAGTGATTGAATTCGTAGGTCATCAGGGCTGACATTATCAATAGGAGAAATGACGCCATGGAGCACGTGGTAGAGTGCTTTGTACTCACTCGTGCGTTCAATAACCATGACATCTGAAGGTTGTTCAACAATACAGATACGATCTTTATCACGTGCAGCGTTACTACAGATTCTACATGGATCGTGTTCATCCAGATTGTGACATATTGAACATTCTTTTAATTGCAGTCGTGTTCGTAAAATAGCATCGGTCAGCTCTTTCACCTTCACCTTATCCATTTTCTGCAGAAAAAAAACGAGGCGCTGAGCTGATTTTCTTCCTATTCCTGGTAACCACTGGAGTTTCTCGATTAAATCTTCGAGCAACGGCATGTACTATTGTAGTCAAATTTATTGACAAGTCAACGAACAAAAAGGTGGCCTCATTAACTTTACATTTCATGCACGGCAGAAAGTGTAAAGTCTTGATGCACACGATGAAAAATGGTTTTGTACTTGATTTTTTGGAAATTTGGTTTATAATATAGACTGATTATGAGATATACTATTTGACAAGGCTTCAATGTAAGTAATTAAAGTCATAAAAAGTACAGCGAAAGGAGTGATTATGAAAATAAAGTTTTTGGGACACGCCTCTTTTCTAATTACCTCAGACAAGGGTACTAAAATAATTACTGATCCATACAAATCTGGATGTTTTGGGGGTGGTATCAAATATGAAGCGATCGATGAACCAGCCGATATCGTTACTATTTCACATGAACACGATGACCACAATGAAACGAAGATAAAAGGAAATCCATCATTTGTGAGAGGTGCTGGTAAAAAGGAAGTCAAAGGTATCAATATTGCCGGTGTTGGTGTTTATCATGATGAGAGTAGTGGTAAAGAAAGAGGCACAAACACGATTTTTAATATGTTGATAGATGGTGTGAATGTTGTCCATCTCGGTGATCTTGGGCATACATTATCTGCTTCTGAATCGCAAGAGGTTGGTAATGTTGATGTGCTTTTAGTTCCTGTAGGTGGTTATTTCACAATCGATGCAAAGACTGCTGATGAGGTTATTAATACGTTAAAACCTAATGTTATTATTCCAATGCATTTTAAAACTGACAAATGTGGATTTCCGATTGCACCTGTAGAGAATTTTATTAAAGGTAAAGATGTGAAGAAGGTAGATGGTGAAGTTACAATTAAAAAAGAAAATTTACCTGAAAAGACCACTGTCTACGTTCTTAAACCAACTAAATGATTCGGTGAATAGGGTGTGGGTTTGGATGTTAGAAAAAAATTCAAATTGGAGTGATATATCAGCGTAAATTCCAGCTTCTTAACCTTAGCCAATAGACCATCTTTTGAAAAGGAGGTTAAATGAGGGAAGTTGATTATAATATAATCGTTGATACAGTAGCCCGTCTTTGTACGGAAGCGAACTACTTTTTGGGTGATGATGTAGTCAATGTCTTCAAAGAGGGTTTAAAAAAAGAAGAATCAGATACTGGTAAAGATATCCTCAATCAGTTATTAAAGAACCAGGAAATTGCTAGAACCGAAAAGATTCCTATCTGCCAGGATTGTGGATTTGCAGTGGTATTCGTAGAGATTGGTGATGAGGTATGTGTTAAGGGCAATATCACCGATGCGATAAATGAAGGGGTAAGGAAAGGTTATACAGAAGGGTATTTGAGGAAGTCGATTGTAGCAGATCCGATAAAAGGGAAGAATACCGGTGACAATACTCCGGCAATTATTCACACAACATTTGTGCCCGGCGATAAGATAAAAATCACAGTTGCCCCAAAAGGTGGTGGTAGCGAAAACATGAGCGAAGTGAAAATGGGGAAACCAGCCGATGGGATTGAAGGCGTTAAAAATTTCGTAATCGATCGGGTTATTCGTTCGAGTTCAAATCCCTGTCCACCGATTGTGGTCGGAGTGGGCATTGGTGGTACTTTTGAATATGTCGCATTCCTAGCAAAGAAGGCGCTCTTAAGAGATATCGGACAAAGAAACCCTGATCCATTTTATGCTGATGTTGAGCGAGAACTTCTTGAAAAGATAAATAATCTTGGTATCGGACCCATGGGACTTGGTGGAAGGATAACTGCACTCGATGTCTTTATTGAAGTTCATCCCAGACATATCGCTTCATTTCCAGCGGCAGTTAATATTAACTGCCATGCTGCAAGGCATAAATCGGCTGTTATATAAGGAGGGACAAATGGCGGAACTGAAAAGGATCAAGACTCCACTAAGTGACGAAGATGTTATGAAATTAAAGATAGGTGATAGCGTACTCCTCACTGGGAAAATTTATACGGCGAGGGATGCGGCACATAAGCGACTCTTTGATTTGGCACAAAAGGGTGAGGCACTACCATTGGATTTAACAGGACAGATAGTCTATTATGTTGGACCTGCGCCAGCAAAGCCTGGTTATGTTATTGGTCCTGCAGGGCCAACAACCTCAGGTCGATGCGATCCATATACACCAACACTGCTTTCTTTGGGTTTAAAGGGCATGATTGGTAAAGGTACCCGATCCAAGGATGTCCGTGAGGCTATGAAGAAGCACAAGGCAGTCTATTTTGCGGCTACTGGTGGTGCGGCGGCTTTAATCGCCAAAAATATTAAGGCAATGAAAACCATTGCGTATGAAGATCTAGGTCCTGAAGCAATAAGAGAGCTTGAAGTTGAGGATTTCCCTGTCATCGTTGCCAATGATGCCTATGGCGGCGATCTCTATGAAGAAGGGAGTAAAAAATATCGTCGTAATTAGTAGTGTTCAGGTACAAAAAAGGGTCAGGGCTCTAATAGAGATTAGAGAACTGGCCCTATTTTCTTCTAATTCTGAAGAGACACAAGATGATACCACCGAAAAGGATCAAACTCGCAACTGCAAACATTATCCAGGCAGATAGAGGCATTATTCCTTCCCCTTTCCTTTAAAAAGAAGCACCGCAATAACAATAAAGACAATCAATACGAGCCAACCACCAAGAAATTCTGCGAGTCTTGTATACCCACCATAAGCACTCTTAAATCGTTCAATGACATTAGTGATAAAGAGGATACCAACAACAACTGGCGTTAAGTATTTAATACTGAAATCCCACCATGCACCAATAGTAAAATCGGATTTACTGTTTGCATATTCTCGCATCTCTCGATGATTATAGAAGTAACCAATTGCAATACACTGTAGTATTCCGACAGCGAGCAGACCATAGTTATTCATGAAATTATCGACAATATCGAGCCAGTAAAGACCAGCCCTCGTTGTGTAGATAATCCCTATTATGAATGCGATGATGCCGAACCCGATATTCACATGCATACGTTTTATCTTAAACTTATGAATGATTGAAGCAGCACCAGCCTCAACGAGTGAGAATGCTGAGTCGATACCTAGGGTAAGGAGCATTAAGAAAAATAGGATACCGAAAACACTTGCGGCAAAGGGTAACATACTGATTATTGTTGGATAGGTTACGAAAGCAAGATGCGGACCAGATTTCACTACTTCACTTACTGGCAGACCACTCTGATACGCATAGTAGCCGAGTGTCGAGAATACCGCAAAACCACCGATGAACGACGTGGCATTATTAGCAAGGCTCACCAGAAATGCATTATTTACCACATCTGCTTTTTTCGGCAAGAAGCTCGCATAGGTGATTTGAACACCAAAACCGATTGTTAGAGAGTAAAAAACCTGAGAATATGCGGCAAGCCACACCTTATAATTGAGTAGCGCGCCAAACTGAGGGGTGAGATAATATTTCAATCCTTGGATTGCACCAGGCAGGGTGACTCCACGTATTACAAATACTATCAAGATTATCCATGGAATGATGACGGTAAAATACACGACCTTACCAACAGTTTTAGGTCCCTTCCAGATAGCAGCAATGATACATATCCAGGTTAATGCTAATGCAAGTACAATCATCCATTGTATGCCTCCGAATTGCATAGGCGATTCTGATATTTTAAGGAATTGATTGAAGAAAAATGTCTGTGTATCTTGTCCCCAAGCGAGATTAAATGAATAGCCGAGGTAGTTAAAGCACCAGCCCATGACGACTGCATAGTAGGTGACAATTCCAAAACCGATGAGTAGGGCAAACCAGCCTAATATTTCAAAGGGTTTCTTGATATTTTTGAATGCGAGAGGTGCAGGTTTTGAGAATTTATGGCCGAGAGAAAATTCGAGAATCATCAATGGAATACCTGTCGTGAGCAGTGCAATGAGATAAGGAATTAAAAATGCACCCCCACCATTTTCATAACAGACATACGGAAACCGCCAGATATTGCCTAACCCTATTGCTGAACCAATCGATGCTAGTATAAATGAGGTTCTACTATCCCAGATATCTTTCATGGGCAATTATATCTACAGAATTTAATTTGTCAACTTTTTATTAACCACGAGGCTTGGCCTCGTATTTATAGTCTTGCTTTTTTGATAGGAATTTATATAATAATTTCATGCGGCGCCTAACTTTTGTCAATAAGGAATATTACCACATCTATAATCGTGGTGTTGAAAAAAGGGACATATTTTGTGAATATGGTGATTATCTTAGGTGTATTCACTACCTATATGAGCTTAATGATCGGGAGCGTTTGTCTTACAATTTGAGACATTGTTTTCATCTTTACGAGGCCAAGCCTCGTGGAGGCCCGGAGGAACGAGAAAGAGACACGATTGTTGAAATAATTGCATACTGTTTAATGCCTAATCATTTTCATCTAATCTTGCGCCAAATCCAGTCGGATGGGATTTCCCAATTTATGCAAAAATTAGGTACAGCCTGGACCATGTTCTTCAATGCCAAATACGAGCGCTCAGGGAGGCTTTTTCAAGGAGTCTTCAAAGCTCGACATGTAAAGACTACAGAACAGTTTATTCATCTAACACGCTACATTCATTTAAATCCACTGAACATAATTTTCCCAGGATGGAGAAAAAGGGGTGTCAGTGATTGGCTAAAGGTTAATAACTTTTTAGAACAATATCGATGGTCAAGTTACTTAGATTACCTCGGAAAGAAAAATTTTCCCTTAGTCATTGCCCCCGAACCTTTGAAAATGTATTTTAACAATGCACTGACCTATAAAGATTTTGTTAATGATTTAGTATTAAAGGATTTAGAAAATATTACAGATATTTTAATCGAAAAATAACATATTGACTACAGTAGATTTTAGATTAAACTAACACATGCGGTTTATGTTACCAGAAATCAGGGAACTTATTGCTACTAAAAATAAGCGAGTGATACGAAATGTCGCACAATACTTTGAACCTGCTGATATCGCTGAAGTTTGGGCTGAACTTACTCTCCGAGAAAGATTGACATTCTTCAATGCTTTAGATACGAAATTTACAACAGACATCTTCGAATTTTTGAAAGATGACCAGAAGATTGAGCTGCTTAATAAGCTCTCGGCGCAGAGGAAGAAAGCGATTCTCAATGAAATGTCGCCTGATGACCGTACTGACCTTTTTTCTATCCTACCCAATGAAGAGGTTGAGAAACTGATCCCACTTCTCGAAGAAAATGAACAGGTAAGGGCGCGCGAGCTTCTGAGTTATAAAGGAACTACTGCTGGTGGATTGATGACGACCGATTACGTTTCTGCTCCTGAGAATATAAAGATTGCCCAGGTTTTGAGGGAATTGAGGAGTAGGGCAAAAGAGATAGATTTTATTCAAAACATATACATCGTTGATCGAATCAACCGTCTCATGGGTGTCATTCCATTGAAAAATTTGCTCACGGCAAGTCCCTTAAAAAAAGTTGATAAGGTGATGAATACCTATATTCCAAGTGTTAATTTAGACATGGACCAGGAAGAAGTCGCAAAGATTTTTGCAAAATACGACGAGCCATCACTTCCCGTATTAGATAAGCTGGGGAGAATGAAAGGTGTGATAACGGTTGATGACGTCATTGATGTTATCAAAGAGGAAGCGACCGAAGATATCCATCACTTCGGTGCAGCAGGTGTGACTGATGAATATCTTGCAGCAAACCCATTTGCGATAGCTCAAAAGAGGGTTGTTTGGCTCATCATTCTCGCCCTCGCTGGATTTATATCTGGTTCTGTTCTTGAGCACTATTCATTTCTTCTCTCCAGTATTGTGACAATCAGTTTTTTTATCCCTATATTAATGAACACCAGCGGCAGTGCTGGGACCCAAGCAGCGACCGTTGTTGTACGGGGGCTCGCAACAGGTGAGATCAAATTGGGTGATGTCTGGCGCGTCGTACGAAAAGAATTTCTGATTGGTATTCTCATGGGAATCATTGCAGGGATCATAACTGCGCTGCGCGCAATTATTCTCCAGGGTGATGTCATGCTCGGCTTTACGGTTGCAACCGCAATGGTTCTTGCAATTGTTATTGCTACTTCACTCGGTGGTATTTTACCAATATTCTTTAAAAAACTCGGTGTTGATCCAGCTTTGATGTCAGGTCCTCTGATTGCAACAATTCTTGATACGACAACGCTCCTCATATACTTTAATGTGACAATGTTTTTATTGTGGCGTTTTTAATGAAGCAACAGGACTATTGCATCATATATACAACATTTCCTGATCTCGAAACAGCAAAAAAGATAATAAAGGGCATGATAGAGCATAAATTCGCTGCCTGTGGTAATATTTTCAAATTATCTTCGCTCTATATCTGGAAGGGTAAGATTGAGGAAGCACCCGAATACGGTGCACTCATAAAGACAAAGAAGATAAATTATAAAAAGGTGGAAAGCTTCATAAAGAAAAATCATCCTTATCAGGTGCCGGAGGTTATTTGTTGGAAGATTGAACGAGGTTTTAAATCCTATCTAGATTGGATTGATTCTAACGCACTTTAGTCATTCGTTAATCGGTATACGGTAGCGCAGCCCGTATCGTTTATCGTCTGTCGGTTTTTGACATTTTAGAAAAACCACATCAAAAACAGATTTTGTGCGGCAGGACTAAAGCCTGGCTATATAAACGAGAGGGTCAGCAAAGCCGGCCTTCATATGTTATACTTGTTTACGGCGAGAGATAAGGGAAGTTGGCGATATTCTGGTAGGCATAGGTGATGGTTACACTGAAACCAGAGCTATCGATAGGGATTATTTCATCGACATGAATTTTTACATAGTTACTATCCTCGGTCATGCAAATGACTAGATCACCTTCATCAACTTCTACATTACTCTCTGTTGGTTCTGTCGTAACTTCGGAGATATCATCGAGCTCGTATTGTCCAAGATTAACAAAATTGGTTTCTCGTGAATTTGCTCCGTATTGAGGGTGATTATTTGGTGAAACGAACTTCGTTGGCCAATCAATCCACATATCAGCGCCACTATATGGCATTGCTGAATCAGCCATAATTGTAGCATCAGAGAATCTAATCGCACAGCTGTCGTAATCCGGGGTTGGATAAACCTCAAAACTGAGAGTCGCAGTAAATTCAGGTCTCGGTGAAGCGGCAACAAATGGCACGTTACTATTATAAGAGCCAACTTTATTATCTATATTGACGGTTCTCACTTGGACATAATAGATTGAATCTTGATGTAATGTAGTAGGAGTCGTATAGGTATTTCCAGTAATCACGATGGCGTTGATCTTATTGAAATTCTCTGCATCCTCGACTAATAAATCAACTGAATCAGTAGATACGTAAATGTTATAACCGTTGAAATCGACATTATTCTCGATTACAGCATCAGCTTGCCAAGTGATGGTGACTGATGCTTCATGGAAGATAATGCCTGTAATTTCAGGTGCATCGAGCAATGCTGCACCGCCACAGCCAAAAATAAATATTACAAGAATTGTGAGCGTTCCTAAGAATATTTTTCTCATTGCACTCCTCCTTACGTGAACATCTGACTATACTTCATTTTCGCCTTGTGTCAAGACTTGGTCAAGAGAGCTCTGAAAAAGTCTTTGCGAGCCCCGTTAAATAAACATAGAAATTATGTAAATCTAGTTATATGATTTTCAAATAGAGAGTTGTTGTAAAACGTCGGGTTAGTTAATTATTTAACAGAGCGAGAAGTCCCACTTTGTGGGAAGACGACGCAATCTAATGAGATTGCCACGCCCTGCGGGCTCGCAATGACAAAATATGATACTTTTTCAGAAACCTCGTCAAAGACTATTTGATAATGTTTAAAACTTCTTGAAATTTTTTTATTTCGATAGTAACCAATGAAATCGATGATAGAAATTCCAGGAATCGGTCAATATCAAGATTCAAGTAGTGATCTTCTATCTGGTACTCAACAGGTAAATCATAAAAATACGCACCACTTCCCAAAGCGTCTTCCAAACGTGCGAGGTTTTTACCAATTACGTCTTTAATATACTCAGGCTTGGGAAAAGGGAAGTGGTTGTCAGACAATGAGACGTTATTCAAAATGAGTAATTTCCCTTCGATATCGATTGCTTCGATACTTTCCTGCCATAAACTATCAGCGATGATAAAGCCGTAGAGTTGACCGAAGAGATGCAAGATATACGTTTTATTTCTACTAGACGTTACAGGAAATTCATGCAGTGCGAGTTCAGGGAGCACCTTTTGTTTAAGCACTGGTGCGAGGAGAAAATTATAGTTGCCTGCTCCTTTCCCCTCAAATACCTGAGTAACTCCTGGTGCGTTACCAACGCATTTTGCGTATATTTTCTTTTCTTTTTCAACAATCTGTACAATCTGCCAACATCTACCACCGAGGATAAACATCTCTCTCACATGGAAAATGCGGCCAATCAAATTGCCTTGGGCAACATCGTACACATCGTATTCACCAAACGAGATTTCAGCAATATTAGAATGAATTTTTCCCCACTCAATCTTTTTTTCTAATGGAAAAGCATCGAAATAGATATGTGGCCTGACCTCTTTTATCTTACTATGTTCAATCGCTGTTTTAAATACTGTTTTAATTTGCTCTTCAGTATATACTGGTGAAAGTATGCTGTAGAGGCTCTTCAGTGTTGTTCCGATACGGCGGCGTTGATACAAGTAAGAATATATTTGCTGGGGAATAACTGATAAAGATGGTTGATAGTGTTTTTCAAATAATTGACCTCGCCGTGCACAATCGAAGAACGTTTCAAAGAGAATTTTTTCCCAATCGTTCATGTAAACACCAACTGCAAAGAGGTTGTTCGTACGCCGATTTCCTCTCCCAATTCTCTGGAGGAGTGATGAAACATTAAATGGTGGTCGATAGAGCACAACAGTGTCGACATCTCCAATATCAATCCCTAATTCTAATGTTGATGTTGCACACAGTATTGCCTGCTCACTGCTGTTCATCAACTTTTCTACTTCTTCACGACGTTCTTTTGGTAGACTCGCGTGGTGGACCAATACCTTGTCGTGAAATGGCGGTCGATCTAATTGCTGTGAGAATGATTCAACATAACTACGGGCATTGAAAAAAATTAACATTTTTTCCAAATGTTTCTCTTGTGCAATTTGAAATAGCTTTTTTACGAAGTTATTCTGAGATATTAAGAGAAATTCTATTTCACGGGGTGTTTTTAAAAAGCAGACCTTCGCGTCATTAAAATATCGCGAACCAATAGTGAGATCATCGATTGTTGCAGAGAGTGCATAGTAGTGGAGTCTATCATTTACTTTTCTTAAGCGGTTTAAGAGAATCCTCAACTGGTCTCCTCTCGGTGTATTGTCGAGGAGGTGTATTTCGTCCAATACAACTGCCGCGCATGACAAAAAAATTTTTGTCTGTCGGGTTAAGAGCGAATCAAACGATTCGGGTGTCGTGAGTAATACATGGGGCAAGTGTTTGTTGTCAATTCTCGGCCGATCCCCAGTTTTGCGACCAAGACTGATATTACAATATGTTATCGGGTCATATAACCTACGATACAGATCATTGACTAATGCCCTTGTTGGTGATATGTAGAGTATTCTTAATGCTGCCTCAGTACTATCGAAGCTGCCTTCTTTGATTAAATTCTCAAGGAGCGGCGCAATGACTGCCTCGGTTTTGCCAGTTGCAGCAGGTGATATGACTACAACGTTCTCACCGCGTACTATGTGGGGTATGGTAAGTTCTTGGATTGGTGTGAAATTGCCAAAGCGGCTGAAAAAAGGTACCCAGGTTCTCTGTAGTCGCTGCTTAATTTCCTCTTTTGTCATTCCGTGTTCTCTGCGCTGCTCAGTCTGAACCAATCAAATGCCTCAGATGAAAATTTAATAAATTCTCTCAGCTCGCGCTTACTCCTCTGTAACGCTGCCTTAAAAATGTTTTCTCGTCGTGACGCATCGATACTAAAATGGGGGTAGGCACATTTATAGACCTCTAGCAGATTGTCATAGATGACCTCAATCTCGGCTTCGGTAAAATTTCGTAGGTAGGTTTTTTTGTCAATAAGATTTTTCAATTCCTCGAGGCCGCGTAAACCATGTGTCGGCGTTGTCGCTAAAATGAGGAGGAGGTGTGGTTCTCGATAACTATACGGTGTCGGACGAACACGATTATGGAGCATTCTGCTTTCGATACGCTTCAACTCTGCGCAATTCAGTGCTGATCGAGTAAGCCCTTCAAGAAAATTGAGCCCGCGGGTATAGTCACTGTAATTCCATGTATGGGTAATAGTTTCTACTTCATCGAGGATAATCACAAGACCACCGAGGCCAAGTTGATGTGCCAAAAAACTCAAACCGGTGAGAATATATGAATAAAAATCAGTAGCAGTAGAAAAGTCATAGAGCGCAGGAATTCTCTGTCCACCACGTACCCTAAAAGGAGAAAGGGGATCAATCGCATAATTTTTAGTGGACTCACCTTCAACCCATTGCCAGAATACCTCGCTCTGCATATCGCTCAAATCAATATCCTTTAATCTCTTCAACATTGGTGTGAGAAAACAGT
>Ga0111226_1048_pt1 | contig 13947 bp, 11 predicted proteins | sample DeeMarSWOR152_54_FD_80390 | JGI IMG/M metagenome (GOLD analysis project Ga0111226, IMG submission 80390) | candidate division TA06 bacterium DG_78 | reverse complement strand
AATGATTTTGGATATAGAGAGTGCTTTGAGATAGTACTCCTCTGCCTTTGGAAGATCATAATCAGCATAGAGAGCTCCCAGGTCTAAGAGTGCAGTGACCGTGCCTCCTTGATAGCCGATCTCTTGGTTTATCTTTAGTGCTTTCTTATAGTAATCTTCACACGCTTTTACATTCAATTTCTCTTGATACATTATTGCGAGGTTGATGTAACATGCTGCAATACTCGTTTTATTGTCGCTCTCTTCTCTTATCTTTAAAGCCTTTTTAAAATACAATTCAGCTTTGTTGAATTGTAATAAGCGCAAGGCTACTATTCCGAGTATGAGATAGGCGCTTCCGACATGCTGTCTACTCATCTGGCTTTTCTTCTTCAGAATTTTTTCACACTCCTTCTTTGCACGGAGGTGCTGCCCGAGCCGCACGTATACCATAGAGATGGCTAATCTAAATGCGTATGTAATGTCGGTTCCACGTACGAGCGTCAAGCCGAGTCGATAATATTTTAGACTATTTTTGTAATCACCGATATGCTGGTAGACCTTCCCGAGTTGCTCGTAGACCCGATATGCGGTTGTATGTATTTTTAAACACGTTCTCAGTTCCTCAATTGCCTTTTTGTAGTTACCAGTTAAAAAATGTATTTCTGCAAGGGAAAACTTTATGTTAAAGATTTCCTCGAGATTATCTTCATACTTGAGGGCATTTTCAAAGAATTTGACGGCGAGGCTGTGGGCATAATTCGCCTTCGCCTTTGCAGCTGCTTCTTTCGAATAATCTAAGGCTTTTTGGTCATCATTTGCGATCGTAAAGTGGAGTGCTAATTGTTCATAGTAATTCGGAAGAGAACCGCGGTAGAAATTTTCAATGGTTTCACCAACTAAGTTATGATAACGCATTAAATCAGCCCGTGATATATTTTTGTATACTATTTGGCGAACAACGTCTTCACTAAAAAAGAAATTTTCTCCTGTCCTCTCTTTAATGAAACCTAACCTACGGAGTTCATCGATTGCGTGGAGAATTTCGCCAACATTTCGTTTGCTCGCCATTGCAATGATATCTGCAATAAATTCCTGTCCATAGACAGCAGCGATCTCCAAGAACATTCTGTGGTCAGGGTCAAGGAATTTGAGTTTCCTTTTTATTGTTTCTTCTATCGATCGTGGTACTGTTACTTCAAGATGTTTCACAAAAACCCATTCCTTACCGTTCCAGTAAAGTCTTTTCTGACGCTCTAATTCTCGTACGATTTCCTCGACATAGAAGGGATTGCCGCCACTCTGGTGGTAGATAAACTTCCCAGCTGATTGAGGCACTGAACCCATAATCGCCTTGAGTAGCTGGCTAGTCTGTTTATCATTGAGTGGCGATACAGTCATCTGCGTATAGAATTTTTCTCGAGCCCAAATGCCTAAAAACTCAACAAGCTGCGACGTCTTTATCTCCTCAACTCGATATGTACCAAAGATTTTGATATTATTTTTTATACTCCTTATGAGAAAATCGAGCAATTCACAACTCGGTCGATCAATCCAGTGTAGATCATCTAAGAGCAACATTGTTGTAGTTGGTGAAGCCATATGTGACATTTTCAAGATGAATTCAGCGACGGCATTATACAGGCGATACTTATCCAGACCCTCGATCTGTACTGCCTTTAAGATACCTTCTGCAGGAAGTAACTTCATTACCTCAGCTTGATAGATTTCTGGCATCTGTTTGAAGACGCGCTGCACCAGAGCGAAATTTTTGTTAATCAACTCGCTAAACATATTTTTAAACGGATGGTAGGGAACTGATGAGAGTGCGGCATAGGCATTGCCTCTCAAAATAATGTCGGTATTCAAACGATCTTTGATCTCCAAGACAAGTCGAGTTTTCCCGACACCTATTTCACCAGCAATAAAGATCGTGTTGTAATCCTTGAGTTGGGTTAATATCCAGTGTGCTTCATCCTCACGTCCTATAGTGATCGGTGAAGGAATTTGTAATTTCTGCACAATTCTCTGCCTCACACCGATTCTATTCTTACCTTGCTTTTTGGCTTGGTACATAAGATCATCAGCTTGATTGATCATTGCCTCGGTAGTTGTTCCATCATCCGGGAATACAGAAAACCCGATGCAGCAACGAATTTTATGACGCAATATTTCTGTTTCGTTTAGGCCGCCAAAGAGTCGCTGTGCCAATTCGAGGGCTCCTTTGCTATGCGTATTTGGTACGAGAATGATGAATTCATCACCACCGTACCGGACGAGGCTATCTACTTCTCGTATATTCTTGCGCAGAAATTCGGTGAACTCAATTAAAACTCGGTCACCTTCTAAGTGGCCAAAATTATTGTTAATATCACGAAAATTATCGATATCTAAGAGAATTAAAGCAAATTTCGTGGCATAGCGATTCGATCGCTTGATTTCATTCTCAATCCAATAGTGAAGAAATCGTCGATTATAGCAGCCAGTGAGTTCATCAATATATATTTCCTTCATGACCACAGATTATAATTAATATTTTATCAAAGTCAACTCATTGAGAATGCAGGATCGTTCTTACAGAACTTGCAGTAGCGCCTCCGACTTGCAAGAAATGCCTAATGTACTGCAAATAAAATGATCCTGCGAGCGTAGCGATGCTGCGATTACTGCGTGATAATTATTCGTACCGCAGTGCTTCTATGGGATTGAGTGAAGCGGCACGACGGGCAGGATAGATACCGAAGAATATACCGACTGCAGCAGAGAACCCAAAGCCGAGCATAACCATCCAGAACGATACTGCAGCCTTGAGCGGTGAAACCGCAGAGATCAATTTTGCTAAGAGGACCCCTAAAATAATACCAATAATTCCTCCAATGAGTGCAAGGACAATCGATTCAGTGAGAAACTGTAAGAGGATATTCTGATTTGAAGCTCCAACTGCCTTACGAATGCCAATTTCCCTGGTCCGTTCGGCAACTGATACCAGCATAATATTCATAATGCCGATACCTCCGACAACCAATGAGATTGCGGCAATTGCAATGATTGCAGCAAAACCAATCCGTGTGATATTTTTATAAAGATCCATGAGCATTTGTTGCGTGTTCAATTCGAAATCGTCTTCTTTATCAAAACCGAGACCATGTCTGCGTCGCATAAGTTCTCTCACCTCATCGACTACCTCATCGATCTTGTCTAATTTTGGTTTAATATCGATTGAATAACCACCATATACACGCGAGAATATTGAACCTCGCTCCCTTGGAAAGAACTTTTCATGCAGGGTATAGGGGATGAGCACAAAATTATCCAAGCTCTGGCCAATAAATGTTCCCTTTTCTTTGAATACACCTATGATTTTTATACGATGCCCATTAATGTGCAGATCTTTGCCAATCGGCGATTCCTCTGGAAATAGCTGGCTGGCAACATAGGAGCCGAGGATACCGACACTGCGACGGTGTAGAATGTCATCTTCTGTGAAATCACGGCCACTCTCAACAAAGTGGTTATTGACATATGAATAGTTCTCATCTGAGCCTGCGATTGTAGGATTTGAGACTTCCTTATCTCTATACTTTAATTTGCTGAGCCGTCTGTCAATGTCAGGAATTGCGATTTCAACAGATGGTAGTTTACTGATTGCTTCGGCGTCATCGGGTGTTAGATCTGGCCGATCGGCAAGCTTGTCCAGATCTTGTTGACCAGTTGAGATCCAGGTAAATTTCTGGAGAAAAATGAGATCTGAACCAATTGACTGAACCTGCTCAGAAACTGCACGGTTGAGCCCTTCAATCAAAGAGAGAATTGCGATTACTGTGGTTACCCCAATAATGATACCCAATATAGTAAGAAACGATCGTAATCTATGGGTTTTAAATGTTTGAAAAGACTCGGTAATTTTCCCGAACACACTAGTCATGTTCGATCAAACCATCCTTCAACTTTACTATTTTCCGTGCGTGAGCGGCAACATTCGAATCATGGGTAACCATAACAACGGTATTGCCTTCTTCAACGAGTTGGTCGAATAGTTCCATGATTTCTGTTCCAGTTCGCGAATCGAGATTACCAGTGGGTTCATCAGCAAATATCACCTTCGGATTGTTGATGAGGGCTCGGGCGATTGCGACACGCTGGCACTCACCTCCTGACATTTCATTGGGTCGGTGGTGCATTCTATCGCTGAGGCCGGTTTTGGCCAATATGTCTTTTGCCCGATTTACTCTCGCCTGCTTGTTCACTCCGGAATACATTAAGGGAAGGGCAACGTTGTCGAGTGCAGTGAGCCGGGGCAGGAGACTGAAACTTTGAAATACAAATCCGAAAAACTCATTTCGTATTTTTGCTAATTCAAGATCTGTGTATGTGGAAATGAGTTTATCTTCCAGATAGTATTCACCGGATGTGGGTGTATCGAGACAACTCAGGATGTGCACTAAGGTTGATTTCCCAGAACCAGAGGGACCCATGATTGAGGTGTAATCATTATTCTTAATGTCTATGTTTACTCCTCTGAGTGCTTCAACTGCGACCTTTCCCCGCCAATAGGTCTTGCAGATATTGATTGCTCGGCAGATTACCGTGTGTTTCTTCACAACTATATTCGTTTTTTCAATGCCCTTACTATGCGTCGTGGGTTCACCTTATACGATTGTGATGAGGTGTCTTCTTCTGATATTTCAAAGCTTACCTGTTGCCCATCTTTTATTTTCGAAAGCACGCGATACGGCCCAATGATTAATGTATCGCCTTCTGCTATTCCAGAGATGATTTCAATCTGAGTATCACTCGATACACCAGTAGTAATCTCCATGAGATGTGCTTTTCCATTCTGGACGACGAAGACTGTTTCTGCAGTTTTGTCATCGATTTTTCGTTTGCCCGATGCCTGGATAGGAATAGTCAAAACATCTTCTTTTTCATTCGTGGTGATATCTGTTTTGACATTCATGCCAGGCCGGAGTAAAGGCGAGAAATCACTCATTTCTATCTCGACTTCAAAATCAGTAACCTTTTCTGTAGTCAACAGACTGGTGATGGGCATGAGACCAATCTTTGTTATTTCTCCTTTATATACAGAATCAGGGAGAGCATCGGCAGTGATTTCTGCATCTTGACCAACCTTGACCACAGGAACATCAGTTTCATCAATGGTGACCACAGCAATCATACTGGAGAGATCCGCAATGGTCATCAATACTGTTCCTGCGTAATTCATTGTTCCCATGACTGCGGTTTCACCCTCTTCAACATTGATTTTCATAATTTTGCCTGAAATAGGAGCATAGATTTTTGTTTTTCTGTATGCATCCATTGCCTGCTCATACTGTGCATTTGCCGATTCGTACGCTAATTGTAATTTTTCCAAACTCTCCTGAGAAATCAAGTTTTTCTCAAACAGTTTTTGGCCACGTAAGAGTTCTTGCGCTACCTGTTTCACTTGTGCTTCTGCGAGTTTTCGATTTGCCTGTGCCTGGACATCGTCGAGAACGATGATAAGATCACCTCTCTTTACATAATCTCCTTCTCGATAGTAAATTTTTTTAATTCTTCCAATGGTTTCTGCAGATATATCCACTTGGGACTTTGCACGTAATTCACCTGAAGCTGTTACTACTGACATGATATTGCCTTTTGTTACAATCGTGACCTCAACGTGCTCCCTGGTTTCTTTTTGAGTGAGGTTCAAGACTATAATGAGGATAATAACGACAATGACGCTGATTATAATTAAAGGTTTCTTTTTCATTTCACCGCGCCCCTCCTTTTGAAAAAATATCTTTTAATCTTAACTTTAAATTCCTTAAAGCACTGCCATAATGTTTAAGTTTTTTTTCTCGCTCAAAAGCATTCTGTCTATATTTATATGCTTCAAAATATATAAGTTCCATTGGTAACTTCCTCCTTGTTGAATATACTCTGCCCTTTTTATTTCTTACTAGATAAACATAGAACCATTTTGGAGGGGCGGGGTAAATCATTTCTCCTTACTAAAGGTCAACGCACCTAAAACATACGAAAAATTCGCTCTCTGAATATGAAAATCACTTAATGCCGAAGTATAAGAAACTTTTGCTTCATACAAACCCTCTTCAGCATCCAGGAAGTCTAAAAATGAAATAATGCCGAGCGCGTACTGTTCTTTTGCAATTGTGGCTGCTTCGCTTGCAGCCTCGAGGCTCTTTTTCGCAAAATGAAGATTATCGTAAGATTCTTGTAGTGTATAATAGGTTGTGCGCAATGATTTTTCTGCCTCTAGTGTCGTCCGCTGTTTTTCAAACTCTTTTAATTGTAAATCTTTTCTTGCATTGAGGTAGTTAAAAATGACTGATTTTATCTCAAAGATAGGAAAAGAAACACTTATGCCATAATTTTTAACTGCATTATCACGATAATACTCAAAATCAAAAATGAGTGAATCAGAAGTTACGCTGTAGCCGTAGAAGAATGAAACCTTTGGTAACAGTGCGAGATATGATGAAACTAATTCTAATTTGGCGATGTTCCTCATTTCCTGGGCGATCTGAATATTATAATTTACCTCCTGTAAGATTGAAATGAGTGAATCGAGGGGCGGAAATTCAGTGTTGTCAGGAGCGATTAACGTATCAGTTGGATAGATATCATTACGTAGTCCGAGAATAGATTTGAGCTGTTCCTGGGCACTTATTTTCTGCGTTTTTGCCCGTGTCCTGTCCTGCAGGCTGCGTAGGTAAAAGACCTCTGCCTGGAGCATTTCGAATCTCGATGCAGACCCGAGTTCATATTTTGTTTCGACCAGTTTTAAATTTTCTTGAGCCCGTTCTATGGTAATCTCTGATGATGCTAAGAGATTCTGGGTGTTAATAAGACTATAGTATGCAGTTTTTAATTGTAGGATCAAATAGGATATATTTGCCTTGTGCTGTATCGTGGTCCCTTTTGCTTGTCGACCAGCAATGAGGATAGAACTGATAACGTCGACATCAAAAAGTGGTACGGTAAGACTCGCAAAACCTGTATAGCCACTTGTTGTAACACCGCTGTATTCACTTTTCGTATAATCAGCTGTTACAGAAACAGTTGGCAAGAGATTTGAGAGACTTTGATAAAAGAGAATGCGTGATTGATCCAATGCAATTTTTGATTCGTAATAAGTAGGACTTTGAGAAAAGGCAATATCAATTGCCTCATTGAGTGATAATGAGTCAATCTGCAAAAAGAGAAGTAAAGGTATCATATTTTTGCTTTAGTTACTGTTTAGTGCATCAGTTATGTTGATCATGTATGTATTACATACCTATACCTGGTCTGAACACACTGCCAAGTCCGATACCAATAAATACTGATGCTATCCAGATAATAAATACCAGAAGATAAGCATTTTTCTGTTTGAGTTCATTGGTGATGCTGATACCAATCGCCACTAAAATCATTTCCCAAATAATAAAGAAATCGAAACCAGCGAGTAATTGATAGCCAAAAGAATTTTTTACAAGATTTGGTGTAAGGAGTGCGAGAGATGTCGTTACATATGGTGATTTTGTAATAGCAATCAGTATCAATTTCAATATGGCTGCAGGTACCTTAATTAATGCTGAAAAACAGACAACTGAGAAGACAGTTTTGTACAAACTCTTCCCACCAAAGAGCGGGATAAAGAGATTAATGATTAAAGCAAATAGTAACAGGATAATTGTCGTAAAAATAGCCGCACTAATTGCAGCGGCAATCATTGCTAATGGGCCATTGAATAAATTCATTGCTTGTTCAATCTGCTCCTCACTCAGTCCTCTCTGTTCGAGTGCTTCTCGTTGCTGTACAGCAAGTGTTGCTCTGGTTATATTTAGAGCGAGTGCAGCGACAATTGCAATAACAACCAAGACAATAATAAATGGTTTTACCCACTGTGCTTTTTCTTTTAGTCTGGTGAAGACTTTTTTCGGTGCCATATAGATATCCATTGTTGCTCCTACATCATCTCCTATCAGGTTATGCTGATAATCCACCTCTTCTTCCTTGCACAGATAGAGTGTTAGACATCGAATTTTTTGGCGTCAAAGGTTTCTCTATATGTCTCATGATAACACCCAATTTTATCCAAAAACCAAATGAAGTCAATCATAAAAAAATTTCTCCTCTATATACTAAGTACTACGCAAGATATAGAGAAAAGTTTCAAGTATAGCCGCTAAATTTTAATAAATTGTTTCATATCTACTACTTCTTCAGAGTTGGGTTTTTGAGTATTCTCTGGAGAAGTGAAAAATTATCTACTTATATCGGTCTGCTTGAATACTATACATTTCTTTATATAATGTATCCTGTTCCATCAACTCTTCATGAGACCCCTCTTCTATGAGACGTCCCTCATGGAGAACCAGAATGTGATGTGCGGCTCTGACCGTGGAAAAACGATGAGAGATAATTATTGTCAGCCTATCGACCATCATTTTACTAAAACTTTTATACACTTCATATTCTGAATATACATCAAGAGCTGCGGTTGGTTCATCTAAAATTAATATCGGCGCCTCTTCTTTCATTAAGGCTCGAGCAAGACATAATTTCTGCCATTCTCCTATCGAGGGGTCTATGCTCGATTTTTGAAATATCCGGCCGATATAGGTCTCATATTTATTGGGATATCGCTCAATGAACTCATGTGCTCCTGCTTTTTTTGAAGCTTTCTGGATAGCTGATATGTCATCAATTTTTTCTATATTTCCAAAGCCAATATTTTCGCGAACAGTTAAGGGATAACATATGTAATCTTGAAAAATTACTGAGAAGATCCTATGTAGACTTTCCAGGTCGTATTCTCTAATATCCTTATCATCAATGAGTATCTGTCCTTCAGTCGGGTCATAGAGGCGAGCCAACAGTTTTATCAGGGTAGTCTTTCCTGCACCATTTTCTCCAACAATGGCAACTGATTCCTTAGGAGGTAAAGAGAAATTGACATTTTTCAATACTAATTTATTAGTTTGCGGATATTTAAATGAAACATTTCTAAACTCAATACCTTTCTCGAGCACTGTCGATGGTTTTACATTACCACTCCGATAACTAATTAGATCCGCTGGACCTTTAAGTGCTCCCTCAATTTTTTCAGGATTAAGGTCTAATAGTGAAAAGAAATTTCCCAAAAAAAGGACATTCTGGAAAATCTGTCCGAAAAACGAAAACATCGCGGTCAGACCACCTTGAAAACTTGATACGGCTCCAGTATAAAGTACAATATCGCCAATGCTGATCGTTCCATTGATAGCCCTGTGTATAACATAAACCCAGATAATTGAAGAACCTGCAATAGTAATTAGATTAACTAAAAAGTTAATTACTCCCTGTTTTCGAATATAATTCTTTTCAATCTGTCTGAATTGATTTATGAAAAATACGAATCGATCGAAAAAGTGTTTAAATAAACCAAAGAGCCGGATCTCTTTGGCGACGTTTCTTTGTATTACTAGTCCGGAGTAATAGCTACTCATGCGACGGGGTTCCACAAGACCTGTTGTTATTTCCCACCTCTTTTTGGCAAAGTATCGATTAGACAAAATTCGCGGCAGCGTTGCCGCAATAATAATTAAAAAAGCTCCCCAGTGTAATCGAAAAATGATGGCGACAAAACTTATAAGGGTAATATTTATTTCAATAATACTGAAGAAAATAGTCATTACCTGATTAATAGTACCCGATGATCCTATATAAGCATTTTGCAACATATTTAAATTAGTTGGATTTTCAAAAAAAGCGACATCAAACTTTGAACACTTGCGCATAATAGCTATTTGGGAATTTTGTTCAACGCACAGATTCAACCATGATGAAGTGATTGTCTGTAAAGTACTAATGATATGTTGTAAAACCCATAAGCCAATTAATAATGCAATCCATGTGGATAGATTGCGCAAACCACCACTGCTGTTATTAATCACGATACTGGTTATACCATCAATTACATTTTTTACCACAAATAAATTTGCCGCAGGGAAGAGGGCGGATATTACTTTGATTATCAACATCAGAGCAGTAGAGAACTTACTCGTTTTCCAAACAAAAACAAGCGCACGAATTAAAAGTGAAAATTTCGCATTGGTTTTTTGTTTCGGTATTTTGAACAGACTGGTTACGTCTACCATTTAACAAATTTGCCAAATGATAGTATGATAGTAGTGCGATTTAGAAGTCTTATAATTTTCCAATGCAGTATATTAATATGAAATCCATTCACCTATTTCAGGGTTGTAGGTGCAAACTGCATTATGTATTGATGGATCTTCTTTACGATAGTGGTCGATAAGAGCACAGTCATTACATAGGAATCGAAATTCACATCGGTTGCAGGTTGAAACTTTGCTTTTGTTCAATTCCCAAAATGGTTTATGCTTTTCATTTCGGAAAAGGGAAAATATATCGTCTTCTGGAATCTCAGTTATTGACTCAATCCACATGGGGCACGGTAATATCATTCCGTTTTCTGATACAGCAAGGGTACCATTTAGACATTTGCTAAAATTCTTTGCCTCAACAAATTTCTGAGGATCGGATGAACTAAAGGACTTTTCACCGGCTTCTTCGCCAACTGGAAGACTAACCATCGGGTTCTTAGTTTCTGTTTTAGGAAATATTTCACTAAAAAACAGTGAAGCCCCACCTAAATTTTGAGCGAACTGGCAAATCTTATTGTAATGCTGCCGTGAGTCTGGAGAAACAAGGACAGAAATGGCATAAATAATCTGATGCATTTTGCACATTTCTACGGCACTGAGCAATAATTTAAATAGTTCTCCTGTTCCGGTTATTTTTTGGTAGCCTTCTTGAGAATCGGAAAAAACGGTAAAATTGAATCTGATATTTAACTCCACAGCATCTTTTGCGATTTTCTCATTTAACCCAAAACCATTTGTATGAACTAAAAATCTTATTGAGGGTCGATATTGAGTCGTTTTTTTTACAATATCAACAAGTTTAGCCCATTCCATCAGAGGATTTCCTCCTGAAAATGACAATACCTGGGTTTCGAGGCCAGCTAATTGATTCAGCAGTTTTTCCATATTATCATTGTTTAATTTATTGGTGGTTTTTGCATCTCGATATTGCCCTTGGCCCCAACGTAGGCAGGTAATACATCCCCGGGAAACATAGTAATCTTTATTTTTACAGAATAAACAGTTTGCATTGCATCTATCGGTCAACTGGATAAACACATTTTTTATCACTGGTGGAGGTTCAACTGACTCGTCGAGTTTATAATATGGCTGATTTGGTTCGTAGGGTTGGGTATATACTGGTGTTGAATACAAAAATCCAAGTCCTTCACTAATGAGGTGATTTAAAAGTTCATTCGCAACCTTTGGATACTTTGATTCAACCGTATCAACCCGTTCATTTGTCAACCAACAGTTAACTATTTCTGTTTCAACTTTAGAGAAATGAATAACCTTGCCGGTTATGATGCTATATAATGTTCCTCTTATTGACCCTTTAACATAATGGCACTCAGGTGAAAAGCGGAAATAATCCATTTTTATTGTCCTTTTGTTAAAAGAAATATTCTCTCTCGGGTTTTTTGAACCATTGTCCAAGCCAGTTGATGGCGGCATCAGGATCAATTTCCAATAGTGAATAAAACAGGGATAAGTTACCCAATCGGTATTTTAGAAGTGATTTACATCTATCTACGGGAATTAAAAATGATGCATTTTGCATAGCATTTCCATCACCAAAGCAAACATCACATATTTTTGTAATCGGACACGATAAACATTTATCTCCCAGCGCATTATTGTATTTCCGAATAAGATTGGCGATTACATGCCAATCAAGACCATTTTTCACGTCTCCTATGGGCATTGTGGGATTTACACGCTCACATATATCAAAAGTGCCATCTACCCTTACATTTATTTTTGTTCCAGGAAGACAGGTAACGGTAAAAGGAATTATATTCATTCTTTTATCGAACGCTCTCATATGTAGATAAAGAGGAATGAATCTAGGGGCAAAGTAAACCTTTGAAAAAAGAGCGGGGTCCTTTTTATTCTCCAAATCATTTTTAAATCTTTTCAACATATGAATTTCTTGTTTGAAAAACCTCTCTCTTTCACTTTTTGTAAAACGGTCATAGTAGTTATCTACTTGACCACCCGGTGCTACAGGATCAGCAAACATAACATTCCAATGATTTTCTTCAAAAAAACGTTCAACCGCTTCTAAATCAGTATTCCAATCATATACACATATAAATCCCATTTGTGTTAAATAATCAGGATGACGTTCAAAAAACCTTTTGATATTTTTGTTAACAATATCAAATGAACCACGTCCAGTCACAGTTACTCGGTTTCGGTCGTGGTTTTCTTTATTGCCATCTAAACTTATGGCGAAAAATATATTATTCTTTACTATAAAATCGGACACCTCATCATTCAATAACATACCATTACTTGTCATGACAAAATTGATACGGAGAGGTGTATTTTCTCGGGCGTATTGAATTAATTTATCCATGATTGATAAACAAAGCAGCGGCTCCCCACCATAGAAACTAATAGCAATTTTTTTGCCGGGATTTCTAATTGCCGCTTTCTCGTTAAGTTTAAAAAAGTAATCTATAGCCCTTTTCCCTGTTTCTAGTTTCATAGCATTTTTGCTCGGTTTTCTTGAGTATGTATAATTATCCGAATATATACAGTATTTACACCGCAAATTACAATCCTCAGTTAAATTTAATATTAACTGCTTCGCCATTGTTGGATAATGAAGAAATTGCTCTATAATATCTTCTGTTTTAAAGGATTCTACGTTCTGAAGGAGTCCATTTTTTCCTCTCGGTGAACTGCAAAATCTGCCGTATGTCTGACACCATCGCTCTATGAATTTCAAAGCACCATTAACATATGTTTCAGGATATTCTTTTATCAGCTTTGCACGAACAGTATCGATGTCATACTTTGGATATAGATCGATCGCTTTTTTTAACAACTCATTAACCGGGAAAATAGCCCCTGAATTATCGTCATATATGTATTCACCATTACTCATGGTTTTGAAGAGTAGAGTTGTATTAGTCTGTGTAGTCATTGATAAACCTCCATTTATACTTATATATTATAAGTATTATTCTCAAAAAGTCAAGATTGTCTACGGTGTTCTGATTATAAGTAAGACAGCTATAAGGCTAGCGTATAGGCTTATAGCTGTCTTTTGATTCTTTGGGTGATATCTCAGACTAGGATATCCATTGCAATCACAGCGCTAAGTGCTTAAGAAATAAACCATCCCCAGACGACTGCAGCAATATGTTCAACATACTGATCGATTCCTGATTGATTCGCAAGCTGATTACCAGCATCGACAGAAGCTGTACCGCCTTCAGAGCTCAGTTCAGATCCTCCTACTGACCCCAAAACTGCTCCAACTCCACCAGATGCTCCGCATGCTGTCAAGCATGCTGCTTCACAGAGGGCAGTGCAGGTTACCCAACAACTGCCACACGAACACGGCGCTTCACAACCACCGAGTCCAGAACAACTTGCTGAATGAGTTTCATATGTTGGCATGATAGCCTCCTTTTTTTTGTTTTTAAAGATCTGTGTTATTGAATAAGCAATATGTGTGCCAGAATGGGTTAGTTTGTACACAAAAAGTCTTGAAATTTCATGGAATTTTAGTGGGTGTTTTTTTGCACTTTGGGGGCTTGTTAAAAGATGGTGAATTTTACTACAGTTCGATTGCAATCATATTAATGTGCACTAGTGCGTGATTATAAAAATCTCCATATTTCATATGGTTAGAATGAAATTTAGTGATTTAGAAAAAAGCGGCACGTTTTCCGCCGTTTCTAGTGACTGTGGATTTTTTCAACCGCTTTCTGGGCTTTTTCTACATAGTGCAGATTTCCTACTGATTCAAATATCTGTTTTGCACGCTGTAGTGATTTTTGGGCTTCTTTTATTTTTTTCTCCTTTTTGTAGG
>Ga0111226_1047_pt1 | contig 13978 bp, 5 predicted proteins | sample DeeMarSWOR152_54_FD_80390 | JGI IMG/M metagenome (GOLD analysis project Ga0111226, IMG submission 80390) | candidate division TA06 bacterium DG_78 | reverse complement strand
AGAATAAAAATGTCAAATGTCAAATTTCAAATTTCAAATGAATACCAACCCACCTCGGCACGGAAAGAGTCGGGAAAATCAAATGTCAAGAAAAAATTGTCATTTGTAATTCAATTGGCATTGGTCATTTATCATTTGTCATTAGTAGGAGTTTCGTGCTGTGGTTATTCGACCCGTTCATTACTACCTGATTACATACAAAAGGTACACATTAAAATATTTGAAAATCGTACAGTAAAGGCTGGATTAGATGAATTGGCGACGAATACTGTTATCGAGGCATTCCGTAGTGGGTCTAATCTGCGTATTGTCGATGAGAAGAGCGCGGATATCATTATTGAAGGTACTGTTTCAGGTTTTTCAAAAGATCCTCACACCTACACAAGTGACCAGACCATCATTGATTACAAGATAACGATTAAATTTACCATTCGGTGTATTGATAGGATAAAAAACGAAATTTTTTGGGAAGGTGATGTTTCAGAGTGGGTAACATACTCAACAAATGAAGATGAGGGTATAAACGAAGCGATTGAGAAAACCGCTGAACGATTGGTAACAACAATTTTAACAAATTGGTGATATGAAAATTTGTGTGAAGAAGGGATAATACGAAGGGAGATTCTATGAAGAGAAGATTGATTGATATCCAAGACCTTTACAAAATAAAGTTTTTAAAAGAAATTGCCCTCTCTCCTGACGGTAATAAGATTGCCTGCACTATCGAGTGGATGGACAAAAAAAAGAACAAATATTTTTCAAATCTTTATGTTATCACGGATGATGGTGAAAAACACCACTACATACGGGGTAACAAGAACATAAAAAATCCTCAATGGTCACCCAACGGGAAGTTCATCTCATTCGTTCTTACCGAAAAAGAAGAACAGAATATCTGGTTCATTCCGGTGGATGGTGGCGAAGCATTTGCCCTTACCGATACTAAGGGATTTTTTGAAAAATATGAGTGGACACCTGATTGCAAAAATATCATATGTGAGTTCACTATAAAGAAAGAGGATAAAGAAAGAATCCCAGAAAAGGGGAAACCACCGCTCTATTATCACATTAAAAATGCTCTATACAAAGTCGATGGTTTTGGTATCTTACCCGAAGAGAGAAGTCATATCTGGAAAATAAATGTAAGGTCTGGCAAGATGGTCCAATTGACCCATGGGCAGAATGGTGATTATTCACCATCTGTATCACCGGACGGAAAGAAAATTGTTTTTATTTCCAACCGTAATAAAAACTGGGAAGAGAAGTTTACATATATTGATATTTTTATTATTGATATTAATGGGGAAAAAGAAAAGAGAGTCAAGACACCCGTGGGTCCTAAGGGTAGACCAGTATTTTCTCCCAACGGAAAAATGATTGCCTATATAGGTAGGAAATATCCCGATGAATATGTTGGATGGCGCAATTACTATTTATGGGTGGTTCCAGTACGCGGCGGTAAGGCAGTAAATATCACAAAATCACTTGGTAGATCACCATATGATATGACCATCGATGATTTGGGTCACTACGATGTTAGTTATCTGAAGTTTAGTAATGATAGCAGGTCAATATTTTTTACAGCATCGGATAATGGTAGCACGAATTTGTATGTAGTCGATGTAATGACTCATAAGATCAGAAAATTTATAGGCGAAAGTGAACGGATTTATGCTTTTGATTATAATGGTGAGGATACCTTCGCACAGGCGATTAGTAATCCGATTGATCCAGGTAGTCTTTATATCTTCAGAAACAATATACGAAAGAAAGTGGTCGATCTCAATAGAAATTACTTCAATACCCATCGAGTTGCCAAACCAGAAGAATTTCGATTTAAAGGAGACAAGGGTGATGATATCCATGGTTGGTTATTAAAGCCGCCGAATTTTAACAAAAAGAAGAAATATCCATTGATTGTACAAATCCATGGAGGTCCACATATGGCATACGGAAATTCTTTTTTCCACGAGTTTCAAGTCCTTGCTGCAAACGGCTATATTGTATTTTATTCAAATCCGCATGGTAGTCAGGGATATGGTGAGAAATTTGCTAGGGCATTGCATAATAGGTGGGGTATCCCTGATAGCAAAGATATTTTGAAGGCAGTCAAACTACTCACACAGCGGAAATATATTGATAAGAAAAGAATGGGTGTGATGGGTGGAAGCTATGGAGGCTTCATGACTAATTGGCTCATCGGCCACACAGATATTTTTCGAGTGGCAGTGACCATGAGGAGTGTCGTGAGCATGTTTTCACAGTGCGGCTCTGACTACGGATTTCTCCGTAATCGAAGTTTCAAAGGTAATTGGTGGGAAAAGAATAATTTTCAGTTCTATTGGAACATGTCGCCACTCAAATATGTTAAGCATATGAAGACACCTCTCCTCATTATCCACAGTGAGCAGGACCACCGTTGTCCAATAACTCAAGCTGAAGAATTATTTGTTGCGCTCAAGATACTCAAACGTGATGTTGAGATGGTTCGTTTCCCTATTGATGGTCATGAACTATCACGACATGGTACTCCGCGCAGAAGAGAGAAGAGATTAGCTTGTATTTTAGATTTTATTGGCCGTTACTTGAAAAAATAGCGTAATAAATCGGCTATGCATGTTATCCTCATTTTTGCGTTACTCGTGCTTTTCTATATTGTCTGGAAATACTGGAGTCTGGCAATCGGTGCTGGGTATGACCCGACACCCATGGATAGAGTTCATAAGATGCTCGAGCTCGCACAGGTGAATGAGAAGGATGTTCTCTATGACCTTGGTAGTGGTGATGGAAGGATTGTGATGACTGCAGCGAGGAAATACGGTGCGCAGGCAGTTGGTATCGAGGCTGATCCCTTTAGGTATATTTTTTCGTGGTTCATGGTGGTATTTTCTGGCTACAAAAAGAGGGTGCAGTTACAATTTGGTAGTTTCTTCAAGAAAAATTTGGACAAAGCAACTGTGATCACCGTTTTTCTCTATGGTCCAACAAATAATAAATTGAAGGAGAAGTTTCAAAGAGAATTGAAGCCAGGGACACGTATTGTTTCATACATCTGGGAGTTCAGTGGCTGGGAACTAGAAGATGCCCTGCCAGGAGATAGAATTTACCTTTATGTGATTTAATTAATTGAAGAAAAGAGATGGTAACGGAGGATTGACTCTGTAGCGTATGTGCGTATACTTTTATCGAAATGAAATGTGATATATCAATAGTAATCGTTAACTACAACGTCAAAGCATTTCTCGAACAGTGCCTCATGGCGCTCGAACGGGCTCGACATAATTTCAATATTGAAGTACACGTGGTCGACAATGCATCAGTCGACGGCAGCCAGGCGATGGTGAGAAAGAAATTTCCCCATGTTCACTTAATCGATAACCACAAAAACCTTGGATTTGGAAAAGCAAACAACCAGGCATTGAGAATAACTAAGGGCGAATATGTACTCATCTTAAATCCAGATACACTCATTCAGGAAGATACCCTCGTTGTTCTGAAAGAATTCCTCGATACGCACAAGGATGTCGGAGCGGTTGGTTGTAAGCTAATAAATCCTGATGGTTCATTCCAAATTAACAGCCGCAGAAGTCTTCCGACGCCGTGGGTTGCTTTTACAAAGATTGTTGGTCTTGGTATATTCTTCCCAAAGAGTAAGCTCTTTGGTAGATATAATGTAACCTACCTCGATTCTGACCAAGAAAGCGAGGTGGATGTCCTTTCCGGTTCTCTCATGATGGTGAGAAAATGCATCCTTGATAAAATTGGTTATTTTGATGAGGATTATTTCATGTATGGAGAAGATATTGATATGTGCTATAGGATTAAGAAATCAGGTTCAAAGATATATTATGTTCCGAAAACCAAAGCGATACATTATAAGGGAGAGAGCACAAAGAAAAGTGAATTTTCTTTTATTGCTAATTTTTATACTGCAATGCTCATTTTTATTCATAAACATTTCAAAGGTCACTACTCTATCTTTCTACGATTTATATTAGTGTTTGGTATTTACAGCCGCGCATTTTTTGCTTATGTCTGGCGGATAGTAAAGAAACTCGCATCACCACTATTAGATTTTATGCTCATTATTTTGAGTTTTTACCTGGCAACTAAAATCTGGCTTCCCCATTACCCGGTTGAGCGGTTTCGTATTGTATTACCCATATATACGTTCATCTGGTTTATCAGCGTTTATTTTTTTGGTGTGTATCATTCAAAAGGCAAATATCACTTGAAACCAATTCTCTGGAGCAGTATCACTGGATTGCTGATCAATGCAACCTTCACCTATTTCTTCAAACAATTTGCATATTCTAGGGTGGTTGTTCTCATTTCATTCCTACTCATTGTTGTTTTCTTAAGCATGTGGCGTATTGTTTACCGCATTGTTGGTCCTGTGGCAAAAAGCGGGCCACTTTCAAAAATCCGTCGCGCAATAATTATTGGAGCTGGAAAAGAAGGGAAGAGAATACTAAAACAACTTCAGGAAAGACCTGATGTGCACTACGAGGTATGTGGATTTGTCGATTTTGATCCACAGAACGTTGGTAAAGAGATTGATGGCACTGAAGTGTTAGCGACGATAGATAATATAAAAGATGTCATACGCATCGATAACATTAACGATGTTATCTTTTCTTCAGATCGGCTTACTAATGCACAAATACTGGAGACGATTGTGCGCGCCCAAGGAAGTGATGTTAATTTTAGAATAGTTCCGCATCAACTTGAATATATAGTTGCTAAATCATCCGTTGACGAGATTGATACTGTTCCACTTTTGGATATCAGAGGTTTTGCTGATCCTCTTGATCTACTCGTAAAGAGGATTTTTAACGTAATAGTATCTTCTGTTGTTATAATCATTAGCTCACCGCTTCTATTGATCAATTTCATCATTGGTGGTAAATTTGACAAAAAAATAATCGTTGGCAACGCGGGTGAACCAGCGAGTATTAACTTATTTAAAGGTGGGATAGGTTTTTTAAAATTGATACCATTATATTTTTATGTTTTCTCGGGAAGGTTGAGTATTGTTGGTTCAGAAATAACAGAATTTAAACAGGGTAAGTATCGGCCTATTTATAAGCCAGGTCTTACAGGACTTGTTCAGATAAAATCGAAAGAAAAGAAAAAAGCACTCACCCAGCAAGAAAAAGATTACTATAACCTATATTATGTAAAAAATCAGTCTATTATTACGGATTTGCAAATACTTCTGAAGGCAATATTCTAATTTGCGAATTCAATCTAACACGTATGGGTTAATTGTTATATGGAGCATAATTAAATTGAAAAAAACGCCAAACAATGACCTTCCTACGATAAAACCGTATAACTAATAACCAGACTTTAAAAGACCTCGAGGGGATCCACATCTATTTCGAGAATACAATTTTTTGGTTTATATGAGGTGAGAAATTTTAGTTTTCTACGTTGGAATTTTGTTGTGGTTTTAAGGAGTATGAAGACGCGATAATTTTTTCTTATTCTGTAATAGAATGACCGGTTGGGACCGAAAACCTTGAGATTTTTTATCCTTGTGAAAATATCAAACAATTTTTGTGCTTCTGACCACGCCGTGTTTTCATTTTCTCCTTTAAGACGTATGAGAATCAATTTTGAAAATGGTGGAAATTTGAGTTCTCTCCGTAACTTCATTTCTTGGGCATAGAAATTTGGAAAGTCCTGTAGTTGACTAAAAAGAGCTGAATACAGTTCAGGATGGAATGTCTGCATGAGAACCGTGCCTGGTTTTTTACCTCTTCCAGATCGTCCAGCAACCTGTGTGAGCAGTTGAAATGTTCGCTCACTACTGCGAAAATCTGGGATATGTAATACAACATCAGCATTCACAATACCAACCAATGTGACTTCTGGAAAATCAAATCCTTTTGTCACCAATTGTGTTCCGAGCATGATTTGCGCATCGCCTTGCTCAAATGTTTTGAAGATTTTTTCTGCTTGTCCCTTTTTCCGCACACTATCGCGGTCTAACCGTACAACTGATGCTTTTTGATTACTCATCCTAATGATGTTATTCATCAGTTCTTCTATTCTTTGAGTTCCGGCTCCGCGGTAGAGGAGTGTACCACGACTGCACTTTGGGCAGATACGCAATACCTTCGATTTGTAACCACATATATGACATGTCAGAGAAGCTGCGTCCTTTTTTTCTTTTTTATGATAGACAAGTAGTAATCTACAGTACGGACATTTTGCAGTAAAACCACAATTTGGACATAAGAGGCTCGGTGCAAAGCCACGTCGGTTCAAGAAAAGTATAACTTGTTCATTATTTTTAAGTGCCTCTACTATTTTTGTCTCGAGTTTTGGAGAAATAAATTTTTTACGTTCGCGCCTGAGGTCAATTATTTCAATTTTAGGGAGCGGTTTGGCATCAATCCTTTCCCGGAGCGTAAGCAGGTGATACTTACCAATACCTGCATTGTGGTAGGACTCTAGTTGCGGTGTCGCGCTACCCAGAACGACTGTACAATTCTCAAATTTACCACGCATTACAGCAACATCACGCGCATTATAGCGTGGCATGCGTTCATGTTCCTTGTACGATTGATCATGTTCTTCATCGACGATGATTAATTGTAAACCAGGCATCGGAATAAAAATTGTAGAGCGTGGTCCTATGACAACTCTATATTTTCCTTGTTTGATAGCATACCAAATATTTCTTCTTTCTTTCTCAGAAAGCGAAGAGTGAATTGTGACGACATCATTCTTAAATCTTTCCTGAAATCGTTGATACAGAAGTGGTGTCATCGATATTTCAGGAACGAGAACCAGTGTATGGCCACCATTTTTTATAACTTCATCCACACATCTTAGATAAACTTCAGTTTTACCACTGCCAGTAATACCATACAAAAGAAATGTCTCAAAACACTCTTTTTTTAAAGCATCGAGAATTCTTTTTATCGCCTGACTCTGAGGGTATGTTGGTGATGGTGTTTTTACTACTCGTCTGGATTCACGAGGAATCTCGGTTATTTCATACTTTTTTAATATCTTTGAAGGAAGCGCCAGTCGCAATACTTCTCCGAGATTCGAAAGATAGTATTCAGCGATCCATTTATAGAGTTCAAGAGAATGAAGTGGAAGAAATTGCTGTTCTACCACCTGTTCGATATCTTTCATGCCACAAACATCACGCTGTGAGTTTATGTTGATGACGACTCCGTACTTCAATGTGTTACGGAGCGGAACAAAAACGAGGTCGCCTACGTGAACATCGCCCGAGGTGTGATAGGTGAAAAAGTCGAGTTTTGTTCTAGGAATAGCAACATCAACGTTCATTGTTCAATTATAATAACCTCGTCATAAATGTCAATGTATCAAAAGATGGTTATTGGGTTAGGAAGCTTGATTAAAAATCCAACGTCCAAACCTTTGCCTTTAGACGATAATTTTAGGTGTTGGGATTTTTGGAAATTTATTATCTGGCTTGACATATAATACTATTTTGATTATATTTTCTATGACCAAGGAGAAACTGGAAATGATTCTTCTTAGTAAGCTTCAAGCACCAGAAATAAAGACAAAAACATTGCGCCGTGAGCGTTTATTAAATCTATTGTCGAAGAATTTGAATAAAAAAGTGATTTCATTATGTGCTGCAGCCGGTTACGGTAAAACAACGTTATTATACCAATTTTTATCGAGCAAGAAAATTCCTAATATATACTATCATCTTGAAAAGACCGATGCTGAGCCTGCAGTATTTTTGGAGTATTTAGTTGCTGGAGTACGGAAAATCATACCCAATTTTGGCAAAAAGACAGAGGGGCTTAGTCGATACTTCAATTCTCCTCAAAAATATCGAGAGATAATTATAGGTACATTTATTAACGAAATTATTGAAAGTATTAAAAAGGATGTATTCATTATTCTTGAAGATTATCATTTGTTAGATTCTTCTGAGCAGATAGATAAGATTTTAGAATACATTTTGGAACATCTGCCTCCACACTTGCATTTTATTATTACCTCGAGGACCAAACCATCGATGTCCTTGTTGCTAATGAGAGCAAGAGACGAGCTTTTTGAATTGACTACTCAACATTTAAGATTTACCAAGGATGAGATTAGACACCTTTTTGGAAAAGTATACGCTACTCCATTAAAAGAGCCCGAAATTAAATGGGTTGAAAGATATTCAGAAGGTTGGCCAACAAGTCTGAGATTGATATTACAGTCATTCGATTATTCGGAAGATGTTATATCTTTTGAGCAGGTAAGGAAAGTACTAGAAAGTCACCGCGAATCACGCTCCACTGTTTTTAACTACTTTGCAGAAGAAATATATAATCGTGAATCAAAAGAAATACAGCAATTTTTAATTGATTGTTCGGTCTTGGAATGGGTTACTCCTGGTTTATGTGATACTGTTACAGGAAGAAGTGATTCTGCTAATATTTTATCCAGACTTACAGACCGAAATATGTTTCTGTTTAGGATTCCCCAATTAGGCTACCGATTCCATAATCTATTTAGAAATTTCTTATACAGTAAACTTTCGGATATAAACAGGGGAAAGAGAATCTACCATCGGGCGGCAAATTTTTACTCTCGGGAAAATCAGTTAGAAGAAGCAGTAAAGTTCTATTTGCAGGCAGAAGAATATGATAAAGCGGCATCTATTATTGAAAGGATTGGATACAATCTCATTGAGCAAGGAAAGAGTGCCATTATATGTTCCTATATTGAACAAATACCAAGTTCAATACATGATCAGCAGTCAGAGTTACTTATCCTTCATGGGCGCTCATTATTGCATTCAGATCGTTTTGATGAGGCAAAAAATATTTTTTTGAAAACAGCCAAGATGTTGAAAAACTGTGTGAGAAATCGCGCAAAACATGCTTCGGTGCTTAATGACTTAGGATTAATCAATCTTGAACAAGGGAAATTAAGTGTCGCGAAAAATTGGCTAAATAAGGCATTGAATATCTGCCCAAGAAGTGCAAAAATCACCAAGTCAGCGATTTTAGGCAATCTCGCACAACTTAATTTTTATTTAGGAATGAGTAGCAAAAATTTATCGAAGATTACAGAATGTTTTGAAAAAGCCTGGGGATTAGTTAAAAAGGACCCCCATATGAGCCATTTAGCAATCCTTAACAATTGGGCAATAATTGAGCAAAGTTTTGGAAATATAAAACAGGCATATCCAAAAATGCATGAAATTGTTGAGTATTTAGAAGATAACTATGATCCTCATTGTGGTGTGGCATTTTTTAACGCTGCAAATACGAGTCTGTCCCTGGGATATATAAAAGAGGCAAAATCAATTCTTGATTCAGGTATCAAAGTATGTACTCCCTACAATGATCAATTATCAATGGCGTCACTTTGGCTTGGTTATGCACGGTTAAATCAGGAATTGGGTGATATAGTAAAAGCAAAGCAATTTGTTCATAAATCATTAGAGATTTTTGAACAAATAGGCATTGGCAGGAATATTATTAATGCACACCAACGTGCATGTAAGATACATATCAAGGCGGGTGACCTTAATGGTGCAGAAAAACACCTCTCTCGGATATGGGATTTAAAAAAGAGTATAGCAGATATGGAATCCATCTCACCGCGTTTATTGGAAGCAGAGTTGAGAATTGTTCAAGGTAAATTTAATGAGTCCAAGGAGATCCTATTGGATTTACTGAGATTGGCGCAAAAGTATAAACTAATTTTCAAATTATTTTCCATTTATATTGAATTATGTAAAGTGTTCTATTATCAAGAGAAAATGAGTGAAACTACTTCTTATTTGAAGCAAGCACTAAATATTAGCCATGAAAAAGGATATGATTACTTATTATCTAAAGAATTGCAAAAAGAAAAATGGATGTTACCAAAAATAATGCGTGAAAACATTGAGAAAAAATACATAATGTCAATCATTAAAAAATCTAAATTAAATATTCATTGGGTTGATGCCTTTCTATTTAATGTGCCAAGGATTTTTATTGATGATTACGAGATAAAAGACAGATTATGGGAAACAATCAAGGCAAAGAAACTTTTATTCTATTTGTTATACCAAAAAGATGAAAAAATTACCTTTGATTCAATTATTAGTGTCTTCTGGCCAAATGCCTCACATGCAAGTGCCAGGTTTAGCCTGCGTAAGGCAAGACAACACATAAGAAAAGCCTTTAAATCGGGAGCAAATAAATTCGGTGATTTGATTGAATTTAATAAAGATCTTTATCAAATAACACCAAAAGTTTCTATTGCATTAGATACTGAAGAATTTCAATCTTTAGTTACACAAGCAAAAAAATTAGAAATCAGAGATGGAAATTTAGAATCTTGCCTACGCCGGGCAATAAGCATTTATAAAGATGGTTTTGCTGTTGGATGGTATGATGCATGGGTTGAGGAGTTACGACAATATTATAATGGTTTATACGAAGAATGTCTTAAAATGCTGGCTGATTTTTATTTGAGGAAGAATAAATTTAATGAAGTAATTCTTTGGTATAAAAAATTGATATCATTAAATTTCTATGAAGAAGAGTATCATCGTAAGTTGATGAAGGCGTATGCAAAATTAGAAAAATATAAGAAGATGACTCAAGATTTTGAGAAACTCAAGGATGTATTAAAGAAAGAATTGGGTGCAAACCCCCAGAAAGAAACTACAAATCTTTTTAAATCCCTCATAAAGTAAGAAAGCTCAATAAGGCTGATACAAGGTTTAAGAGGGCTATTAATGCTATGTTTTGATGACCTCCCCTATCAGCGTTTGGGAACTTCACGTTTTTTTCACGGTTGATGATTATAATATATCAAGAAAGAAAGGAGGTGATGCTCAATAGGATTTTATCAACACACAGTAACCGGGAGGGAATTATCAGGGGGGCATTATTTAGAACGTTAATAACAATAAGTACAAAAGGGGGTAATTATGAGCAGATTGATCATTATTATAATATTCACAGGATCAGCCTTGTTTGCATTTGATCCAGCTTACCATATATATTTAGGTTCGCAGACTTTCGATGTCTGGCAGGATTTCGATCCCGATTTTTACGAGCAGCTTGCCGGTCCAAATCCAAATACAGAAGCTCGTAGGTTTTACTATATCGGATTGACGCTTCCTGATATGTTTAATTACCAAGATGGAATAGCTAATTTAATTGACAAGTTGTATGATTTGCGTGATGAGATTGAGGCGATATTTGACAAAGTACCTCTTATTATACAGGATGTGACAAAAAATAATGTACAAGCTCGTGTCATATTCAATGATCCACCACCAAATTATAATCTACAAAAGTTATGGGAAATGGCTAATTGGACGAGAGAACATCAATCTGAACCATGTCATCGTGCTCTTGTCTATGGAACTTTAATGCACGTTATACAAGATTTATTTGCCCATCAAGTTCTTCAGCCTTCTCGATTTGGTCATGGATTTGCCGTTGCTTCAGATAGCATGAATGCTTATTATGATCCATTAATGCTTGTTGAATTCTATCACGAACTTTTTACACCTACTTATATACAAAACTGGGATTTTATCAAAGATAGACTTTTTCGTGCACGGATATGGTTGGGAGGCGATTTCTATACAGATGCTAATCCAGGTGTGGGGTATTTCGATTTTCAACCAATCTATAATCTAGCAGGCCAACGCATAGAAGGATGGCAGGATCGGAATTTCGATGATGTGCAAACTTTTGTTGATGCTGCCAATGCAAAAAATTACTCAATACAGAATTTAACTAGAGAGCGACTAGAGGCCTATATTCATGGTTGGAGTTTAATGATGTTTTTACTCTATGGTTATCGAAAAGGAGGTGGAGACTATGGTGGTGTTTTGGCTCATCCAAATTGGACTTTCTCACAAATCTTTAATTATTATTGGGATATGGGAGATGATTATTTTAGGGTAAGTCAGGTGCCCAATCTTTGTGCATTATTTCAGACATTTGGAGCCGAAGGGTTAGAATATTGGTTTGGTGCTGCTCTTTTCGATCTTGGTGTAGACGACATACTACAGGAATGGACTGACAAAATTATTGAAGCTTATCTTGGTTCTCATCCGTGGCCTTGGTATTTTGAAAATCCTGAAGGCATAGATTTGGTTTACTGGAATGCAATTCCATTAGAATATAAAACTGATAGTCTTGAGCATTTGTATCATATTGTGAGACGAGAAATAGAATACTGGAGTAATTATGCATCAATAATGAAACCGAACTTGCGGACAAGCTATTATCGAGAACATCCAGATGCAGTTGCATTTAAACCAATGATAAAAGCTACATTAGATAATGGATATAGTTATTATGATTATGATGATTGGAATTTGTCGAGGAAAGCTGGATTATCAGGTGGTATTCACTCAATTCCTGATGCTTATTACCGGCGTCAACCAGGAATTTCAAAAATGCGATTTCAGGATGGTAGTACACCCATATTTGCACCCATGTCCATCGCAATTGAAGGTCCAGCAAAATATATTGATTTGAATTACAAAGTTGTGACTTTTGGACCGACAATTCTTGAAATATGGGGGAAGAACGAAGGCGGTGGAGGTACGCCTTCATTGTTGAATTCACAGAACCTCAGTGGTCCTCAAATCTGCATAGGGTGTCTTAGTATCAATGCCCAATCTGCAGTAAACCAGGGTTACCGAGAGATAAGTTTTGTAGTGAAAACAAAAAACATAGAAATCCCTGATCTCTATTCGGTAATGCTTGATTCGGATTATAGGGATGCTTATAATTCTCATTTTGCCATTTACAATAATCAGTATTACCAATCTGTGTTTAAGAATGGCGATCCAACGCGTACTGCATCTGAGAACCCAATAGATAATCCAATTTTCTGGTGGCCTTATGTATTAAGTGTTTATCCTGCACCTGCTGCTCCCTCAAATCTCATCATTATTGAGCAATTTGACCCGAATTCAATAATACTTCAGTGGCAGGATAATTCTAGTATTGAAGCAGGATTTAAGATTGCCAGGAAGGTCGATGATGGAGAATGGAATGAGAACTATAAGACAGTAGGAGCCAATACTACACAATGCCCAGATACTGTTTCGTTTTTACAGAAATATAGTTATAAAGTCAGGGCCTATGATGATCAGGGCTATTATTCAGATTGGTCCAATATTGTCGAATTCACAAGTGGTGTGCTCGTTCAATCGGATTATTCCAAGATGAGTGCTTACAATAACGGCAGTAAAGTAGTAATACATGGGAATTGCGTATATATTGCATTTGTTAAGAATAAAGGAAATTATGGTGGTGCAGAGAAAGTTTGCTGTTTACGGTCAACCGATGGCGGTCTGACTTTTATTGAAAACGAACTTTGGACTGCAGGCCAGCCTTATTGGTCTGGTTTGATAGATTATCCTTCATTAACACTCGATAATAATGGTACTCCTCATGTTGTCTGGGGTGACATTGCAAACCGGACGTATGATTGCTATCGAAAGTATTATTATTCCAAGTTCGAGGAGGATAACTGGACAACTCCTGTTTCGATTTATGGTAGGGTATTACCTGGTGAAAATCCTGACTCGACTTATCTCAGTCCACCTTCATTTGTCATCAAGGGAGATAGTGGATTTGTGACTTTCCGTGAAAATTTTTCTGGCGATTATGAAGGTCTTAACCTTATTAGGTTCGCGTTATCTAATCCTGCTGGCCGTGTTATCGAGACGATTAGACCAGGTCAATATGGATTTCCGCCTGCGATCGATTTTGTGCAAAATGGCAGTGCGGTGCTTGCATACCCTGATTACGAATACGAGGGAGAACTCTTTCTTATTTATCGATATGTCAATGATAGTTGGCTTGAGGATCCTTTATCATTAGCCGAGTATGCTGGTGTACCGTCAATATGTAGCAAATATGATATTGCATACATTACCTATCATCATCAGTATAATAATGATAGCGTAGCACTTGCAACACTGCATCTCGGCGGTGGAGGAGAG
>Ga0111226_1046_pt1 | contig 14203 bp, 9 predicted proteins | sample DeeMarSWOR152_54_FD_80390 | JGI IMG/M metagenome (GOLD analysis project Ga0111226, IMG submission 80390) | candidate division TA06 bacterium DG_78 | reverse complement strand
AATTGTCTTTGTAATTCTATTGGCAATAGTATAGACGATCCTATTATCAATGAGTTCTTCTCTAAGTAAACCGTACGCTTTCAGGTGTTCAATACTAACATAAATTTCCGGTCCTGCGATAAACTTAAATATCTTCACATCTAACGGTGCATTAAACAGTGATATAAATTTTAGGATTTTTTTCTCACTGGTATTCAATTTTTTTAATCTGTTTTTTTGAAACTCTTCAATTTTGGTTGGAATTGTAACTTTTTTTAACGACTTCTCTTTAATGCGCCATGAGCCTTCCTGATAGTAAAGAATATTGTCATCAAAAAGCGTACTAAGGATTTCGACAATAAAGAGGGGATTCCCGCCGCTATATTCATGGAGCCATTGAGCAAATCGTGATTGAGACTTAATTTTGAAAAATGTCTTCTCTAAAAGCCTGCGCGTTTCGTCCACGTTGAATGTTCTCATAGTAATATTGTCGAAACCCAAATTCTCTATTTTCTCTTCGGGTTTTGACGCTATAATTAATACGATATTCGAATTTTTTATGCCATAACCAATATATCGCAATAAATTTAAATCATAAGCTGATAAACTTTCACAGTCATCAATTATTATTACAATTTGTTTATTCTTGGCAAGTATTAATAGCTGTATTAAAATCTCGTCATACATTTGTAATTTATCTTTATATTTTGAGAAATCTACAATTGTATAATTAATAAACCGACACAGTTTATTGAAAAAAGTGAAACTTTGTTCTGGAATATAATATAATACATCATGACCATCCATTAAAAATTTGAATTTCAATTCTTTTAATAATCTCGTCTTCCCAGAACCAGTATCACCAAAAAGAATGATTGTTTTACCTTTGTTCTCTAATAATGGACTGAAGATTTCAGATATTTTCACAAAACCAGTTTTTGGCAGGGTGGTTTTATACGACGTTTTTTTCAATTTTCTCGTGGGAATAGATTTGCTAAATGTAGTCTGGAGTTCCATGAGCGACGGCCTCACAGCGGGTTCTTTAGAGCAAAGACGAACGATGATATTATTCATTTCTTCTGATATACCTTTGATCGGCCTACCAGAATCTTCTGGGTTGGTTCCAGTAATAATTTCATAAATTATAATACCCAATGAATAAAGGTCTGCGCGACAGTCAATATTAATACCCTTAAATACCTCGGGTGCAATATAGCCTAATGTTCCGGCTTGCTCAACTTTCTCTGAAATGTTTCCGGCAAAACCAAAATCAATAAGAACAGTTCTCTCTTGTTTAGCATCATAGAGAATATGTTCGGGTTTTAAATCACTGTGTACAAACCCCTTTTCGTGTATCATACCTAAGCCATCGATAACTTGTAAGAGTGCCGATAACAACCTCTTTGAATAACCCTTAAAATGAATATTTATCGGCTGTCCTTCTATATACTCGAGAGTAAAAAATGTCCTATCACCATCTGCTTTGCCATAATCATGGACGCGAACAACATGAGGATGTCTAAACTGAGACAGGATCTTAAATTCTCGCGTAATTATCTCATTCCATCTATGCTCACGAGCAATTTTTAAAACTAAAGGATTTGTCTTAAAATCTTTGACTTTGTAAATAATCGTGTAGTTAGTCTCCTCAACTTTTTCGATAATGTGATAGTTTTCTATTTGCTTATTTCTCTCCATTATAGTGAATTCTATCTGGCTTTGCTCCAATGTCAATAATTTTGTCTGCGCTTTTTAGTCCTTTCCGGAAATCTCAAAAAGAGCCTTGACAAATACAGAATTGTTATTATAATAGACTGGAGGTGGACATGATTTTACTCACGTTTTTTCTTCTTGCAGAATTAAGTAGAACCTCAGGATTAATTGATATTCCTATTGCTCCACAGGATGAAATGATGGGAGTATTTAGTATCGGAGCTAAATATTCATTACCTGTATTCAGTGATGATCCGTACTTATACGATGAGATTGATGCAGAACCGAATGATTTTGATGTATTTCTGAAATATGGATTTAATCGCGGTGAAATTGCGATATCCATGTTTACGCCAAACACCTTTGTTTTAAGTGCAAAATATCTCGTTATCCAAGAACAAAAACTTGTGCCTGCAATCTTTATTGGCGTTGATGATATATCGTACAGCCAGCATATCTCAACCCTTGGAAGAGGAGATACTATTGGGTTTTTAGAAGAACAAGGTTATGCTTTGTACGGCGGCGGTAGGCCTCCTGAATTATTCTCAGGGTATGTTGCCGTACAGAAATCAATTTCACCGTATTTTAATCTTGTGTTTGGTCTTGGTCGTGGTAGGTTTGTTGGCTATGGACCACGGAGTCATGTTTTCAATACAGATCTCTTCGTATTGGGTGATGAGTATGATTCAGGAGACCATTCTGGCTGGGCATTTGGTGTGTTTATGGGTGGTGCTATAAAACTCCCCATTGGTTTAGAATTCATTGTGGAAATGGATGGCAGGGATGCAAATACCGGGATCAAATATACTCACAAATATTTTACTACGACCTTTGCAATTTCAAAGGTTGAACAATTCTTCGGTGACAAACCATTCTCACCGAGATATGTATTTGGTCTTGAGATGAATAATCGTTTTATGACTGAGAAACCGAAAATTGGCACGATTGAATGCATTGTCCAAGATATTACCTCTAAAAAATTGCTAAACAATTCAATAGTCGAAATTAAAGAATTAAATAAAAAATATACAGCAGTAGGCGGTACATTTTCAGTAATATTATCGGTTGGAAATTACACAGTTATCGTATCGAAGCCAGATTATGTTGATTATACAAGTATGGTTTCTGTAAAACCAGGTGTTCAGAGTAAATTAGTTTTTAATCTTTCGAAGACTGAAGAAGCTCTAAGAAGAGAGGCAGCCTTACGGGAAAAAGAACAGAGTATAAAAATATACCTTGAACAGGGTAAAATTTATTTCTTCGAAAACCAACTCGATCCAGCAAAAATTGCATTCGAAATGGTTCTATCGCTCGATCCAGAGAATAGTGAAGCAATGGAATTCATAACACAGATTGAACCAAAACGTGCACAACTCATCGCTACCTACGCAGCCGAGGCACGGTCGAGAACCCAAAATAATGAATTAGCAAAGGCGATCGAGTATTGGCAGAAAGTACTCACTCTTAATCCGGATCATATCGAAGCGAAGAGGTCTATTAGTGACTTGCAGACACGGATCGCTGCCGCAAAAAAACCTCCAGCCGTACCAAAGAAGATAACGCAAGCAGAAATTGAAGCGCTCTATAAAAAGGGCGTAACGTACTTCACTGCAGAGAAATACGATCAAGCGCTCAAAATATTTAAACAGGTTCTTACCCATGATCCAAATCACACTGGAGCAAAGGATTATAAGAGTAGAACAGAAGCACGGCTTAAAGTGTTAGGAGGCGGATAGTAATCAATGTATGAAAAGTATGAAGCCCTGTACACACGGTACGGGGCTTCTGTTTTGAGGAGGGAAGGAATGGAGGGTTAGTAAAATTTTATACGTTGTACCAAAATTTCCTCTATTATTTGAGAATCACTACCTTCGCTGTTTCACTATAAACGTTTGCTTCATCTGCATTTCCTACAGGATTTGCAACCCCTCCAGGATCTGCGACAAATTTATAGAAGTACACACCACCTGCAACCTGATTGCCACAGTCATCTCTACGGTCCCAGTACACGTGATAATAACCAGGTTGTTTCTCGCGCTGTACCAAAGTCCGTACAATCCTACCACTACTATCATATAGTTTGATTGAAATAACACTAGGCACTGACAGTTGATAAGTAATGCCTACACCATGATTTGATGGATTTGGTATTGGTGGTGAAAGCTGACAGAGAGGTCGAGAAACCCTTTTTTCCGCTATACCTGTAATGGCTACGGTCTGTTCAATCCTTGCCCAATTACCAGCATTATTAGTGTAGTTCATTGGATAGCGTATGCGAAACCCAGTATTGCCACTCCGACAATCGTGGCTATGATACCTTCCTTCCCAAAATACGCCATGTTCGCTATACTCCCAATCTCCAATCGTTTCAAAATCACCATTTTCAACAGATGCCCAGAAGAGAGCAACATCATCCCAGAATAGATGGAACTCACGAATGACGTCACCGGGTTTATCTTTCACACAGGAAACTTGCAGCGCAATTGTCACTGCATCCCGACCATCTACATATTCGGTAACATCCTCTACGATATGAACCCAACCTTCATCACCAGCTACATCATCTTCCCAAATAAGGTGTGTGTCGATGAATACCTGTTTATAGTAATACCCAGCACCTGAATCATGATATCTATCTTTCACCCATAAACTCAAATGATACCCTGACTGCGGATAGACAGTCACCGTAACAACATTCTTCATAGGAATACCATCGTTATCAATGACCGTTAATTCTACATTATACCGACCAACTTCATTAAAGGTGTGACTTACTTCAGACCCACGTTGTCTTAAACCATCACCAAAATCCCAGTAATACGTTGTAATATTCCCATCAGGATCATAACTCCCTGTACCGTTAAACGAAACCTGGAGCGGAACAACACCAGAGCTCAAATTCGTGTGTGCAATTGCCACAGGCAATTTTTCACTCGTTCCTTGAGGAGGAGTAGGACCATAGTGATTATTATAGACTTCCACGTTTTCTTGAGTGTAACACCACACTGCGCTATCCTGATTAGCCATATAGAACCAGTTATTGTAGATTATACACGAATCAGTAGGCGTACCACGGATACAAATACCCTCAGCACTCGTATTTCTAATCGTATTGTGGTGGATAATTGTCCGTCTTCCAGCAGCTCCTCCTTCATGAGGCGTACCGTGACGATCAATACTGTGATGTTCACCATGCACACAGCAAATGTTATAACGTGCTTCATAGCTCGAAGTACTATCACCAGCAGCACAAATAGCATGGTGGCCACTAAATTCAAAGAGATTAGCCTCGATCAAAACGTCAGAAGAATCTGATAGTATTGAACCTACAGTAACACCATAGCCATGCCCACTGTGTTGGTTATTATGGATATAGTTATGGTGTACATGCATGCGATATGATCCGTGCATACATTCAATTGCAGCATGGCTCCAACCCCAAAATTCACAATTGTCAATTTCAGTATCTGGGTTATGACTCCGAATAGCATCAGTATTAAATCCGTCGACTGGAAAGCTATCATTGTTACTTGTCCAAAATGGACCGCGCAATCGCAGACCAGATACTCGTGAACCTTCACCAATATAAAATAAAGGATCGGTCTCATCATCAATGTCATTGGTATAAATAAGTGCTCCTTGAGATACTGTGTCTTCACAGGCCTTCCCTCTTCCACTTGCTAAGGTAACGCCGGCAGGTATGCTCTTATAGCGTTCTCCAGTCATATCAATTTCTGCATGATCGATAATATAAATGATATCACCGTTACTCGCACTCGATAGTGCTGAGAGCAATTCTGTCTTGTTTGTAACGAGGTAATTATATATGGTGACGCTATCACTATACCCAGCACCACCACCAATCGGATTACCAGTTGGATTACACTCGGCACCGACCTGGGCAAATGATGTATTAATATATACAGCGAGCAGGAATAATAGTGTACTTCTCAGATTAAAAAGTTTGGTTTTCATATCCCTCTCTTATCAGGTTTACCTCTCTAGACTTAAGTCTAGTAATGAAAAAAAATAAAATGATTCCCTCGTCGTATAACATGAGAAAGCGTACTGTATCCAATTATTATTTATCATAGACTTAAGTCTCATATTATAGTAATAATTATTGATTTGTCAAGGGGTCAATTTTTCCTTTATTTCCAAAGGTATAAGCTTCATCGATCCGCAACATCAATATTTATAAGCTTTCTCTGGACAGACCAATTAAAAAAATCCTTTTTTTCATCTTAAACCACTACATTAAATAATCGCCAAAAATTGCTATTTTTCGTAACTAACCTGTCCTTGCTCGCTGAACTATGAAATTGAGTATCACCCTCATGAGGTAAAAGATATCAGTGGTAACAGGATGCTTTTTTTTCAATTCAAAGTAACGCTTTTCTGATGCAATGATATCTGAAAAGGATTTTGGGCAGTCTGCATAATATGGAGGCACAAATCCTGGTTTGATTTTCAGGCGTTGCTTACGCCACTGTTCAGGATACTGTGAGAGAAATTCTCTGGAAAGGGGCCGATATCCAATAAATGATAAATCTCCCTTTACTATGTTGTACAGTTGAGGAATCTCATCGAGCCATGTTTTTCTTAAGAATTTACCCCAAGTCGTCTTACGGAAATCACCAATAACCTTTCCTTCCTTATCGAGTTCATGTTCTTCGAGGATAAAGTTATGGAGATAATTGGCATATGCATGCATTGTCCTCAGTTTATAACAGTAAATAGTTCGCCCATCTTTACCAACTTTCTTCACTCTAATCAAGATGCCGTCATTAGGTTTTTCTTGTATTGGTTGTCCACTCTTTTGAGTAATAAAATAGAGATAATTGTCGGTCTCTTTAATGTCAAAATGCTCGAACCCACAATAATGTAATCTACCCAATGCCTCACACTTCGAGAGAATGTGATGTTTTAATAATCCAAATTTCCGATAGAAAAACCGAAAACCCGATAATCGTGGTAGAACACGTTTAAAGAAAAACTCAAGAAAAATAATAATCCTCGCATAGAAACTGTTCTTTGATGTTCTAATACGTTCCTTTCTATGCTGTAATGTTTCGACCCGGCCAATAAAAACACCACCCCAGTGTAACGCTTCATGGATACTCAAGAAACTTTGATTTATAGTAATAAAATCATTTACAATCGGAATACACATTATGACATCATAGTAATCCTTTCTCTTCAGGTTCTCTAGTTCGTGAGTAGTATTTACAACACAATACTTTAGTTGCGTATGATCCTTATCTCGGAGAGAGCGAGAAAGAAACGTGTTTATTTCTGGTTCATATGCAGATGAAAAGATTTTTTGAAATTCTTCTAGGTGTTGTCCATTCATGTCACTCATTTTTTCGTGAGACTGTTATATACATGCATCGTGCGTATGCCAGTTTCTCGATAATCAAATAATCTTCTCTTATTTGATATACGTATTCGTTTCTCGTGTTTGAGTGCCTGCATCAACTTTTTTGTGAAGTCTTCCTCATTTCTCTGCGCTACATGACAACCATCAATATCCTGTATTATTTCTCTCACATCGCCTACATCGACAGAAACAATTGGTACACCGCATAATAAAACTTCTTTGATAATAATAGGACTTCCTTCATACAGAGAACAAAATGCAAAAACATTAGCACAATTAATGATTTCAGGTATTGCGTCGTGCGATAGTGTTCCGTAAAACGTAACATTTGTGAGATTGAGTTGAGCCACCAGAGACTTTAATGTATTTCTCTCTCTTCCTTCTCCAACCAATAGTAACCGCGTATTTTTAATACATTCATTTATGCGTTTGAAAACGTGTATTAAAAATTCGAGATTCTTCTCACGTTCGAGACGACCAACATAAAGAATAATCTTCTCACTCTTAGACAATTTCCATTTTCTCCGGAGTACTGTCCTTCCCATTGGCACAAATTTTTTGGAATTCACTCCAGGCGGTATCACCATAATCTTATTTTTTATCCACGGATACTTCTCAATATAGTATTCTCTCGTACGGTAATCGACAGCGAGGAGTGCAGAAGCTTTTTTGAAAGAAATTCGCTGTAAAAATTCATACACTTTACCATAGAACATACCCTTTTTATGGTACACAGAAATATCATGCGTGCCGTGGAGCGTACACACTTTGGGGTTTCTTCTGTAGAAAAGTACAAATGGAATGAGCATATCTGGACGTTGGGTATGAATAATCGTTGAATCAGTAATCTCAAAAAATTTGATTTTAAGGAAGAGCGATAAAAGATACATGACATTATTCACATGACGTCTGCGTACTAAGGGAACACATTTTGAGAAAGAACAGTCTCCCTTTTTTTCACTGCTGCGTCGATGTACATCAACACCCAAGAGGTACGTCGTTATATTCCTTTTTATGAGGTACTGTGAGAGCTCATTCAAGTAAGAGATGATACCACCTGATGTATCGACTGCTGGATCCTCTCGCTCGACAAACAAAATTTTCATGCCCGTAACCACACTATGCAAACTGTTTATAATAAAATGCACTTTTCTTCATGATTGCAGCACTTTCAGGATATTTTTCGATAAACCATACCATGAACTTTGTCACATCAATTTTGTCTTTCAGCAAATTCCGATGGCGTTCCCTAAATTTTGCTTTTACTCGAGGCTGCTGTAGTAATTCCACACCCTTCTTGATTGAACGTTCCTGATCATCAATAGATTCAGTAAAATTATATACGAGTCCATATCGTTCTTCATCATTCGTATATCCACGACCATCATCATCAACAAAAATTGCAGGTGTACCGAGGATAGCACATTCTGATGCCATTGTTGCGCTTTCTCCGTAGAGCATTGTTGCATAATATAAAACATCATGCATCCTGTGTGGTTCTATCGTTAGTTGATATTGTTTGAGTTCATATAATAAAGGATCTTCAGAAGAAATGAATACCTTCGCGTATCGAGAAAATTTTTCCACTGTTTTTATTTTATTTTCACGCGAGATACCCTTTCGTGCAATATCATGTGTTGAACCACGGCTGACAAAGCGGAGTACTACATAGTGGTCTTGTGGATGTACTCTCAGTATTTTCAAAATTGATTGGTCCGGAGTAAAATACCGAGGATGCAAATAGGCAAGTTCGTGGTACCCATTGTACCGGATCTGTTTTTTACCGAGTTCTCGTTCAAAACTCGTTGATGTTAATATCACATCTGTAAAGGGCCGGTATATGATAATCTGTTCATAGGAATTCTCGGTATCCTCCATAGATATGTGAGGTTTATGGATGAGAGCAGAAACCTGAGCTGCATATATTGATCCTGAACTGATCAATATATCTGGTTTGAATCGCTGCACCTCTTTATACATCAAAGTGTTGAACTTAAACATACCATAGATTTTTCCCGTAATGTTGCTATAGTGTTTACCAAAAGCAACATAAGAAAAATTATATTCATCGAGAAGCTGTAAGGTCACTTCTTTATCTCGTGCTGTGATGAAATATTTATGTCCATTATCCCTCAATCTCCACAACGCATTTTTAAAGAGATGGATATCAGCCGGGTGATTGATGTCACACAAAATCCTCATTGCTGTTATTCCTTTTTTAGATTTTGCCATAAAGAAAAACCCTTTTTTGCTATCCGATACTTCACCGGTTGATGTATCTTTGTAAATCTACCATAATTTACTACAGAACCCCCAAACTGTTTTTTAAAATCTCTTACTCCGTATTTTTCTCCAGGTTTACCAGCACCGCCAAAATCGAATATCGTATAACCCTGTGCTCTCCCCCACTTGATAATTTCCCATGGTAAAAGGTCATTCGGGTATTTGTCACGAGAATCCCAGAGACTACCAGCATACCAATCATATAAGGTGTGTCGATAGACCAAGATGCACCGTGCACCTATCATCGTATTGTTATTGAATGCACCAAAAAACTTAACAATATGAGCATTATATGCATGGATAAACAAACTCTTATCAGCTATTGGTAGCTTCGCCCGTTCATACACATGACAGAGGATTCCATATGCTTTCTCAATGTCTTTGTGGTCATCTAATTGATGAACAGTTGTGCCTGCCTTTAAAGCTTTTCTGATTTTGTTACGTTTCTGTGGGTATAGTCCATCCCACAATGCTTTTTCTGACAGCGTAAGATCAATGAAAATATTGAGGTGTTCTTCATAAGAATAATCGAAATAATCAAACACTGATGTGTATGCCTGAATATCCCAGAGGTTTCGAAATTCTGAGTAGAGTGCATGCTTGCGCACAATACCATCATACGCACTAAGTATAGATTCACATATTTTCTTCTCGTCATCCTTTACCAAGGGTCCGCCCCAAATAATAGAGCGTGCCGTCATACTGCCGATAATGCCGCTGTACTCTCTTTGTATGACAGCCATTAAGATGCCTAACAGAGAACCACCGTTATCTACAATAGCAAGCGCGATCGGTTCATAATGTTTCGTTTGTTTGTACACTTCATACATCACTGGTGTCTGGAATATCGTGCCGTGAGGATGTTCATAAACAAAATCTGCCCACTTTTTCATGTTTATGTCTTGAATAACTTTCATGTACGCGACCTCACCAAAATCCACTTTCCAATGTTCTTCATATTTTGCCAAATCAATTCTCTGAGCCAAAGGTGTGGTTTGTCATTCCAACGGTTGGGATGAATATTCATCATAATGTGAGCAGGCATTGTTCTGCCCTGAAAAGCTCTGATGATGTCATCCGTTGTTCTAAAATTGAATCTGAACTGAGATTTCACCTTATCTCTCACATTCACCCGTGCACCCTCCCACCTTCTTCCTGTATCGGTCAAATAGAGTATACGGTTAAAATCGAGGTCAAAGTAAGGTTCTCCAATAATATCAAATTCATGATAATTATACTTTTCCCATATCAAACGATTATCCCATTGAGTAAAAGGACTGCCATGCATACATATTGTCTCTACTCGACACCACTGTCTCAATATCTCCAGATTTCTCTGAAATATCCGCAGTGCTTCTTCAAAATTTCCTTGAGCTAACGTGAGATCCTCATAGTGGTACCCGATCTCATGACCCATACGTGAAATCTTCTTGATTATTTCTTCACAGAATACACCGTTACGATAACGGAAATAATATGACGTCCTCAAACCACTGTTTTTCTCAAGTTCGGCAATTTGTAATGCATTGATTTCCTGTCTCTCTACATCATGCCGAACTATGATGATCTTTGCTGGCTTTCTATTTTTCAGATAATCTATGAAGGGCATTATTTCATAACCAGCAGATTGAATTGCTCCATAGAGCTCGTGCAATTTTTTCATGGTAAAATCTACAGCCATCTCTTCTTTACTCTCGATAATCTATATATAAAAGCCTGTCGCAAGGTCGGAATCGAATTATACGTTGCTCTCTCATTATCATTCTTAATGAGAGTATTTGCATAATTACCTTTTTCTAGTATATCGAGTGCCCTCAACATGAGAGGCGGTGCAATCTCATAGCACCGCTTAACAACACTATTGAAGTCATCGCACGTTTCTACTCGAAACTTCTCCTGCACAACGATATCACCTGCATCAAGTTTTTTAACAACAAAGTGAATAGAGACGCCAGTTTCTTTTTCTCCTTTGTAGAGTACCCAGAATGGTGAAAGCCGACCGCGATTTTTCGGTAAGAGGGCATTGTGTCTATTGATGACACCAACTGTAGGAATCGCCAAGAAATCATCCTGGAGAAAATCTTGCGCTTGATTAATGATCACATCGGGCTTAACCTGTTTCAGTGAAGCAAGAAATGATTTGCTGTTTAATGATTTCGTGAAATATGTTTTTATACCGTGTGCCTGGGAAAAATGAGCGATAGATGCCGAATTCTCAAATGGTGTAAATTGAGAGATGATACTTCTCAGTGTAAACATCATTTTAATAAACATATTCTTGATGAAGTGAACGCATCCCATGATCAATAGTAAGGAAATAACATAAACAACTTTCGATCGCTTCTTTGTGATTTTTAACCTATCACCGTGTGAGATGGCTACGCCGATAATATCACTCTTGCGCGCGAGGATTATACGTTTTATCAAATCATTCGTGTAGAGAGGTTCATCCATTGTTGTTATGAATATCTTCATAGAGCTCCCTGTATTGTTGACACGTCATGAACGTAAAACCTCTCTGCTGTGCATAGATAATTTCCCTCTCTAGTAAATCGACTGCCTTTTCTCCTAAATTTCTCAACTTCAAATTGCTTCGAATAACATCGGCAAAAAAATAGGAAAACAGATTACTCGTTCTACGTGCAGGCTGGAAAATTCCTTCTTCATAAATACACTCATTTGGATGAATATTGAACACAATCGGTTTACTGCACACTCTGCTCTCATAAAAGAGAAGCTGTCTGAGGGCATGGTCTATTTTTGGTATAACTCTCATCACGGTACCTATATGGGCGAGACCTAATGCAGAAATTGGAATTTCGAGAATATTGCTTCCCCCCCTCTTGCAGGGGTCATCAAAATCCATAAAGTATGGTCTTCTATGAGCCAATAACCACTTTAATTTTCTCCTGCTACCAAATGTGAAAGGACCATCAAATCGTTGAGATGCAACAGAACTATCCACAGTAAATCCTAATTTTTCTAATACAGTAATGGTATCACGATTTATTCTCAATGCCGGTGCGCGAAAAGATTTGATTTCTCCAACTTCTTGTTCGACGAGTTCTTTTGCTTTCTGTATATCACGTAATTGGGTTTCGTAGGGAAGAATATCCAAAGCCTTATCGACTGCATGTGAATACCCATGACAGCCAATTTCATGACCCTTTTTCTTTACATTTGTAATCACACGTGGAAATTTTTCAACAAATTCGCCAGTGAAGAAAAACGTCGATGCGATGTTATGCTTTTCATAGAGATGCAACAATCGTGGGAGACCCTGTTCGACGACCAGTCGAGCTGTTTCATCGTCTAATCGGTTCTTCTGTATAGAATGTTGCTCAACATCGTTGGTTAATACGTAATACATATCTCTTACAATCACATTTTTTCGAGCCAATATTTTAAGGAAAACATTCTCGAAAAATAATAATTCTCTCGTAAATTCACCTTGCTATCATACTTTATGCATAATGAACCAGGAAAAATATCGGTCTGTGTTTCCATGAGTTCTCTGTTTTTTGAAAATACAATGTCTGTCCACTTTTCTGAATTGAATGTATCATCACCAACTCGTTTATTATGCCACTGCGTTTTGAGGTACCGGGGAACAATCTTGAAGTATGAAAAACGAGAGAGGAGATCCTTTGGTTTATACCCTCGGTCAGTAACAATCTCGCCTAAGAGAGGTCGATATTTATCTATGACGTACGCATAGAGCAGTTGAGAACGCCTCCTCTTAATTGCGCTCTTCTTTAATGCTCCATTGTACATTCCTGCAAATGGAGTTTTATACATCAAATCTACAAGGTCAAAATCAAAATAAGGAAAGCGAGTAATTACATAGACCCGTTCGATCCTAATTTCTTGCATAAAATATTTCCGTACACCTTCACCTATAAAGAAAAAGAAAAATCTTGTCAACGCATCAATATCTCTATATCGCGCAAAATAGCTCTTCCAAACATTCTCCCTGATATACCCATAGCACTCGTCGAAGAGCTCGGGTCGAAGGTATCCACGACGCTTTTCATACTCGAATACGTAACTCATATCTTTTTCAAAATTTCTGCCCATAAAGAGTCGCTCAGAATTATCATTAAAAAAGACACCCAGATTATGAATCGGCCTGAGTATTTCACTACCAAATAATCCAGTAATTGCGATACGCGCAACATCTTGCAGTTGTGTGTAGGCATAAGGATAATTGGCTCGCAACAGAGGAGCAGTGCCGTCTGAATAAAACAATGCCTTCATTGCACACTGTTCATAGTGTTTTTCAAAATTGCTATCAAGGTAAATAGGCTGATAATTTATATCGACCCTCTGGGCAATTTCCTGTGGAACAGTAATCTGCTGGCTACCTGGCATGCCGTATGAGTAACAGAGGAAATCTTTGGCTGGTCGATCAATCAAGGCGAGATTAGCGCGGCCATCAAATCCACCAGTCAAAGAGAGGAGAAATTTTTCTGCATCTGAACCATATAAATTGACATTTTCATGGAGCAAGCTGCTCAGAGCCTCGAGCGACTCATTTTTTTTCATTAGATTTTGTCGGAATAAAAAATCTACAGAGAAATATTTTTTTTCCTCGACACCAGTGGCAGTAGCGGTGAGTATTGTTCCATAATCCAACAGAAAAATACCGTTATAGTAGGTTTTTTTTCCAAGAATATAATCAAATATCGCAAATTCAACAATGGATGCTGTATTGATCGTAGCCGTAACTCCGTCAGAATCAAGGATCGGTTTTATTGCAGATGAAAAAATAAAAACACCATCTTTGAAAGAGTAGTATATCGGGAGTACGTTCAGGTGGTCACTTATACACGATAGTATGCTTTTGTT
>Ga0111226_1045_pt1 | contig 14360 bp, 11 predicted proteins | sample DeeMarSWOR152_54_FD_80390 | JGI IMG/M metagenome (GOLD analysis project Ga0111226, IMG submission 80390) | candidate division TA06 bacterium DG_78 | reverse complement strand
CTAATAATGAAATTTATTTGAAAATATTAAACACTAAGTTGTGACAAATCTGGGACAAACAGAAAATACGAAAAGTGTAAAACGCCGCAAAGCATTGAAAAATAAAGCCAGCGACCAGAGTTGAACTGGTGACCTGCGGTTTACGAAACCGCTGCTCTACCAACTGAGCTACGCTGGCATATTTAAAGAAATGGTTATTGTTAATCGTTATACGGCATCGAAGCCCGTTTCGTCGAACGGTATCGTTAATCGGCTAAAATACGAAGAACGACAAACGAATAACGATACGGGTAGCCATGCCCAATAACCTAAAACTATCTACTCAGAGTATAGTATATTCACTAAACTTCACCTTGTCAACGCATGTCAAAATAATAAAATGGTATGATGTACGGTATTCCCCGACACAGAGGTCGGGACACTGAATTTTACTACCAAATTAAAACTCTGCCCCTTTATCCAGCAGAAATAGATAGGGATGCTCAATTTTTCAATCCATAGGAGAAAAATTGGCAGGTAAAATTCGTGGGTACTGCGTACGGGATGAGCGCTACGCGCGGAACAGAGCAAAAACGGTAAATTAATTAACCAGAAAATAAAGAAAAATAAGGGTTTTTCTTGACAGAAAGGTTTTATTCAGTATAATAAATGAGGAGATTTTGATGCTACAGAAAGTTTTAGGAAAAGTTTTCGGCACAAAGACTGAGCGCGAGCTTAAAAATCTTTGGCCTAAAGTCGAAGAAATTAATGAAATTTACGAGAAATTAAAGGACGCTGATCTTCTCAAAATCACCGAGGATTTTAAGAAACGCATTGGTCAGGGCGAATCACTCGAGGATATTCTTCCTGAGGCATTCGCTGCAGTGAAAGAAGCGTGCCGCAGATTACTCGGGAAAAAATGGTCAGTCGTTGAAATTGAAACCGAATGGAATATGCTACCCTTTGATGTACAGCTCATCGGTGCAATTGTACTCCATGAAGGAAAGATTGCCGAAATGAAGACCGGTGAAGGTAAAACTTTGGTTGCGACCATGCCTCTATACCTCAACGGATTGACTGGTAAAGGTGCACATCTAATCACAGTCAATGATTATCTGGCACGCCGAGACCGCGAATGGATGGGTCCAGTCTATGAATCTTTAGGACTCACAGTCGGTGTACTCCAAACAGGCATGGATAACCAGCAGAGAATTGAGGTGTATAAATGTGATATCTCCTACGGCACGAATAACGAGTTCGGCTTTGATTACCTGCGCGATAATATGGTATGGCGTTTTGAAGATAAGGTGCAAAGAGGACATAACTATGCTATTGTTGACGAGGTAGACAGTATTTTGATTGATGAGGCACGCACACCACTCATAATCTCGGGTCCTGTTGAGCATGAAACAAAGGCATTTAATGAACTGAATCCCATTGTCCAGCGTCTCAATTCAGCACAGACCGTGCTCGTCAATAGAACTGTTGCCGAAGCAAAAAAGTTACTTGATGATGGCAATGAAAAAGAAGCAGGCATCAAATTACTCCAGGCACGTCGCGGCGCACCAAAGAATAGACAATTACTAAAGATCGAGCAGGAAACAGGAATTAAGAAACTGATTGAAAAGACCGAACTCGAATTCCTGCGGGAAAAAAGTTTCAGTAAAATTGACGAAGACCTTTACTTTGTCATCGACGAGAAATCGAACGTAATAGATCTTACTGAAAAAGGACGTCAATTTGTTTCACCAAATGATCCTGAAATGTTCGTGCTTCCTGACTTGAGTGAAACAATTGGTACAATTGACCGCGATGGAAATTTAACTAAGAAAGAGAAAATATTCGAAAAGGAAAAAGCATATCAAGGATATGCGAAAAAAAGTGAGACACTTGCCAATCTCCGTGCTTTACTAAAAGCATATTCACTTTTTGAAAAAGATGTCGAATATGTCGTGCAAGAAGGCAGGGTGATTATTGTTGATCAATTTACTGGTCGGTTGATGCCAGGACGACGGTTCTCTGATGGTTTGCATCAAGCACTCGAGGCAAAAGAGCATGTCCGAGTCCAAGAAGAAACCCAGACATTTGCAACGATTACGATTCAGAATTATTTTCGTATGTACGAAAAACTCGCTGGTATGACCGGTACTGCTGCAACTGAAGCAAATGAATTCTGGCAGATTTATAAATTAGATGTCGTTGAAATTCCAACCAAGGAACCAGTGCGAAGAATTGATTACGAAGATATTGTGTACCGTTCACGCCGTGAAAAATACAACGCAATAATCGATGAGATCGTTAAGTGGCATGAAAAGAAGCGTCCGATTCTGGTGGGTACGACATCGGTCGATGTCTCAGAGGTCTTATCACGACTCCTGCAGCGAAGGGGCGTTCAGCATGAAGTTTTGAATGCCAAACACCACCAGCGAGAAGCAGTCATCGTGGCAAGTGCAGGACAGCCAGGTGCAGTCACGATTGCGACAAATATGGCAGGCAGGGGAACTGATATTAAACTGGGTAAAGGCATTGTCGATTGTGATGAGTGTTCTATGAAATATGTATCCAGTGACCGTTCAAAATATAGTCCTGAAAAAGAAAAGGAATGTCTGGAAGCTGTGCCCTGTGGTTTATACATTATCGGTACTGAGCGGCATGAAGCACGCAGAATAGATAATCAGTTGCGCGGCCGGAGCGGCAGGCAAGGCGACCCCGGTTCGACACAGTTCTTTCTCTCTCTGGAAGACAATTTGATGAGAATCTTCGGCTCTGACCGGGTTGCCGAGATAATGGATAGGTTTGGGGGAGAAGAACAGAAGCCACTCACGCATCCTCTCGTAACGCGCGCCATTGCAAGTGCCCAGAAGCGCGTCGAAGAAAATCACTTCGAGGTACGGAAACACCTGTTAGAATACGATGATGTCATGAACAAGCAACGCGAGGTGATATACAAGAGGAGAGATGAAATCCTCAAAGGTGAGAATTTAAAAGAACTGGCAGGGCAATTCTTTGATGAAGCCATTGAAGATATTCTGCTCAAGTATACCGATCCAAAGATCAATCCTGAAGAATGGGATTGGGAAGGTATTAAGGGTGAATTCAATGTTACGTTCTTAGCCGACATGCATATCCCAAAAGATGATATCCACAAAATAAAACAGGAACAATTACTCGACATGCTTTTGGAAAAGGCAAGAGAACGTCTGACATGGCGTGAGCAGGAGCTCGGTAAAGAGATGTTTAATCAGCTTTTAAAATTCGTACTCTTGAGCACAATCGATAGTAACTGGCGTCACTATCTTTATGAATTGGATGATCTACGACAGGGGATTAGTCTCCGTGCATATGGACAAAAAGATCCCCTCATCGAGTATAAACAAGAATCATTCAGGAAGTTTGACGAACTGCAGCGACAAATAGCACGAGACTGCTCAGCACTACTGTTCAGGGCACAGCCACGACCAGTTGAGAGACGACCGCAACAAACACGTGAGTACAAACCGAGCACGGATATCAAACCAGGTGCTGCTGCAGCTCCTGCACAAAAGCAAACGGTTGCCAACCGAAAGAAGGTTGGCAGAAATGAACCGTGTCCATGTGGCAGTGGCAAAAAATATAAGAAGTGTTGTGGTAAAAATGTGTCCAGCCTATCTAGTAATGGGCGGGACGTAACATGAAACCGTATCAAACACACCTCTTTGAAGGGAAAATTATAACCCCTGGTTTCTTATCATTAGAACCAATTTTTGTTTACGAAAATAAACGGTACCTCAATTTTTTAAATCTCGATTGCCTCTACCGAAAAAATAATGAATACCTAAGGGAAACAGCAAAGACAAGTATTGAATCTGAGGGTATCGCATCTTCGCAAGGCAGTTTGTCTGACTTACAGAGAATAATGTCAGAAATCAAACGATTCGAATCCCTACTACTCTTTCCTGATGAAATATCTGCATTCTTTGCTATCTTTTCGATTTGCGGTCCAGAAACAGCTTATTTTGTTGACTATGAAACCTCGGCAAGTGTCAATGCTGTACTCCAGCACCGGCATGTTCAATACTACAACCACAATGACCTCGACCAACTAACTAATCTCATGAGTGCTGAGAAGGGTAAGGTGATCATTATTGATGGCCTCTATGAATGGATTGGAAGCATCAGTCCAGCAAATGAGTTGGTGAAGATCGCCAGAGACAATGAATGTATTATTATCGTTAACGAAATAAATTCGTTTGGTCTTGTTGGACGCGACGGCAGGGGATTTATCGACCTCTTTAATCTATACGACCAGATCAATATTGAAATTGGGAGTTTTAGTAAATTCCTTGGCGGCTTCGGTTGTTATGTTGGTACAAAAAAATATCTTATCAATAAAATTAAAGAAAATATTACCAATATTCATAAACCATTACCACAATTTATGGTTGCGGTTAATTGTGCAGCGCTTGAATTCATCAAACAGGGTAAATTGAGTAAAAACATAACCGAAAAACTTTGGAAACATAGTCGATATTCTATTAGTCGTTTAAAGCAACTAGGGTTCAAAACATCAAGTGAGACACCAATTGTTGTTATTTCCTTTAACAACGATGAAGAGGCAGAAGAATTAAAAAAGAGATTACTGCTCGAACAGGTTATTGTTGCCCGGAATAAGGAACGTATCAGGGTATGCCTCTCAGTCGAGCACAGCAAAGACGATATCGATTACTGTATCGGTAAATTTGAACTCATTGGTAAAGAATTAGGGATTATACACCAGTGAGCGCGACGATTGAAGCCGGAGACCTCGTTCTCATCTATCTCGATGAGAAAAGACAGTTTTTAGTCCAAACAACACTGCACTTAAAGATATCAACAGACCACGGTGATTTAGACCTGAGTACCATCATCGGCAAACCATTTGGATTTATCGGCAAAACCCACCTCGGTAAAGAATTTTACTGCCTCAAGCCATCGACTGCCGATGTGATGTTCAAGGTGAAAAGAATGACAACGGTTATCTACCCGAAAGATCTCGGTTACCTCTTGCTCGAGACTGCAGTTGGTCCTGGCTCTCAGGTCATCGAAGTCGGTACTGGCAGCGGAGTTCTCACATTAGCACTTGCAAAATTTGTCGTACCCAATGGTATTGTGTACTCCTATGAACGACGCAGGGAATTTATTGATAATGCCAAAAAAAATATTGAGCGGGCTGGCTATACAGACCGTGTTCAATTCCACTGTTCTGATGTTACACACGATGGCTTTGTACAAAAAGATGTCGATGCAGTATTTATCGATGTTGCAGAACCCTGGGAAGTTATTCCCAAGGCTGTCGCTGCTTTAAAAGGTGGTCATCACGTAGTGAGTTGGAGCCCAAATGTTGAGCAGGTTAAAAGAACAGTTACTGTTCTCAAGGAACACAATTTTATACGCATACGAGTGAGCGAAATTCTCGAACGAGAACTATTGGTGCGGCAACAGGGAATACGACCCCGCGAACGCGGTATCACCTTTACTGCATATCTTATCAGGGCACAGAAGGTTCTGGAAAATCCGCATAAAGAATAATTCAATACTATAGGATTTTTAATAATCCCAACACAAAATTCGAAGCACGAAGCACTAAATCTTCACCCCGTTAGATATAAACCTAATTTATTTTTCTTGAACATTTATAAGTTTGTTATGAGAATCTGTAGAGCATTACTTATAAGCATCAATATTATCTAACGGGACAGGCAAATTCGAATGATCAAAATTCAAAAATGCTTGAAGTTTCGAAAATTTGGATTTAGAATTTATAGATTGTTTAGTATTTAGGATTTCCCGACCCGTTCCGCGTCGGGACGGGTTGAGATTATGCCGAAAATTTCAAAATTTTTAATTTTGTCAAATTTACGAGTATCCTTCCTTACAGGACTTTCGGCAAAAATCTTGTTTTATTTCATTACGAAGATTTTCGGGAGGATTTGCCGAACGAAGTGAGGCTACTTCAGATACACCAACGGGTCAACTGGTTTGCCGTTTTTTCGTAATTCAAAGTGTAGTATGGGGCCAGAGAGCGATCCACTCTCTCCAACTCTCCCAATAATTCTTCCAACAGAAATTTCATCACCAACATTGATGAGAATTTCTGAGAGATGTCCATAGAGTGAATAGTAACCATCGAGATGATCGATGAGCACCAAATTCCCATAACCCATGAAACGATCAGCATAGGCAACTTTACCTGGTGCAACAGCATAGACATTATCACCATATTTACTGCTGATATCGATACCATTATTTTTTGTCGTGGTGTTATATTTTGGATGAATGATCTTACCGAATTTTGTCGCTACTGTACCTTGACATGGCCAGGGTAACTTCCCGAGATGCGCCTCCAGATTCACTCTTTCCAATCTTTCTTTTTCGCGTTGTTTTTCTAACTGAACAATGAGTTCTTCCAATTTACGTTGAGCACTCTTCAGCTCTTTTTCTAACTGTTTCTTCTGGTTTTCCTCTCCACTCACCTTGTTGAGAATCTCTTTTTTCTTTTTACGCTCTTCATTTAACGTTTTCAATTCAGATTCTTTTTCTTTACGTCTCTCTTCGAGTACTGCGATGAGGTCTTCTCTCATCTTTTTATCGGTAAGATAGCGTTCCCAATCAGCATGGAATTCAAAGAATGCCTGCTGGTCTGCTCGTGCCAAAATCTGGAGATAGTACGAAGTCGATAATATCTCTGGTACTGATTTTGAAGAAAAAAGTATTTCCATCTTGTAGAAAGGTGTCCACTTGTAGAGACGAATGAGCCGTTCACGGAGATCGTCTTTTCTAAATTTCATCTTTGCTTCTAATTTAACGATTTCTTTTGTCAATTCTTCGACTCGTGCATTCTCCTGACTCTCCTGACTTGTGAGTTCATCAATATATTTAATCGTAAGGCCAATACCTTCGTCAATCTTTTCGATACGAGCAAGTGTACCGACTTTCTGTTTTTCTAACTGCTGTATCTCTGTCCTGACAGCAGTAAGTTTCTCCTTCAATTGGTCGAGCTCTTTCTGTCTTTTTTCTATTTGAGAAAAGAGACAAACAATAATTAAGAATATACTCATTTTAAAAACCTCTGTACTGCGACGCCCGAACCAATAATGCCAAAGATAATACCGCACGCAATGTCACCGAAGAAAAACCACCAGAAATGGAAGTAGAGTTCGCCGAAGAAGTACACGACGGCAATCTGATAGGTGATAATAGTGAGCACAAAGGCGATAAGACCACCTACAAATCCCTGGACAAAACCCTCGAATGCAAAAGGAACTGCAATGAATGAAGCAGATGCGCCGACAAGTTTCATAATCTCAATTTCCCTCGATCGTGCAAAAATCGTTAACTTAATTGTTTGGAATATCACAAATATCACAGAAAACACAATAATCAAGAGTAGTCCAATATCAAATGCAGTGATTGCCTTGGTTATCTTTTTTAACTGATCGACAAGTTCACCACCATATATCGTTTCTTTCACCCCTCTCAACAACATAATTTTACCGCTTATATCCTCAAGGCCTTGTGCATTTCTATAATCTGCATCCAATTTAATTCGCAATGACGCAGGAAGAGGATTTTCTTCGAAAATAGACAACACCTCTTCTGTTTCCTTTAATTCACGCTGCAATTCTTTCAGTGCCTGATCTGAAGATACATAAATCACGTCTCGTACACCATGTATTTTGAGAATGTTGGATTTGAGCGTAGTGATGTCGGCAGGTTCATCAAGGAAGGCGATTATTTCAATTTTCTCGTCGAGAATTCTCAATGAGTAGTAGAGATTAATGGTGACTAAGCCGAAGAGTGACAGCAAAAAGAGCGATATGGAAACAACCAGCAGCGACAAGAAAAAGAGTGATCCGTTTCGGGTAATTGTTTTAATGCCTTCTCGTATACTTATTTGCAGTGACATTATCTAGTTGTGTGTTGTTAATTTACCTTCTTCGAGATAGATCATGCGTTTTTTCATTTTTTTAACCAGTTTGAGATCATGCGTTGCCATCAGTACGGTCGTTCCTTTATAATTGATATCGAATAAAGTATTCATAATTTCCTGTGAACTCTTCGCATCGAGGTTACCGGTCGGTTCATCAGCCAAGAGAATGTACGGGTCTCTTACCAAGGCACGAGCAATAGCAACTTTTTGCTGTTCACCGCCGGATAACTGGAATGGATACGAAAATCTTTTGTGACTCAACCGCAGATATGTTAAAGTCTCCATTAGTTTTTTTCTCAGGTCACGAGGCGGAATATCTGTAACTTCGAGTGCGAAGGCAACATTCTCTTCGAGTGTGCGATCCTGCAGTAATTTAAAATCTTGAAAAATAACACCAATTTTCCTCCGTAACTGAGGTATGTTATTCTTCCTCAATGTCCCTAAATTCCAATCCAAAACCTTAATTATACCCTCGGTTGGATCCTCGTCTTTGTAGATCAATTTGAGAAGGGTGCTTTTACCGGCACCAGTTGGACCACAAACAAAAATAAATTCACCCTGTTTGATTTGAAATGTTATATCTTTTAATCCAACCCAGTCTTTCTGGTATATCTTTGTAACTCGATTGAATGAAATCATTTAAATAATCATAATCATAATTCTTTTTATGTCAAGATATATGGCCTCTGCATATCGTGTTCAGAGCCCATCAATCTTTTTTGTAATCTCCGTAATCACTATTATTGACTTTATTATTGATTACAGTTATAATGCAAAATGAAGGTTATGGCGACGAATCGCAAGGCACAACACGATTATCATATCCTCGATACCTATGAGGCAGGCATTGTGCTTAAAGGAAGCGAGGTCAAATCGCTTCGTCAGGGTGCTGTTTCGCTGAGCGATGCCTATGGTGAGATCAGAGATGGAGAAATCTATCTCTTTAATCTTCATATTTCACCGTATAAGTGTACTGCTCACGTAACAATCGATCCTAAACGGCGCAGAAAGCTGCTCCTGAAACGTGGTGAGATTAAAAAATTATACGGTTTGGTTCAGCAACGAGGCAACACACTCATTCCATTAAAAATTTACTTTAGTAATCATGGTCTTGCGAAACTTACTATTGGAGTGTGTCGACGTAAGAGACTCTATGATAAAAAAGAAAAAATCTTAAAGAGAGAAGAAGATCTCAAGGTTCGCAAAATTAAAAAGGCGATGCGATGACAGTATTGCTTATCACTCTCATTTCAGTCTTCCCACATCAATACGAGATCACATGCGAAAACCGTAGTATTGAAGTTGAATCTGAGCGGATTGAGTTTCAAGACTATGTACCGCTAAAAACAATCGTTGAGGTTTTAAATGTCAATTATGTTCTGAACAATGCGAATCAACGATTGTACCTTACTGGCGGTGGCCATAAACTCGTCCTCATGGCAAACATCAATACAGTAGTATATGACGGAGTATATCAAAATGTGCCCTTTGCACCTCTCTATATTTCACAAGAAGTCTATTTCCCTGTGAATGCAATAACATCAACACTCGGTAAATCGTTCGAGAAACTCATTTTTATTAAAGAAATAAAAGAAGCTCCCCTTATCGACAAAATATCGATTATTGCAAGGGGTGATTCGAGTGTCGTTACGTTTGAATGGAAAACTCCGATCGAGTTCGATGTTCAGTTTTCACAAAAAAGAGTTATCATAGAAATCGATGGACGGTACAAGAATAAAATCAACTCGAAGGCTAAATCAGTAAAATCAATTAAACTTTCAACATTTGAAACCTATACGCAAATAGAGTTTGATGTAGAAAATGTTAATTCTTTTTTCGAACGACCGCATGAAGTTGTTTTCTATAACAAAATCACCGAAGAAGTTCGACTGATTGTCATCGACCCTGGACATGGTGGTATCGACCCTGGAGCAGTAGGCAAAAAGGGGCTCTATGAGAAGGATGCCAATCTCGGTATTGCTCTGGAGCTGAAAAAGTTAATCAAGGATTCTCTCAAAATCGATGTGTTACTCACAAGAGAGAAAGATATCTATCTGTCCCTCAGAGAACGTACGAACATTGCCAATCGTAATAGTGCTGATCTCTTTGTGAGTGTTCACTGCAATGCAGCCGCCAAAAATAAATCGAAATCGAGGGGATTTGAAACATTCTTTCTCTCTGAGGCGAAAACCGATGAAGCACGGGCAGCAGCAGCACTCGAAAATGCTGCATTAAAATTTGACGGCATTGTACCCACTGATGAAATAAGCTTCATACTTCATGACCTTGCTCAGAATGTTTATTTAGAGGAATCCAACAGTTTTGCCGAACACATCCAGGCGAGCGCAGAAAAATCTCTCTCAATCCCCTCGCGTGGTGTTAGCCAAGCAGGATTTTATGTACTCCACGGCGCATTTATGCCAGCAGTACTCGTAGAATGTGCATTCATATCACATGTCGATGAAGAAAACCTCTTAAAGCAGAAACAATTTAGGAAGAAGGTAGCACATTCAATATTTCGTGGGATACAGACATATATTAAAGACTACGAAAGGAGATTAAACAATTGAATAAAAATCCGGTGGGTATTTTCGACTCTGGCATTGGAGGTCTGACTGTTGCGAAGGAAATAAAAAAAATATTGCCACAGGAAGATATTATCTATCTCGGCGATACAGCACGACTACCTTACGGAACAAAATCAGTTGAGGCAATCATACAATTCTCAAAGGAAAATACAGAATTTCTGATCTCCAGAGGTGCTAAGTATGTTGTCATTGCCTGCTACTCATCGTCATCAGTTGCCCTCGATATTTTACAAAAAAGATATACCGTCCCGATTATTGGTGTGATAAAATCGGGTGCGAAAAAAGCTGTAGAACTCACAAAAACCGGTAAGGTAGGAGTCATCGGTACTACCCTCACTATATACAGTGGTGCCTATGAAAAAATATTTAAAGCACTCGATGCTCAGTGTGAAATCCTTGGTCGTGCGTGTCCGCTCTTTGTTTCGCTCGTCGAAGAAGGGTGGTTCGACCATCCTGCTACAAAATTGATTGTTGAAACCTATTTGAAACCATTAAAGGAAGATAATATCAATACTCTATTACTCGGGTGTACGCACTTTCCTCTATTGATGAAGGTGATTAAAGAAACTATGGGTGACATTAATTACGTCGATGCATCACGTGAAGTCGGATTAGAACTAGCGCAAGAGCTCAAACGTTTAGACCTTGAGAACCATGAGGGAAGCGGTTTTATTTCTATTTATTTAACTGACTTGTCAATGAATTTCAAGGAAATTGGCGAACGTTTTTTGGGTGAACCTATGCACAACGTTTCACGTGTTGCATTGAAAGGAGTGTAGATGAGGAGTGACGGAAGAAAGCCCAACCAATTAAGAGAAATGAAAATCGATCTCGACTATCTCGAATACCGTGCTGGTTCGTGTTTAATTAGGTGCGGTAAGACACAAGTTTTGTGTGCCGTAACTGTAGAAAATCGCGTACCACCATTCTTATTGGGGAAAGGCCAAGGTTGGCTCACTGCAGAGTATTCCCTACTGCCTTCTTCAACCAAAGAGAGAACACAGCGAGAAGCCAATAAAGGACGATTGAACGGTCGAACACAGGAAGTTCGTCGTTTTATTGGTCGTTCATTACGACCAATTTTTAACTTACATTTTATCGGTGAACGCACATTCATCATAGACTGTGATGTTATTCAGGCAGATGGAGGAACGAGAACTGCGGCGGTAAATGGTGCGTTCATCGCTCTCTCGAGTGCGGTTAATAAGATGATGGTAAATAAAGAGTTCAGTACCTTTCCGATTCTTGATTATGTTGCTGCAACGAGTGTTGGTATCGTGAACAACCAGATGATGCTCGATCTTGATTATGAAGAAGATAGTAATGCTGAGATTGATATGAATCTCGTAATGACGGGTCGAGGAAAATTCATCGAAGTTCAGGCAACTGCAGAAAAGATGCCAATCAGCCGTAAAGAATTTGATCAATTGTTGGAATTAGGCAGCACAGGAATAAAAGAGATTATTGAATTGGAGAAGAAATTACTTGGCTCAGGTTAAGGAATTTAAAAGAATTGTTGCAGAAAAACAGCGAGGAAAACGCATTGATCAGTATTTGATTATCTCAGGTATTGGTCTCTCAAGAAATCTTACCCAAAAATTAATTGAACAAGGTAAAGTGCTCGTGAATAACAGTCCAGTAAAACCCGCGTACCGAGTCAAAACAGATGATACCATTTGTGTGCGTTTTGAGACTCGACCTGCTCCTGAAATTAAGGCAGAAAACATACCTCTGAATGTTATCTATGAGGACGACGATATCATCGTGGTCAATAAACATAAAGGAATTATTGTTCATCCCGCACGTGGTAATTTTGAACACACCATGGTCAATGCCTTACTCTATCACTGTACTCGATTACCGACCTTGGGCGATAAAATACGACCTGGTGTCCTGCACCGATTAGACAAAGATACCACAGGTTTGATTCTTTTTGCGAAAACTGACCATGCCCTGAGTACATTGAGCCGGGCGATTGAAAAACGTGAAGTTAAAAAAAAGTACGATGCGCTCTGCTGGAACTATCCCGGTCTGCACGAGGGAGTTATCGAAGCACCGATCGGACGTAGCGGCTTAGACCGTAAAAAGATGTCGGTAACGCCACTGTCTTCAAAAGTTGCAACCACACGTTTTGTGATACTGGAACGTTTTCCCATTGCCAGTCACATGAAGGTTTCTCTCATTACGGGAAGAACACATCAGATCCGCGTTCACTTTAAACATATCGGATGTCCGATCATCGGTGATAAAGATTATGGAGGAAGAAGTCCTGGTGTCATAAAAAAAAGTAAGTATTTACCACAATTCAAGGAAATGTTGAAACTAATTGACCGTCAAGCGCTCCACGCATCTGAGATGGAGTTCACTCACCCTCGAACACATAAAAAACTACAATTTACCGCACCGCTGCCAGAAGACATGCAGAGTGTTCTAGCGTATCTTCAAACAACAGTGGAGTAAACGTTCCCCTATTACATGAACGGTATTTATCTATTTCTCCTTTTGCGAGAGATCACACATGACCTCACCGACTTGTTCGTTGATGATATTCTCTGTATGGATAGACTTATGCAGATTATCATGTCGAGGAAATCGTTATTCATTTCCTTATATCCTGAAGCACCAGTGATTTTTTACACAAGAACTAACAAAAATAATTTCCAACAGCTGACACACTTCAGCAGCGATGTACAATCAAGCCGAATAATAAAAGTTGAACAAGCTGACTTTATGCCGGTCGTGACATTGCATTTAGAAAGATTGAGTATGGGCAAAAGAGAAAATCTCGAGGTAATTATCTCTTTATATCGAGAAGCACCGAACATCGTTATAAAGACTCCTTCGGCGCAGAAAAAACTATATAAACGATACATCCAGAAAAACCCAAAAATACCAATTACTTCATTAACAGAGTACAAATTAGGATCGCTGCAAAGCAAGCAATTAATTAAAGAAATTGAAGGCATTGACAAGTATCTTGCCAGTGAATTGACTGCTGAAAATTTACAAAAACTAAAATCTATTGTGCTTGGAGAAGATACAAAACCCCTTCTCGTTTCTGTTTCACCATTTCACATCAGTCTCTTTGCATCTGAGTACATAAAGGAATATGCTTCGTTTAATAAATTACTGGAAGATGGTTTTGAGCAATTCATCAAAACGAAATCAGAAATCTTATTACAAACCAAAAAGAAAAACCGAATCAAAAATCTCAAAAAGCGTATTGCAAGACTGGAAAAGAAAGTGCTTATCGATGGAGAAATTGAACTCTATCGGATCAGCGGCGAGCTGATTTTAGCAAATATTGCGAAACTAAAACGTGGAGATAAACAGATAAGACTTCTTAATGTCTATACACAAAAACATATTGATATTACATTAGACCCGAAAAAGACACCGCAGCAAAATGCACAGTGGTATTTCTCCAAGTATAAAAAACAAAAGCGTGGACAGCCACTCATAAAAGAGAAAATAAAAGAACTTAAGAAAAAAATTGAAGATACGAAAGTTCAGACGTTCGAATTTACGCCAAAGACATCCACGATAACGGTAACTACTCAGAAAGAGAAACCTCTGCCCTTTCGTACATTTTCTTTACCATCAGGAGCGATTGTCTATGTTGGGAAGAGTGCACAGTCGAATGCTGAATTGACCTTTAAATGTGCCCGACCGAATGACTATTTTTTCCACGTGCGCGGTTATGGAGGTGCCCATACTATATTAAAGGCACATGTGCCCAAAGGACAAAAGCCGAGAAGAGAAGACATTGAATCTGCTGCATCAATCGCTGCGTACTTTAGTAAAGCGAAGAAGCAGAAGAAAGTGCCTGTATCATATACGCAGCG
>Ga0111226_1055_pt1 | contig 14489 bp, 15 predicted proteins | sample DeeMarSWOR152_54_FD_80390 | JGI IMG/M metagenome (GOLD analysis project Ga0111226, IMG submission 80390) | candidate division TA06 bacterium DG_78 | reverse complement strand
TAATCCTGAAGCCACTACTTCAGAATATCAAGAGACGAGGAAGGCAGTGCTGCTGAGATAATCCCAGTCCCTTACAAACGAGCTGGGTAAATACGTAAAAGATTGGTGAATGGGTTAGGGTTAAGAAGCTAGAAATACAATAAAAAAAACGTACCCATATTTGCCCCCGCCCATTCTCAAATGGGCGGGGTTGACATTTTTTTAAATAACAGTAGAATATAGCCTATGTGGTTTAAGAAGAAGGTAGAGGCAAAACCTGATGAAAAGCTGAAATTTCCTGATGGTTTATGGGTGAAGTGCGAGTCATGCGGTGAGATTCAGTACCGCAAGGCATTAGAAAATAATCTCTGGATTTGTACAGAGTGCCGTTTTCACTTCAGGATTAATTGCCGCACGTACATCGAGCTCCTCCTCGATGATGCTCATTTAGATGAACAGGATGCGAATCTTGAGCCGGTCGATATATTGGACTTTCCAGAATATAAGAAAAAAATGAAGAGTGCCCAGCAGAAGACGCAAATGAGAGAAGGTACGGTGTACGGATTTGCCAAAATTGGAGGTGCACCAGTGGTCTTTGCTGCCATGGATTTCGGCTTTATGGGCGGGAGCATGGGATCAGTCATCGGTGAAAAGATTGCCCGCGCAATACGGGCAGCGCGGGAAAGAGAGCATCCGCTCATCATTGTCTCGGCTTCAGGTGGTGCGCGCATGCAAGAGGGCATTTTTTCGCTCATGCAGATGGCGAAGACCTCAGCAGAATTGGCACTCTTGAATCAGAAGAAAATTCTCTATATTTCAATCCTCACGCATCCGACAACTGCTGGTGTGATGGCATCATATGCCTCACTCGGCGATATTATCATTGCTGAACCTGGAGCGCTCCTCGGTTTTACTGGTCCTCGGGTGATTGAACAGACCATTGGAGAGAAATTACCTCAGGGATTTCAGCGTTCTGAATTTATGCTTGAGCACGGCATGGTTGATATTGTCGTATCAAGAAAGGAATTGAGAAATACATTAGTAAAGATACTAAATATTGTGAGCCCTGCGAACCCCGTAAACCCCAATGGCTGAACTCCGACTCGAACGCGTGACCAAAAAATATGATAGTGAAGTCTATGGTGCGCATGATATTACCTTCGATATCAAGGACAAGGAATTCACCGTGCTCGTTGGTCCTTCTGGTTGTGGTAAGACAACGACACTACGACTGATCGCTGGACTCGAGGCATGCGATTCAGGCAAAATCTTTATCGACGGTTCATGCGTCAACGATGTATCACCAAAAGACCGTGATGTCGCCATGGTGTTTCAGAATTATGCATTATATCCACATATGAGCGCCTACGACAATATGGCATTTGGTTTGCGCATGCGGCGTTATCCAAAGAAGGAGATTAATGAGCGGGTAAATGAGGCAGCCCAGATTCTGGGAATTTCAGAGCTCTTACAGAGAAAACCGAGACAACTCTCTGGCGGACAGAGGCAGCGGGTCGCAGTCGGCCGTGCGATTGTCCGACAACCCAAAGTCTTTCTCTTTGATGAACCGCTCTCGAATCTCGATGCAAAATTACGGGTGCAGATGCGTGCCGAACTTTCCCGTTTACACCGAAGATTTGAGGCAACCATTGTTTATGTTACCCATGACCAGGTTGAGGCGATGACCTTGGGTGAGAAGATAATCGTCATCAATGAAGCGCGCGTTCAGCAGGTTGCTGACCCAACGAGTCTCTACCAACGACCGAAGAATAGGTTCGTTGCTGGGTTTATTGGAAGTCCACCAATGAATTTCATTGCTGGCGCTATTAAAAAGAGACAGGGCAAAATTACGTTTCACAGTGCTGATGTGAACATAGGGCTCAATAAACGAACTGAACACTGTACGAATCGAGAGGTGATTCTCGGCATACGACCAACCGATTTTTTTCATACGCGTGGGTCAAAGATCAACATTGTCGTCGATGTTGTCGAGCCAATGGGGAATGAGTTTTATATCCATGGACGATGTGGTACTACAATGCTCTCTGCGCGGTTGCCAGATGAGATGCAGACAACAATTGGTTCAGTTGTGACGCTTGCAATTGACCCTAAAAAAATATATATTTTCGATGCAAAAACAGAAGAGAATCTCATTTAAGCCTCGTCGTTTTTTGTGGGCATTCATAGTTTTTCCGCTCTTGCTCGGTATTGGCGTGGGTATCTATATGTCAATTATCGTCGACCTGCCTCCAGCTGAGTCAATATCCTTTTTCACTCCACCAGTAGCGACCAAGGTTTTTGATAATAACAATAATTTAATAACCGAATTTTTTATTGAACGCAGAGAACTGACTGATATCGAACAGGTTCCCTCGTATTTGAAAGATGGTTTGATTTGCATTGAAGATAGACAGTTCTACAAACACTGGGGTGTTGATATTCTTGGACTCATACGTGCCTTATTTACGAATCTCCTCCACCTGAGGGTTATCCAGGGAGGCAGCACCATCACCATGCAGCTCGCTCGGAACATGTTTTTGACACTCGAGCAGACGATGTTACGGAAATTGAAAGAGATGGCGCTCGCAATACGCATCGAACGTGTGTATACCAAGGATGAAATCTTAGAAAAATATTTCAATCAGATAAACTTTGGTCAGGGTCGCTACGGTGTTGCCACTGCTGCAAAGTACTACTTTGACAAGGACATTTCGGAATTATCACTCGATGAGTGTGCACTACTCATTGCAATTGCAAAGTCACCTGAACGATACTCTCCGCATAAGCACCCTGAAAAGGCACAGCAGCGAAGGGACTTTGTCCTCACCCAGATGTTTAAGAACCACGTGATAACAGAGCAGGAATACGAAGCAGCAGTTAATACACCCCTCAGTGTGGTTGAATACAAAGAAGATAATGTTGTCGGAAGATACTTTCTCGAAGAAGTCAGGAGATACCTCGAATTGAAATATGGACCAGAATTTCTCTACCGCAGTGGTGCGCGTATTTATACAACGATGGATATTGAAATACAAAAGACTGCTGAGAAAATATTGGAGAAGCACCTCACACAGATAGAAAAAGATTATAAATTTGAGAATACGAAAGCAAAATTTGATTCGCTCGGTCTGAGCGATACAATCACAGCATCACCCTACTTGCAGGACGCCTTAGTTATATTGGATTATCACACAGGAGAAGTAAAGGCGCTCATTGGTGGTCGTGATTTTTCACAGAGTAAGTTTAACCGTGCAACACAGGCACGCCGGCAAGCAGGCAGTGCGTTCAAGGTTTTTGTTTATACTGCTGCAGTCGATAATGGTTTTACACCTGCTGACATTGTCTTAGACCTGCCGATTGTTCTTGAAATTCCTGGGGTTGACAGTATCTATCGGCCAGCAAATTATGACCGTCGCTTCTTAGGACCTATTACAGTGAGAAAGGCACTGGCTCTATCACGGAACCTTGCAGCGGTACGGTTGATTCGAAACATCGGACCTGAATTGGTCGCCAAATATGCTCATGACCTCGGCGTGGAATCTCCACTCTTACCAGTCGTTTCTTTAGCGCTCGGTTCCTGTGAAGTCAATCTCTTAGAAATGGTGAGCGCAATGGGTACTATTGCAGCGCTCGGTGAGCGGGTTCAGCCAATACTCATTCGGAAGATAACCAATAGAGAGGGCACCATTATCGAGATAAATGAGCCCTTACCTGAAACGAGGTTATCTCCGAGAACGAGCTACATCATGATTAATCTAATGCGTGCAGTCGTGGCAGGTGGTACTGGTTACCGCATTCAGCAGTATTACAGCGGGCCGGCGGCAGGTAAAACAGGAACGACGAACAACTATTCTGATGCCTGGTTCGTTGGGTTTACGCCGAAATATGCGTGCGGTGTTTGGGTCGGCTATGATAATAATGACCGCATATTTCGTGGCGCAACTGGAGGGGTAGTTTCTGCACCAATCTGGGGTGAGTTAATGGCAGCAATAGACCCCAACCCGACTGAGCAATTTCCCAAGCCGAGCGGTTTAATCACCTGTACGGTCTGTTCAGAAACCGGATTGCTGGCACGGGAATCATGCCCGAAAACTCGGGAAGAGGTATTTGTTGTAGGAACCGCACCAAGTGATTCATGCGACCTGCATGGCTTTGATACGTACATTGATTACCATAATGATTTTGATAAGATCGATCCTTCAGTCTTAGAAGGATATTAGCACTTTCCTCACTACATAGACGCAATACATCACCACAAGCACAACAATGGTTGAAAGTTCACCACGTAGATTCGTTACTTTAAAATGTGCTTTCTTTTGGGGCAATGATTCTAAATAGTGTTGTTCACTGATGATGATGAGTGCATACTGCATGATAAAGAGGATAAGCAACAGAACAGCGATAACTGTCGGTGGATTGAAGAGAACGATGACACCCAACACAAGGAAAAAATTTCCACAATACAGGGGATGTTTCATATATCGGTACGGACCATTGATAATCATGTGCTGACCAGAAAATTTATTTCCTCGTGCTGATTTACCAATATAACCTGCAGCCCATAGTCTTATTATCATACCGATTAAAATAAAAATTATCGGTAGAATAAATGGACTACGTGGCCGTGAGAGAATAACTAATACAATAAAAAAAGGGATGGCAATCTTAGCCCGATAATAATAGAGAAATTTTCCAATTTGTATTATTTTTTTCTCCTATATATTATCCGGTATCTGTCATCTGTGAGTGCCGGGAAGGGGATTTGAACCCCTATACCTTTTCAGGCGCTAGGTCCTGAACCTAGTGCGTCTGCCAATTCCGCCATCCCGGCTGTTTTTATAGTACTCATTTACGTTGGAAAGTCAATTGTTACACCCTTTATCCAGGTTGCGGAGTCTGGTCTATTTTTGGTTTCTTGCCGAATAATTTAAAATATACTTTGGGGTACTCATCTTTACCACTGAGCAGCTTCGAGGTTATGGGCATCACCCTTTTCGCCAGATTTGACATTTTCTGTACTTTATGCCTGATATCCCATTGGGCAGTGACATCTTCACGCAGTCGTGAGAGATGATAGAGTTCTCTTAAATTTGTTTTGAAGAGTACTCTCTTATGATGTGCATTCGTGAGAATATAAGCACCAACTCCAGGTTGTTTTTTTTCGATTTTTTGGTAGACATTCTCGGTGCGTTTAATGATTTCAATGAATCGTTTTTCCTCACCAACTTTTTTAACTGCATCAGGAACGGTAATGCCACAGACTGGATTGTAGTCTTGAGAGGTTATTGTTGCAATTCGGTGACGCTTCAACTGTCCGAAACAGGCACCCGAAACAACGAGAGAATAGGTGAGGTTTACAAATTCGAATTCTCGTAGGGCAGCATCATAGAGCTCCATGTACTGGCAGGATTTTTTGAAAAGCTCTTCCTTCTTATGTTTCGGCATTTTTTTTATCAGCTGCAAGCACTGTGGATATTTCTTCTTTGAGGTTTTGAAGAGGAGCGCTGCCAAGACCTTATCATCGGCATCAGTAGTATGGTCGATTAACTCAACATCGCGGCTGCTCGTTACTGGCTCATCGGTTTGTCTCGCTAACGTACTCGCATACTCGCGGAGCTCAGGATAGGTTTTCTGGTCGTAGTCATTAGTCTTACAGAAGAGTATAATCGATGGAGCAATTTTTGTCACCAATTGATAGAATTTCTTACCGAGTTCATTGATTTCCTGCAGGTTGTGTGAGGCAAATCTTCTCATCAAGAGCTCCAAATTTCTTGCATTGATTGTTATCCCGAGCTGGGTTTGTGTAGCGAGACACAGAATATATCGGGCGTCTTCTTTTGCCATATTTTCGAGTAGCTTCTGGAATTTTTTGCTCATGGCAAGTTTCGGGAACGCATCGAGATTATATTTTTTTATTTTATTAAAGAGATGTTTATAAAAGTTATTTTGAATTTTAATTGTTGCAACATATGGCTCGAGCAAATTTGTCTGCCTCAATTCTCCCGGAATAATAAAATCACCCTTGAGTGTTACATACCGCTGGGACTTTTCAGTATAGGAACAGAGCCGAAACCTCTCTAAATCTTCGACTGCACGACGAGAAATGCCGATTACGTCAAAATTAAAAACAGCATGTTCAGCAATGGAGTGGTGTCCCATTTCAAAGATGATTGTGCGATTTGATTTCCTCGCCTTCGCCACTTCTTCTCTTGCTTCCTTTCTCAAAATATCAACAGATTTTGGACTTCTACTAATTCTCGCATATGCTGCAGATATCGATTCTGGGGTTAAATTTGTGTTTTTATCTTTGTATGATTTTAATGCCTCGGTGTCAACATTAAATCCAGCTAAGATAACCTTCATTGTAGATGCTAAACGCTTAACGCTCGATGCCTTACGCAATTTTTATTTCGCATGTCTATACCTCTGTTTAATGTCCCGCGCAACCAATTTTAATGACGGAAGCATATCTTGTGCTGCCTTGCGATAGGCATGTATGTCCTTTCCAACAGGATCAGCAACCTCGTTATATTTTACTCTCCTCCGGTATTCCTTTAAGAGGAATGTTTTTACTGCAGCTTCACGTGCAATTTCCAAGATTGCGCTATAGTGTTTGAATTCCATAACAAGAATTAAATCTGCCCACTCAATCATATCTCTTGTGATACTCTTTGTCTGGTGAGGAGCGATTGAACCCCCATACTCCCTTACAACATCAATAGAAAATTGTGCTGGAGGCAGGCCATTCATCGGAAGGATGCCAGCTGATCTAACCGTACAGTACTCCTCTGTAAGCAGTGTTTTGAAAATACCCTCTGCCATAGGACTCCGGCAAGTATTTGCCGTGCACACAAATAACACATTGAATCGTAAGGTGCTATTCAGGAGTACTCTTTTACCGTATACCTTCTCAATTTCCAAGATAGGAATCTTACCTTTCCTCTTTACTGTCGGCGGGGTTGTTGTTAAATCGAGCACAGTAGAAGGTTGGGACAGAAGCTGTCCACCATTAATAATGAGGTCGATACCTGGAAACTGCTTGCTGATTTCCATGGCAGAAGTCAACGGAGGTTGACCAGATACATTAGCACTCGTTACTGCGAGCGGATTCTCGTAGAGACTGAGAAGGTTGATGATAAAGCGCACCTGCGGTATTCTGACACCGATTTTTTTCATTGTCAGAGGAATTGCTACAGGTGCTCTCTTTGTGAGTATGACAGTGAGTGGACCAGGAATAAAGTAGTCAATTATTTTTTGTTTGGAAATGACGGCATACTCATGCAGTGTGCTCTTTTGAACAAAAAAGGTGAAGGGTTTTCTATCGCGTCCTTTCAGGACACGCAGTTTTTCACACGCATCAGAGTTCGCACCATCGACTGCAAGACCGTAGATTGTATCAGTAGGAAGCGCGACAATCCCACTGGTTCGTAAGGTTTCAGTTATCCTATTAAAAAATTGAGGTGTGTCTTCGATATTTATCACCATAGAATTTTTTACGTCTTGGTCAACTGCTAAAAATTGTGTGCAAGTTTAGTTAGGTGCGAGCTAATCGATGGTACAGCCGACTGGCAAAGAGTGCGGCGTTTTTAGCACCTGATTTTCCAATACCAAAGGTCGCAACTGGTACACCTGTGGGCATCTGAACGATCGAGAGGAGAGAATCAATGCCACCCAAGGTTGAGGATGGTATTGGTACTCCTAGGACAGGAATATCTGTCATTGAGGCAATAAAGCCTGGCAGGTGAGCAGCAAGGCCTGCACCAGCAATAATTGCGATGACATCATTATTCTTTGCCTCTTTAATCAACTCCCTAATCTTTTCTGGCTCACGGTGTGCAGAGTGAATAAATGTCTGGTACGGAACAGATTCTTTTTTGAGAACTTCCTCTGCACCTGCCATGAAGTCTTTATCAGATGTGCTGCCCATGAATATCCAGATTTTCATCCCGCTCCTTTCTTGGTCCAGACCTCATCAAAATTCATTGGTAATGCTATTGTTATGTCTATACCTAACATAGAGACATAATTTTTCTTCTGAAGAGGGGTTGGATTCATTTTCGCCTCTTTCTCTTCATCTTTTTCATACCCGAATTACCAATATCTTTACGATAGTACATTCCCTTAAAGTGTATTTTTTTTATCTCGTCGTATGCCCGCTGTTTTGCGATCTTCAAGTTTTCATGCATGGTGACGACATTCAATACCCTTCCTGATGCAGTGAGAAGTTTAGAATCTTCATTTTTTGTACCAGCGTGGAAGAGGAGCGTCTTAGTACTCAGCTTTGACTTAAATTCAATTTCTTCACCTATGCGATAGTCTTGCGGATAACCAGCTGAGGCGAGCACGACACAGATTGACCACAGGTTCTTTGTTTTTATCTGCACCTCTGATAGTTTTCCATCGGCGACAGCGAGCAATGGTGTAAGAAAATCGCCGTCAATGAGAGGAAGAATTGCCTGTGCCTCAGGATCTCCGAATCGACAGTTAAACTCCAAGACCTTGGGACCGAGTGATGTGATGATAATGCCCGCATAGAGCACTCCTTTATAGTGCACCCCGTAATCTTTCAGCGATAGAATAGTTGGCTGAATGATGACTTTTTCAATAATATTTGAGACGCGGCGGTTCGTGGGATATGGGGCATACGCTCCCATACCACCGGTATTCGGTCCACGATTGCGGTCGTAGAGCCGTTTGTGGTCTTGTGATGACGGAAGGTAGCTTATCGCTATGCCATCGGTCAAGACAAATATCGATGCTTCCTGACCAGTGAGAAATTCTTCAACGACGATCCTCTTACCTGCTTCGCCAAGGCGATGCTGTACCAGAATTTCATCAATCGTTTTTTCATACTCATTTTTGGTATTCACAATGAATACACCTTTACCACCAGCCAAGCCAGATGCCTTTACAACGACAGGAAACTTATTTATTGTCTTCGTATACTTGTGTGCTTCTGATACAGTCTCGTAGACTTGAAATTTTGGTGCGGGTATTCCAAATCTTTGCATAAATTCGCGGGCAAATGATTTATCAGCTTCGATACGACTTGCGTTCTTATTAGGGCCAAATATTTTGAGTCCCCGCTTAGTAAACTCATCAACAATACCGAGCGCTAATGGTGCTTCTGGACCGACAACAGTCAAATCGATCTTTTTCTCCTCTGCAAAACGAGCGAGTCCAGGAATATCTGAAGCGAGGATACTAACACACGTCGCTATCTGGGCAATGCCAGGATTTCCTGGTGCAGCATAGATTTTTTTAACCTTCTTTGATTTGCTCAATCGCCAGGCAAGGCTGTGTTCTCTACCACCACCACCGATAATCAGTAGTTTCACCCCACCCCTCCTTTTTCATAAACTGCTGTAATTGATTTGTGTATTTCAAAATATATAAGATCCATTAGTAACATCCCCCATGATGAAGGCCCAGCCTCTCTTTCGAGGGGCGGGGTTCATCCTATACTCTCCATAATTTCTTTAAATTGGTCCTCTGATTTTTCAACAATACTTCCCAACACAATGTAATCTGCACCAGCTTGTATAATGTCTCGAGCATCTTTGGCTGTTCTGATGCCGCCACCAACAATGAGTGGAATAGAAATAGTCTGCTTCACCTCTTTTACCATGTCAATAGGAACTGGTTTTTCAGCACCACTCCCAGCTTCAAGGTAAATATATTTCATGCCAAGATATTCTCCAGCAAGGGCATGGGCGACAGCGATCTCGGGTTTGGTCCGGGGAATTGGTCGAGTATTTGAAATATATTCGACAGCAGTATAATTACCAGGCTCGATGAGAATGTACCCAACAGGGATGACTTCTAAATCGTATTCTCTAATAAGAAATACTGCCTTGACCTGTTCGCCGATAAGAAATTGAGCATTCCGACCACTTAACAAGGATAAGAAAAAGACTGCATCGGCTTGAGAAGAAATCTGGTGGGAACCTCCTGGAAAGAGAACAACTGGTTTATCAGCACTCTGTTTCACCGTTGAAACAAAAGCATCAAACTGGGGTGAGACCAAGAGTGATGTTCCAATCAAAATCCCATGTACTCCCTGTTCACAAACAGATTGTGTAAGTTGTGCAATCTTGTTGATTGGAGTCCTATCTGGATCCAAGAGTACGAATACTCCAGGTCTTGATTTATTGAGGGTCGCATAGACCGATCCGCTCTTCATCTTCATAGAATTATACTTGCACAGGCAGAAAAATCAAGCCCTAAGTCATGGAATAGGATGCTACCCGAATCGTATATTTTGCTTAAACCATACTGCCATGTCCCATCGTCACATATACTAGGAGGTAGTATGGCTACGTTAATACTCATAATGTTTATGATGGGACTACTTGCCTTAGTATGTGACTTCTTTAACGTCTTTGCATGGCTTATGCCATGGTGGGCACTGGGCTACATGGTTCTTGCCTATTTTATGTTCACGCTCATCTGGAAAAAGGAACAAGAGGGTGAAAAAGAGAAACTGGTAGATCGGATTATAGAGCTTGAGGCTCGGCTTGAGTGATAATAATAATGAGGTAGTAGAGAGCTACGTCAGAAAAGAGGTATCATGATTCCATTTATGCTGTTGTTTTTATATAGTGAAGCTGATGGAGTACGTGAAATCGCTCAGATACAGCAAGAGATTCGCATCATTAACCTCGTGAACGGGCTCGAATTATCAGCATATCAGATAGATTTTATCTTAGAAAAGGCGAAAGAGGCAGAAGAGATACGCAAGGATTTCCTCAAGACAATTGAAGCTAATGAAGGAGCTATGCTTACGACATTCAACGAGCTCAAGAAAAATAGGATGAAGGATGACGTTATTCCCCAGACGCTCCAGAGACAAGTACACACTACTGAGGGCCGATTTCAGGACAAGAAGACAGAGGTATCTGAATCCCTCGAGCAGATTGCCCGAGAAGTAGAGGGTATTCTCGAGGGAAATCAGATTTATGCATTAGAACACTACATTGCGTGTCTCATACCGCCGCTAGGAGAATCACGAATTGGTCAGTCAGAAAAACCTTTAGGAATTACGAAACAATTGAATAGACTACGAGAGATCCCTGATTATGTGTATCAAATGAAGAAATACGAGGTTGCAGACAGGGTAGTAGAAAAGATTAAAAAGCACCTTTCACCAGGGACTGTATTCAATGAATATACAGAGAAACAGAGGATTCTTGGATTGCTCGATGAAGTGAGGAGTCTCTCTGATGTCGATTTTGTACTCAACGAAGAAGGATACATTGAAAAATTCAAGGGTGACTATTTCCCAGAAAAAATTCCTGTCAACTTATCAGTGAAGATTGAGCGATTCTTGCTCAACCCTTTGATCATTCCTATACTCGAGGAAAAATTGGCGAGTACATAGCTGCTCTCAAGTCAGTACACATCCATAGTAGATTTCCATTCCGTTATTGTTATTACTATTCTAGACAGACAACAACCTTGACAATTCTGTATATATGATTAGAATGGGACCGTGAAGGAGAAATCGAGGACGCCGCTCTTTAAATATTTGACGCCGCAGGAAGTGAGCTGGATGCTCGTCAAATGGCAACCGAGGAATGTTCCTGAAAATACTGTGATTATCAAGGAAGGAAGTCCTGGTGATGAGATGTTTATCATTGAATCAGGCCAGGTCGAGGTGTTTTTGACCCGCGGTGAGGTAGTGTTGTCGCTCTCAGAACTTCAGGAACCTTCATTCTTTGGCGAGCTTGCGTTTTTAACTGATAAACCTCGTTCTGTAACGGTCAAGGCAAAAACAGATTGTCGGCTGCTCGTGTTGAAAAAACCGGACTTTATGGAAATTGTCAATGAAAACCCGAAAGTTGCTGCCAAGTTCCTCCTGGCAACGAGCGAAGGCCTCTGTAATAGAATTACAACATCAAATACCAATTTAGAAAAGTTTTTCTTGACGAATCAGACTATCGTCGATAATGAATCGTTCAGAAAACTCTATATTCTCACACACAAGGCCCCATCGTCTAGTGGTTAGGACATCACTCTTTCAAGGTGGAGACACGGGTTCGAGTCCCGTTGGGGCCAGATTTTTGATAGAAGGGGCATAGTATGAAAAAATTAGTTATTTTAATTTGTTTTTTGACAGCAGTGAGTTTCAGTCAGGAAATTACATTCCATGGTAATCGTGGTATGTTCAATCTACAGTATGCACGGCCACATGATATGGGAATGTTTTCGTTCCATATCACACCAAACTGGAGATATGAAGGTTTTGATGTTACCTATCAAGATACCCAGATAACAGACCGCAGACACTTTGTCCACCTCGCTTCTGGACTTTCATATTCGATATTGGATTACCTGGAGATGCGCTTTCATGCTCAATCGTTTGTGAAGTACTATGAGACGAGTGATTTCCCCATACACCGAGATGACCCGTATCCGCCATGGGGATTCAATTGCCTCGAGGTAGGGCTCAAGGTTGGTTACCCATTCATCGTCGACGAGAAAACACATACCTACTATGCATTCGGTGTTGATGGTTATGTGGATTTCAGTTTAGAACTCTCTGAGAATGCCCGTACACACGACTCGTCATTCTATGCTGGTGTTTTTGATGGTGTTGCTCCAGAATTTCCTCCCTACATTCCACATAATCCAGACGTTGGGTTCACCGGCTTATTTGATTTTCGAATCGGTCCATTCGCATCGCACGTAAATGCTGGTTATCTCATTACCGGGACAGATAGAAACCCTGGTTATGTCACTGCTGCAGATTTTAATCAACTCGAGAGGCCAAATTTCATCACGCACAGACAGAGTCACTCTGGATTACACCGGGTTTGAGGTTTGGTGCGCAAACAGTGAGTTTTGATCTCGGGTGTGAACTTGCTATTGTCAATGAATCAGACACACGGTATTGGAAGCCGTTCTTTAATATTTCGCTCGGGTTCGACTTTGTGAAGGAAGTTGAAGTTCACGTTCCTATTGCTGCCATTAGTGGAAAAGTGTACGATACTAAGACACAAGAGCCGATTGTTGCTACGATTACCTTTCCAGGGACCGAACTGGAGGCAGTGCAAACGAAAACAGATGGAACCTATACGATTTCACTCACACCAGGTAATTATCGTGTCCATGTTGATGCACCAGATTACCGGTGGAAGGAGCAGGGTGTTATATTAAAGGATGGTGCCGAGCTTATTGTCGATTTCCATTTAAACAAGGTTGAAGTTATCTCCGGAACAGTTACTGGTAAAGTCTCTGATGCTGAAACAGGTAAGCCACTCGCAGCCACGATTACCTTTGCGAATAGCAAGACATTCACGGTGACGACTGATTCGACGACTGGAATATATAAGGCGACACTACCACCAGCTACGTATTCAGTGAAGGCTGAGGCAGAATATTACATAATGGAGAGCGCACCGTTCATTCTGGCAAAAGATGAGACGAAACTCCAGAACTTTATATTGAAGCCAGTACCAAAGGTTGGTGAAAAGATTGTCCTTAAAGGTATTTACTTTGATTTCAATTCAGCAGCGATAAAACCGACATCATACCCAGTGCTCGACGACGCGGCAAAAGTTTTGAAAGCAAAACCGAAGATGAGAGTCGAAATCGGCGGTCATACTGATAGCGTTGGTTCTGATTCATATAATCAAAAGTTATCGTACCAACGGGCTCAGGCTGTGAGAGATTACCTCGTACGGTACCACGCTATTGACCCATCACGTTTAGAGGTGCGGGGTTATGGTGAGTCCCAGCCGATCGGCGACAACCGGACCATAGCTGGCAGGGACCTCAATCGCAGGATTGAATTTAGAATTCTGAGTGTAGATTAAATATATTGATTGTCGTTTATGCGACGTAGGTTTTTGTTATCTCTTCTTCGATCTTATCGAGGAATCGTAGATTCCCAATAGATTCAAATATTCGACTTGCTTGCACAAACATCCTGAGAGCATCTTTTAATTTTTGTTCTCTCTTATATGCGATACCCTTAAAATAAAAGATTTCACCAGCGTATCTATTCTTGGGTAATGATTTAACAAAGTTATATGCCTTGTTATAGTAATAGTGTGCCTTAGCATAGTTCTTTACCTTTACCATAACACGACCACGGTAGATTAACCCGTATATTTTATAATTAAGGTTATGCACAGATTTTGATTGCGCACGTAATTTTTTTGATAATGACATTAACTTCTTGGTGTCCTGTGCTAGTAAGAGATAGTTAAGTTCTTCCATCATGCACAGGAGCGTATAGTATTTCAGATTTATTTTTGTGGCAATACGTTGGGCTGATATCAAATGTCGTTTACCATTTTTTATCTGTCCCTTGTCACGATAAAATTCGCTCATACTCACATTCGCATATATAACCCCTTCTGGCGATTTTATATCCTTTGCCAATTTAAGTGCACGCTTATAGTTTGCGAGTGCCTGCTCATCCATGAGCCGATGCCGGGCAGTGTCACCAAGATTGTTGTAGAGGAGTATCGTATGCCGCTTTGTACCAATGATTTTGGATATAG
>Ga0111226_1044_pt1 | contig 14502 bp, 7 predicted proteins | sample DeeMarSWOR152_54_FD_80390 | JGI IMG/M metagenome (GOLD analysis project Ga0111226, IMG submission 80390) | candidate division TA06 bacterium DG_78 | reverse complement strand
TCTGAATGCACAAGCGTCTTCACTAACTCACCATTAAGATTGAATATCCGAATCGTACACTGGTTCGGCAAATTGATGAACTTTAACCGACGTAGCTGTGGCGATATCTGCCACTCGTTCTGCACAAGATACGGATTCGGCACCACCTTGACATTGAGCGTAAGTTGCGTCGTATTATTAAAATAACCCGGTGTTGCACTCACTCCAACACGAGCATACACTGGCGCCGCCATATATTCCCGATTCGCCCGCACGATCCAAACATCATTCTCACCAGGAAGAATCGAATCCACCATATACTTGTCGTCCCGCAAGGTCACCAAACCACCATTGATGTACAGTGACTTGGTCCGATTCCCCGGTGAACCGGTCGTCACCAAGGTATCACTCACTGGTGTCGCCCACTCGGTCAAAAAATCCACCGTCTTGGTAAAACACCAACCCTCACCGAGGTGCCGCATCGCCATCGTATTCTGATACGGCTGATACGGAATCGTATCACCGGTCTCCTCATCAATCACCACAACCGTATTCACCACACCACCAGGATCCTTCTTCTTCCAGATCACCTGATAGTCATTGCCACGATGCGCCCAAAAACCAAAGCAGTAGTATGCTTTATCCGACGGGATATGCGTCTTCACCGTACCTACCAGGGTATCCGGATAACTGCCTCCTACCTCAACCGTGTCAAACACCAAGCATGGATTCGGAAATGAATCAGTCCCATTATAGAGCAATGTCAAGATACCATCAACCGGTGCAAAGTCATCAAGATGGAGACTCCTACCAATTCTATTTTTGGTGACTTTCGTCATTACAATATTATCATCAGCATCTTTAACATATACGGTGTATTTTACACCGTTAGTATTATACACTACAATGGAAGTGTCGGTCGTATCAGTAACAGTAATTGTCAATGTCTCAGGTGCACTGAATTCTAAGTAGGTTGGCCGATTCGGATCTACAGCACATGGATTAACCACTTGAGCATCAATTCGGTCGAGAAGGCGTTCATTACCATTCACGACTTCAAACTGTGGTTCACCTGGTCCAACGTAGTTCCATGCATCACGGCGAGGTGATGTTGCCTCACCACTCAAACCACTCTCGAACCAGAGCGGAGACGGTATTGTGTCACCGTCAACAATTTCTCTCACAAAGTTATAGTCGAATGAGGTGACCGAGTAGTAGTACATGAAGCCGTTACGCAGACCTTCATCAACGTAGTAGTGTGTAATACCAGTGTTCTCTGCCTTGATGCGGATCGATTCTGCGACGGTCGTATCTTCAAACATTACATCATTAAAAAGATCGTAGGAAGTGATCAGCTGCCAATCACCAGTGTGTCCGGTTAGACTCCTCCAGATCCGGTAGCCCTCGAAGTCATACTCACGATAGTATGGATCATAGAGTAATTCAAAAGCGCTATCGCTCACAATATCGTAGTAGGGGTCAGCTGCAGTTTCAGGTGCGCTACTCCAAGTCAAGGTCACCTTGGTATCACCGGGAATGAGCATCAGAGTTGGTGGCGGTGGTGGACCTGGTAAGAGCCAGTTCTTATCATAGATGAACTGGGCAGTGTTGTCCACCCCGGCGAGTGCACTATCTGGTGTTCCATAAGTATCGTGCCAATAAGCAAAGACAATACCGACGAGGACAATCGCCGTGGAATCTGGGGGCAATTCAAACGGTCCACTGCATTGATAGAACCGCCAATCATCAGGGTCTGATGGTATGGTATCATATGGTTCATAGGCAAGGGTCTTATAGTTATAACCAGCCAATATCAGATACCGTTCAGGATCTACAGTTGGGTCAGTAGCTAGGGTGAACCTCTTGAGAGCAGTCATGCCCAGCTGCGGAATCTGCGAAGGGTCTCGCCAGTCTGGTGTGCCGTCCATATCAGCATCATACAGAGAATCTCCTGAAAGATGTTGTGCAAACCAGGCACTGTCTGTTTCATGCTCATCAGGAATGCCGTCGTTATCCTTATCCTGTCCTGGCACTAAATCGTAGGGGCTCTGGAGAAAATCATATCCAATAGTGCCGGGGAATTCATCCCAATTAGCTTCAAGAACATCTTGCCATTGGTAGCCGAAATTATCTACCCAGAGTGATTCGCCATCAATGACATACCACTTACCCAGGATGCCAGCAATTCTATCATTCCTAGCATCACCACCTTCAGCACCAATATCATTATCTGCACCAATACTAAAATAGCACTGCTTTAATGTATCGCCACTCACATTCTTTAATTCAACACGCATAAAGATGATATCCTGGGTCGATGAGAGGTTCCAGGCATAGACAGATTGATATACTTCGAGGCCGATCGGTCTAGTGTCACCAGGCGTATGATACGTTTCATTCAAATCATTATATGCACACCATGAATCTTGATGTGATGTTGGGTCTTGTGGTGCCATTGGATATACTGATACAGGTGGTGGCCAATCTGTAGGATAAAAGAATAAAATCGCATTTGGGTCACTGAATGACATGCCAACCAATCCTGGTGTATATTCTGATGAACCATCATTGGGATTGTACCCAATTGTTGCCAGTGTATCTCCAGTTGCTACATCGATTGTCCCAAACCAATTTCCTGCACCAAAGATATAATTGTGACCACTCCCTTTTGGCCACCAACACTCATTACCGGAAGTACCGCGCGCAAATCGGCCATCATTGTGGACTGTCATTTCTACTTGGTTTACATTATGGAGCTTAGTCTGAAAGCCACGGCTTGCCTGGACTGGGAATGCTGTTTTGCTATAAGCCATAGCTATCACTGTAAATAATAAAACAACAATCTTTATCATCACAACATTCGTGGAATTTATAACACTGTACTTCATGTTACTCTCCTTTCAATTTCTATAATCTACACCACCATAGAAGCCAAACACATTCTATTTTAGTGTATCACCTCCTTTATTTAATTTTAAAAATTGTAGTGTCTGTCAAAGATCAACGAAGTATTACTAAAGAACAGGATGACCTACTGTCAGGTGTTTCAAGTATACACAAGTAGGTCCCCTGAGCAAGACCATATGTATCAAAATGTATACTATGACTACCAGCTGCTGTATTCTCATTATAAATTTCTTTTACCAGCTGACCCACACTATTGTACAATGTAATAGTAACATTCCCTGCATGCTGTAGTGAAAAGGTAATAAACCCTCTCTTGATAACAGGGTTAGGACCGAAGAGTAAGTTATTCGTCACTGTCTGGTCTGAGATTATTTCTTCTACTGATAAGAGCCAGTTCATGTTATATTGTACTTGTGCTCTGTGGTCAGTTAAAACCAAACACGTTTCTGCTTGTGGTACAGCATTCTCACCATACTCAGCTAAGACTACTGCACATACAATGGTCATGATGGAATCATTCTCGAGGTTGAATGGTCCAGTCGACATGAGGTAACGTTGGTCATCAGGGTCTGGCAAAGGTATTGTATCATAAGGTTCATACTCACCAGTCGTGAAATTATAACCGGCAAGTGTCATATAGCGTTCAGGATCTCTGTTAGGTTCGATAGTTAAAGTAAAACGCTTGAATGCAGTCAAACCAAGTTGCGGATTCTCAGATGCATCGCGCCAGTCTGGTATGCCGTCACTATCAACATCCCACTTATGTTGCGGAACATTGTTCCAGTAATACACACTATCCCTTTCATACTGGTCAGGAATACCATCACCATCTTTATCTTCACCTTCTTCTAAATCAAATGGTGTTTGGAGGATGTCAAAACCAATTGCTCCTGCTGATTCTTGCCAACCAGGTTCTTCAACTTCCTGCCACTGGTATGCGAGGTCATCGATGATATACAGATTCTCTCCAATAAAATACGATTTATCTAATATAAGCCCACAGATGTCATTCGCAAAACCACCAGCCTCATTGCCAATGTCACAATCTGCACAAACACCGACATAACAATTTTCAAGATTGTGCTCTGAAACATTTTTGAACTCAAGGGTTAGAAAAATGATATCTTCAATTCCTGGTTCGTTCCACGCATAACCGGTTTGGTATATCTCGAGGCCTATAGGTCGTGTGTCACCAGGCATATGGTGGTTCGAATCACAATCATTATAGCAACACCATGAATCTTGATGCGATACACGGTCTTGCGGTGCCATAGGATAGGTGTCGGCGGGTGGTGGCCAGGGTGATGGGTACATATAGATGATCGACCCGAGAGGCATTCCTTGAAGGCCGGGTACACACTCTGATTCACCACCATGAGGTCCATAACCGATAGTCACGAGTGTATCACCAGTTACAGGATCGATGGTGCCAAACCAAAAGCCTGCGCCATAAATATACATATGACCACTTCCCTTAGGCCACCACGCCGGTCCACATGTTCCATAGTTTGTAATTTGTAATTCAACTTGATTTATGTTGTGTGTTTTCATATCTCGTCCATGGGTGGTCTCGAGGCTACTCGTAGTTGCTGCACTGAGACACAGCACAATTCCCAATAACGTTATATACTTATCCATGTGTCCTCCCTTCCACCCTATTATAGTATTGAGGTGTGAGAAATCTGTGATAAAACTGTGAGATTAAATACGCTGAGACCGCAGAAATATCGAAGATGACGCAGAGCTGATATTCAGCTTCAGTAGAACCTGCGAGTGTTTAGTGAGTCCTGTGTTGTTTATTTCACAAGTGTTGAGTAGAGATGGACAGTTGCTTGTTGAGGTACGGTATTAAGTTCTTCTTTGAGAATTTTTTTGAGGTTTTCATAATGCCTTGTTATTTCATGATATCTTTTTAAGTAAGCATATGTCATCATCAATTGACGATGATATTCTTCATTGTAGAAATTTAGTGAAAGTAATTTCTTATACCAAACACTTGCGTGCTTAAATCTTTTTATATCAAAGAAAATTCGTGCCATCATATTACAACAGTCTTCATAAAGATTTTCGTAGTAGCGTCGATTGTCCTCAATCCATTCGTCATACCATCCTACAGCAAAACCATCTTTGTAGAGAGAAATTGCTTTTTGTAAGTACACTCTCGATCGTTCATCAGGAGGCTTTAACGTTTTTGCTTGGTTGACTACATTCTCAAATTCATCGGTATCTAGCTCTATCGAAAAATGCGAAGCTAATTGATACATACCTTTATGAGATACAATTATATCACTGCTAGTAACCACCTGTGATTTTATGGTTTCTCTAATATACTGTATTGTCTTACGAAGATTAGCACAGCCAGTTTTATGAGATGCATGAGGCCAAAAAGCTCTCATTATAGAGTCCTGACTGACATTTTCTTGCTTCTGCAATAAGAGATAAAAGAAAAGTTTCTTTGCGTTAGCTGTTTTCCAGACACTTTCAGCAATTGCATGACCGTCGATGCTAACTTTTGGAACACCGAAGAGGCAGGCACCGATCCAGTGAATATCGATGTGCGATTTTTTGACGAGTGACACAACGTAGTTTTTTTCAATATTTTCTTTTTTTATCATCGGCAACATCCACTGTTCTTTTTGTAATTCTTTGAGAAGCAGATAATTATATTCTTTGGTTTTACTCGTCACGATTGCTTCTTTCAATACAGCCGATGTTTTCTTTATTTCTCCTTGCTTGTGGTACACTTTACTCAATTCAATGGTTATCAAAAATGAATCGTAAATCTGTTTACTTTTCTGTGCTAATTGTAATTCCTTCGAGAGGATATCTTCGGCTTCTTTATATTTACCCTGTGCCATTTTCAATTTCGCCTCAGTTAAAAGTATTGGAATAGCTTCGGCATCATCTCTATTTTTTTTGAACCACCACACCGCAGACAGATTTCGCCATGCGAAATTGAGTTCACCAGTGAGAATATACATCTTACTCATCTCATTGAGTGCGTTTATAATTAACCGAACGAGGCTCAATTTTTCATATACATCCAGCGATTTAGAAATAAATTGCTTGGCTTTTTCTATATCACCGAGTTCTTCGTAGAGCAATGCATAGCCGTGCCAGAGTCGTGCCATAGACCAAATGTCACTATGCGCATTGCATGTTTTGATGCCTAGGTCGAGAATTGACCGTGCCTCTTCATTGTGGCCTAGTAGTAAACTTACCTGAGAAGCATTATAGAATCCTGCACCACAACCAAATGAATAGTGTTTTCGGAGAAGCATAACCATCTTAGAATATTTTAAATATGCTTGATACAAATTCCCCAACTTCAATTCACACCACGCCCAATTGTTGAGAATACTTGCTTCGAGTTCTTTATATTTATTGCGTTGGGCTATCTGCAGAGCCTCTTCAAAGTATTGTACTGCCTTACGGAGATGTCTGCCTCCAATCTCATTGTCGGCAGAACCGATCGAATTCAAAATAGAGGCACGGGTGAGGTGCGAATTTTGGGGACAGGCACGCAAGGCTCTTAAAAGCCATTTTTTTGCAACGATGTATTTAACCTCATTGAGATATATCCCTCCTAATCGATAGAGCGCGTCAGCATACTGTGTACGATTCTTTCTGCTCTTGTGGAGTAATTTCACTGCCCTGAGGCAATGGATCCTCGCCTCATCAGCACGGCCGACATAAATGAGCGACTGCACATAATTCATGAGAAGTTTTGGACGTTGATTCAGTATTGCTTGTGGTATTTGTTCAATGTACGAACAGAGGATAGCATTCTTCCCTTGCTCGGTCAGACCAGTCCCGATTTTTTCAATGAGTGAAGCTGCTTTTTTAAACTCCTCTGCTGCCAAGAAAAACCTCAGGGCGTGTTCCAAATTTTTCCCTTTGATATAAAAGGTACCGGCACGACGGTATATTCTTTTCTTTCTCGTGATATTGATAAATTTGCTCTGCAAAAAATTCTTGAAGAGATTATGGAATCTATAGCCTACACCGGGTATATTGAATAAAAATGCATTCCTTGTTGTTAAATTAGATAGAATCGTTTCAGAATCTTTCCTTCTGGTTACCGCATTACAAAGTTCGGTTGTTAGCCATTCGAGGATTGAACAGTCTAATAAGAAACGCTGGGTTGTTTTTGATTCCTTGCTGAAAATTTCCTGTACAAAGTAGTTGAACAAATTTGCCTGTGATCGATGATAGCTATCTAAAATTTTTCTCACATAATCTGATGATTTGATTCCCTCGAGGTAATCGGATGATTGTAGCATGAGCCGTAAACTCGTCGGCCAACCCTCAGAATGTTCTTCAATCCACTGAGCCTCTTGGTTTTTTAAAGGCATCTCATATATTTTCGCGAAAAGATGTTTAATTTCGTTCTTGGTGAATTTTAATTCGTGACTGTTAATTTCAAATATCTCATCACGAGCTCTCATGAGTGGAGAGAAAACCATAGGTACTGTTCGTGAGGTGATGATAAAGTGTAGTTGGGGCGGAAGATGTCTGACCATGTAATCGAGTATCCTGTCTATTTGGTCAGATGGAGTGAGTTCATGATAATCTTCGAGGATGATGTATACATCCTTTTGCAACCACTCAATAGCCTCGTTTATGAACGTGCCGGCGATTACTTCAAGATATTTTTTAGGATAGTTGAAGAAACGACTTAACCGTTCTGTTTTCTTACCAAATCCAGGTTTCATTTTACGTAACCCAGTAATGAGATATGATAAGAACACTGCAGGTTCGGCATCGCTCTTTTCTAAATGGTAATATACGTACGATATCTTTTTACGTAACAAGAATTGTGAGAGGAGTGTTGTTTTACCATATCCAGCTCCGGCACACAAAAGGATAACTTTTTTACCTAAGTTTTTTTGCAGCGAGTCGATGAGCCGCATCCGGCGCAGTGTTTTCGTTGTTATCTGAGGTGCTTGGAGTTTACTGAGAATAATTAGATTATGTTCTCCTGATACCATTCAAGAATAATACCTAAATAAAAATATATGTCAAGTTATTACCGTGAGATTTCTGAAAAAGACCAGAAATCTTGAGAGCGATGAATACCTTTTTAGAGCTCTCACTATATAACAGTAAGAGCTCATCCTCGGTTACTGAGGATGAGCTCTTCTTTCTCTTAACGCTCTGAGATTCTATTTAACGCAGGACTACTAACGAGCGAGATACTGTACCATAGGGTGTTTCGAGTATAAGGAAATAGGTGCCTTGTGCAAGCCCGCCGGCATCCACGTCGAAGGTATACGCACCTGCACTCATATTACTCTGCACAAGTTTGTGTACGAGCTGGCCAACAGTATTATATAGTTTGAGAGACACCACACCAGACTTTACAAGAGAAAAAGAGATTTTCGTATTTCCTGCACATGGATTTGGACTCAATGCTACACTTGTTTTAATAATATCTGGGGATGAGTTTTCTCCAACCGACAACTGCCAGCCACTGTCGTATTGGTATTGTGCCCACTTGTCAACGAGAACTAAGGCACTATCAGGTGTCTGGTAAATGCCTTCCCATCTGGCTAAGAGTACGGCAAATATAAGTGTTGCACCCTGATCAGGCTCGAGGTCGAATGGACCACTCGACATCAAGAATCGCTGGTCAGTAGGATCAGATGGGAATGTATCGTAAGGTTCATACAGACCGGTCATGAAATCATAACCAGCGAGCGTCTCATAACGGTCAGGGTCAGTGAGTGGTTCAATGCTGAGGGTAAACCTCTTGAATGCGCTCATGCCAATATCGTTTGGTGTTTCGAGTAAGTCGAACCCGATAACACCTGGGAATTCTGCCCAGCCAGCTTCTGGGTCTTCTTGCCATTGATAGCCGAGATTATCGACAAATATCGACTCGCTATCAATCACATACCATCTCGCCACTACGCCAGAATTTCTGTCATTAGGAGCGGCTGCTTCATCTCCGACATCACAATCGGTTACTACAGCAATATAGCAATCTTGGAGGGTATGGTCAGTGACATTCTTTACCTCATGAGTAAAGAATACAATATCCTCTATCTCAGATACATTCCAGACATAGACCGTTTGATAGAACTCTAAGCCGATCGGCTCAGTATCATGAAACCACGGAAGAGAATCATTGAAGCAACACCATGAGTCCTGGTGTGAGACATGGTCTTGTGGTGCCATGGGAAAGGTGTCCACAGGTGCAGGCCAGTTGTCTCCATACATATAAATCACATTATAGGAGTCATTGTAGTTCGTACCGGACAGACCAGGTTCAGTTTCATGCGCGCCATTGTTAGGAATATAACTGTTTGTCACGAGCGTATCACCATTGTCAATAGTTCCAAACCAGAGACCAGCACCAAAGATGTAAGCCTCTCCGCTACCAATAGGCCACCAGCAACCAGAACCCGAAAGATTTTGGCCGAAGACGCCGTAGTTAGATATTGTCATCTCAACCTGATTGATATTGTGAACCTTTAGCTGTTCTGGCCGGCTCGGTGGTTCTACGATTTTAGTGCTTGCCATGAGGCACATCGCGATACCGAATATAAGAAACAACTTTTTCATACGTCCTCCTCTCTACGGAACAAGTATAGAGACGAAATATATCATGTCAATCTAAAGATAAGCTGGGTTGTCGGAACTTAAATGTAGTATTTTATAGACGGAACTTTGTTTTGATCGCCTGGTTCGGACAAACCTCGAGGCAGCAGTAACACTTAATACATTTTCTATAATCGATTATCTGGTTTCTTATTGCTCTTTTCGGACACACATTTTCACATGACATACATCGAGAGCACAGAGAAGAATCGATAACCGGAGCTCCGCTCAGCCAGATCCTATACAGTATTCGAGCAACAAATTCGACAATTGAATTTCTCAGTGGGAATCCAAAGGGCACTGAATATCCCTTAATTTTTTCAATTTCACCGTGGTACTCGATTGCCATGGGATCAAATAGATTTTCATCCTTGGCTATAGCGAGCGTAGGAATTCTGTATGGATTGATTCCTGCCATTAAGGCACAGGTGTAGTCAATGGCATGCCCATTTGTGCCACCAATAATCTTTTTAGGTGTGAATCGTTTACCAGTAGCATCGATAATGTTAATACAGTCCACAATAGTAAGATCTGGCGGCCTTATATTGTAGATCTCTAAGAGAACCCTGCTGAAATCACTTATCTTGGGAAACAGCGCGTGGATGTAGGGTTTTAGACCACCGGGGATAATGCCAAATTGATTTTTAATCGCAATGCTCATCGTAGTCAATTGATGGCTTTTAAATTTTGGTAGAGAAACGAGTACATCGCAGTCCATGATTTCTCTCGACACATAAATCTCTTTGAGTATATTACCCAGACGTTTCACTTTTCGTGGATACCGACCTATGTTTCTAAAACATCCATGTGCTGCTTCTAAAAAACCACACTGTTCAGCAACCACGAGTTCGTTACATCGTTTATTCGGTGCTGGATTATCGCCCACAATAACATCAGCGCCAGCCTCCATGAGAAATGATACTGTTTCTGAAATTATTTCGGGGTGAGTAACGACATTTTCATCTGGTTGTGCTGTTCTGAGCATATTTGGTTTTACAAACACCTTTTTGCCAGATACCTTTTCTAAACCAATATCATGGAATAGTGTGGCGATTGATGCTCTAAGATTGTCGCTTTCTTTTATGTATACTCGAGTTTTCTTCATTCAGGTTCGACGATGTTAAACAAATAATGAAAGTCATCGATACTCAAATTTTCAGGTCTCTTTTTGAGCAGCTCGATGTTGATGTTATCGGGGAGTTTCCCTAGATAATGCATAATGGCGTTCTTCAGTGATTTACGGCGGTACCGGAAGATACCGCGAATGAATTGGAAAAACTTTTCTTCGCTTTTTAACGCAAAAGGCGGTTGTTTCTTTATTAATGAAATAACAACTGAATTCACCTTTGGTCGAGGTGAAAAATTTTTTGCGGGAATAACAAAACCTTTCTTTATTGAAAAGTAGTAATTCAAATACAGGGTGATTGAACCGTATTGCCGGCAACCAAGGTGAGCAAGGATACGTTCACCATACTCTTTTTGGATCGTCAGTATCGCCCGTTTAAAATAATCTTTCTGGGTAACCAGCATCTGTAAGATCAATGTTGTTATTGAATACGGGATATTGCCGATGATCACTGGTTTATCATAGTCGTGTAAATTGAGTTTAAGAAAATCCTTATTGAGAACAATCACATGTGTTTGAGCCATTGTTTTTAAACGTTTCGCAAAAATTTTATCGATCTCAACCGCATACACTTTTTTTGCTTTTTCAGCAATCTGTTTTGTTAACATTCCTTTTCCTGAACCGATCTCCAGAACAATGTCATCGTCGATTGCGGCGAAATCGACAATTCTCTTTGCCAGTCGGTTACTATTTAAAAAGTGCTGACCTAATCTTTTTTTATAATGAGAAAAGCGTCGTGGCATTGTGGTCTACAATTTCTTCGAGGTGGTGTGGTGTTACATCCAAAATACGAGCAGCAATCGTGAGGGTTTCGATGATAAAGGAAGGTTCATTTCTCTGCCCTCTATGTCCTTCAGGTGCTAAAAAAGGAGCATCAGTTTCAAGCAGAATGCGATCGGTCGGAACTTTCTTGAAAATTTCCTGCAAGCGTTTTGAAAAGGTAAGAACACCACCGAATCCGAGATAGTATCCCATGGCGATGATTCTTTTTGCCTGCTCATGGGTTCCACTGTAGCAATGGAATACGCCACAGTGATAATTGTCTTCTTTCAGTATCGCAATTGCATCATCGATAGAGCGGCGTGTATGGATGAGTAGAGGAAGGTGATACTTCTTGGCTAGAGCAATGTGTCTATGAAATAGTGCTTTTTGTGCTTCGCGCGCTGAAAAATCACGATAGTAATCGAGACCAGTTTCACCGATTGCACAGATAAAACCATGGCTGAGCAGTGCTTCAATTGATCCCATCTCTTTTATCAATTCAGCAGCAGCCTCGTTCGGATGAATGCCAATAGCTGGTTTGAGCCAAGCAAACTGCTTACCCATAGCAATTGCATCTGTACTCGTTTTGACATCGTATCCAGCATTGATAATTGATGTCACTCCTGCGCGCTGCGCTCGTTTTAATACTTCATTGAAATCGCGCGTAAATTGTGGGTCGATAAGGTGACAGTGGGTATCGATCATGTTAACATATCATCAATCGCTATTCGGTTTCGATACCAGTATCGTTAGGCGTTTTTCGTATTTTGTCACCTTTTATCTCAATGACGACACTGGCTGCGATGACGTAAAACAAACAACGAAGTCGTTCTGCATAGTGTCTAGTAAATAATTATTTAACAATTCCTCCCGATGACATTGGTTTATCTGTGGTCAGGAGGATAATACCTTCTTTACCCTCGGCTGCCAAAAGCATACCTTGTGATAAAACACCCCTGATTTTAGCCGGCTTAAGGTTTTCGACGATGATAATTGTTTTATTGATGAGGTCTTCGGGTTTGTAGTACCTGCCGATTCCAGCCACAATGTGGCGTTTCTTGTTACCCACTTCTATCATACACCGTATGAGATTTGTACTCCCTTCGACAGATTCTGCTTCTAAAACGATTGCTGTTTTCAAAACAACCTTTTTAAAATCTTCTATGGTAATCTCTTCTTGCTTTAATTGTGCAACTTGTTCGGAAATGACATCGTCATTGATTTTTGTAAAGAGAATTTCGATGTTACCAAGTGTCGGTGCAACCTTTGGTTTAGCGATTGCATCCCAGTCTTGAGGAATAAAATTTATCATCTTTTTTATTTTCTCACTCGTAAAGGGCAGGAATGGTTCTATCAACACTGCAAGGGATGTCACAATATTCATGCAAACGTACATCGTTCTTTCACAACGTGCCGGCTCTGTTTTACGTGTGGTCCATGGTTTCTCCTGGTCGAAATATCGATTTGCTTCCTGGACAACCTTCATTGTTTCTTGAAGACCATTTTTAAATTCAAAATGTTCGATTCTCTTGCCAATTGTAGTCGGCGCTTTTGAGAGTATATCGAGCATGCGCTTATCACTGTCAATAAAGGTCGATGCCTTTGGTACTGATGAATTGTAGTACTTATTAATAAACGTTAACGTTCGATTGACGAAATTGCCCAATATATCAGCGAGTTCATTATTGTGCCATGCTTGAAAATCACGCCATGTGAAATCCGTATCACGCGCCTCTGGAGCATTACGTGTGAGTGTATACCTCAGTGAATCTGCGTCAAAATTTTTTAAATAATCGGGTAACCATATTGCATAATTTTTCGATGTTGAAAATTTATCACCTTCGAGATTGAGAAATTGGTTGGCTGGTATGTCTGAAGGTAGGATATAATCTCCATACGCCATGAGCATTGCCGGCCATATGAGGGCATGGAATACAATGTTATCCTTGCCAATAAAATGAACGAGTTTTGTATCTTTGTTTAACCAATACTCCTTCCATACATCAGGTTTACCACACTTTTCAGCCCACTCTATAGTTGATGAGATATACCCAATCGGTGCATCGAACCAGACATATAGAACCTTTTTCTGTGCCTCGTCGAGTGGTACTGGCACACCCCAGGATAAATCCCTGGTTATCGGACGATCCTCGATGCCCTCTTTGAGCCAACCCTTGACAAAGGTTAAAACTGTTTCTTTCCAATCTGTTTTTTTCTCAATCCATGCATTCAGTTTATCTTGGAATGCTGATAATTTGAAATACCAGTGTTTGGTTTTTGTTTTCTTTGGCATTTCACCACACACTAAACACTTTGGTGCAATTAACTGGAACGGTTCGAGCCAATGACCGCATGCTTCACACTGGTCTCCTCGAGCGCCTTCAGTTCCGCACTTAGGACACGTGCCTATAATATAACGGTCTGGTAGAAATCGTTTGCATCGTGAACAATAATGTTGTTCAATTTCTTTAGGATAGATATATCCTTTTTTATATATCTTCAGAAAAAAATCCTGGGCGAGACGATGGTGTATGGGTAGTGTTGTACGAGAAAAGTTATCAAAAGTCATTCCGAAATCTTTGAATGATTTTTTGATTGATGTGTAGTAATAATCAACGACCTCATGGGGAGTCTTATGCAGCTTCTCAGCGCTGATGGTTACTGGCACGCCGTGTTCATCAGTACCACAGATATAGATGACATCGCGTTTCTTTAGCCGTTGGTACCGCACGTAAATATCTGCGGGCAAGTAGGCACCAGCAAGATGGCCCAGATGCAAATTACCATTAGCATACGGCAGAGCGCTCGTCACGAGTATTTTCATAGCGTATTATAGATAAAAGATTTCAAAAGTCAACCACGCACCTATGCCAAGAAGGGTTCGTGAGAATTATTAATGAGCCTTACCTGTTTCCACGGGAAAGCTACTAATAAAATCTTAAAGGCCTTAAGGCGCATAGGTGCGGGGTTGACACAATAAATGTTTCTGAATACAATATGAAGTGTTATCTCTATTCTTGGTCTTAATCATATCTCCACCAACACAAATACATGCGATTGATAAACCAAACGATGCAGGAAACAAAATAGAACTCAGTTGGCAATTGTCCGAAGATGATCCATTG
>Ga0111226_1041_pt1 | contig 14764 bp, 11 predicted proteins | sample DeeMarSWOR152_54_FD_80390 | JGI IMG/M metagenome (GOLD analysis project Ga0111226, IMG submission 80390) | candidate division TA06 bacterium DG_78 | reverse complement strand
CCAGCAATTTGCACTGCTCCTGTCGAGTATCCTGTTTCTGCCAGAATGACTGATTCTGCATAAAATTTCCCCAAATAGAAATTGGTTGCTGGCTTCTCCCTCACCATAATTCCATCAACTGCGGACACGTAACCAAATTGATCTTCGGTTAAGTATCGTATGTTGTCAGCATTAAACCAATCAGGTCTACCAACCCGTGTTGCCGATTCTTTTACAATCTGTTGCGCCATACTCATGGTCATTGCATGGCATGTCGGAACATAGAGTGGCGTACCGTACTCCGCGGTCTTCTCCGCAATCCTGCCCAAGATACTCATCGCAGCGATTGTCTCTGGCTCATCAATATCCATTATACCTGGAACAAAGAGCACCGGTTTGCCCATTTCAGTAGCACGACCAATCGCCTCCTCCATTGCCGTAATTGCAGGTATCTTCCTTATATATAATATTTTACCGCGACGTGCCCGTCTGATATAGTAAATAATTGCTGCGAAGAGAATAACAATACATATTGCAATGTTGATACGGCCCGTATTAAAAAACTGAGCGTGTACCTTCACCGGCCCAACTACTTCGGAAATTATTTCAGTATCTCCACTCTGTGCCACTATTTTATAGTAGTAATTACCATCCGAGGTAATGCTCGTATCAAAAAATGGTGAACGACTCATCTCAACTTCGCAGAGTGTCTCGAATCCCTCTTGCGGACGCGCACTCCTCATAATGATAACTGATTGAAAATTAGTGTCGCTCTCCCATGTAACAGTAATACTTGATCCATCATCATTTGGGGTATCAAAAGCAGCAACTTCAAGCTGTGCAATCAATAAAAAAAGGGGCAAAAACATGAAATAATGATAACCATAATTATCGTACTGTCAAGTGTAATCTCATTCTGCTGAGCCAGCAGAACGGCTCCAGACATAGACAATTCATCGAAAACGAGAGGACAAAATCTTGACTTGATAGAAGAATTGGGTACACTATGAAAAAATCGTTAATCGTTGTTCGGTTTCAATATTTTCGGGTATAGGATTGAAAATCCTATACCCGAACGAAGTGAGGCTTATTTTTCTTAAACGAATAACGATGCCGTATAACGAAACGGGCCCCTGTTAAATAATGACAGAGAGGTTGTTTATCAAAGAAATAAACATCTTGTATTTAACGGGGCGGGCTTCCATGCCCTCTAACGATTAACCATGTGTAAGGGGGTCGAATGGACTATTTTTTGACAGACGAAGAAAAAACTTTGAAAGAAAAGGCGCGCCAGATTACAGAAAAATTAGTTCTGCCAGTGCGGGACAAACTCGATGAAAAGGCAGAATTCCCAACAGAAATAGTAAAAGAGATGGGAAGACAGGGTTTATTGAAAATCTTCGTCCCAAGAGAATATGGCGGTAGTGGTGCAAAGGTGATGGATATGTGTATTGCTTGCGAAGAGGTTGCACGCATCTGCGCTGGCGTTGCAACCGCCTATGCAGCAAACGCCCTGGGGTCAGGACCTATCATCTATTTTGCCGACGAAGACCAAAAGAAAAAATATTTACCGAGGATCGCTACTGGTGAATTATTCTGTGCCTTTGGCCTTACTGAGGCACAAGCAGGAAGTGATGTTGCGAATATCCAAACGACAGCACGAAAAGAAGGCGACTCCCATATCTTAAATGGTGTGAAACAGTTCATTTCCAGTGGAAGTATCGCTGACGTATATGTAGTACTGGCATCCACTGATAAATCAAGAGGTGCCCGAGGTATTTCAGCGTTTATAGTAGAAAAGGGAATGCCGGGCTTCAGTTTTGGTAAAGAAGAAAACAAATTAGGCATCAGGGCATCAACCACTACAGAACTTGTCTTTGAGGATTGCAGGGTTCCAAAAGAAAATCTTATGGGTAAAGAGGGAAGAGGGTTTCTCTATACTATGCGGAACTTCGATCACTCAAGACCGGGCGTGGGTGCCATTGCCCTTGGTATTGCCCAGGGAGCTTATGAAGCAGCACTGGATTTTGCGTACAAAAATAAACTTTTGGAAAATCAATGTATCCAGAAAAAGATCGCTGATCTTGCAATCGAGATAGAGGCAGCACGTGCCTTAATATATGCTGTAGCACGAATGATAGATTCGGGTGCAAAAAACTTTTCAAAGGAATCATCATTTGCAAAAGTGTTTCCATCTGACGTAGCAATGAGGGTCACCACATATGCTATTGAACTTTTGGGTCCCTATGGCATTCTCAAAGAATATAATGTCGAGAAGATGTTACGTGATGCCAAGATCACTCAAATATACGAAGGTACTAATGAGATCCAACGCGCGGTGATTGCCCTTGAACTCATCAGGGAAATGGGAATGAAATCGAGACAAGGAAAGGAGCAATAATGGAACTTAATCAAGAATGCACATTACTGCAAAATGAATTAAAGAAATTTGCCCAACAGGTTATTCTCGATAAGGTGGACGAACTTGATAAAACATGCAGTTTCGCTCGAGACAACATTAAAAAACTCTCTGAGATGGGTCTTTTGGGTGCGGTAATCCCTGAAGACATGGGCGGAGCAGCCCTCGATACTATTGGATTGGTCATTACCCTCGAGGAAATCAGTAAGGTCTGTGCGTCCACTGCCCTCATCACTGCTACACACAATGCACTCTTTGCCTATCCAATCCTGAAGTTTGGAAGCGATGAAATAAAGAAAAAATATTTGCCCCAAGCTGCAACCGGAGAAATTATTGGTGGCTATGCCGACGTCACAACAAATGAAATAGAAATAAAAAAAGAAGGTGAAGACTATATCTTAAACGGCAGAAATTTACTGGTCCTGAATTCCAGTGCAAACGGTCCCCTTATCATCCTTTTATCATTCTCTGGAGAGAAACAAAATTTGACTGCCTTGTTAGTCGAGAAGAATACCACCGGCATTAAACGAGTTCAAAAAAACAATACTATCGGTATGAAGGCATCAGGCATCGCAGAAATCGCATTTGAAAATTGTACACTTTCACCTACCAATATAATCGGCACAGTGAATGAGGGTGCTACAATTTTACAGGAAATCCTCGGCTTAGCACAACTCTGTCTCGCTGCAATCGCACTCGGTATTTCCCAGGGTGCTACTGATGCCGCACTAAAATATGCAAAAGAACGTATACAATTTAATACCCCGATTATAGAATTTGGAATGGTAAGGGAAAAGATCGCCGATATGTCAACAAAAATTGAGGCAGGACGTCTCTTACTATATGATGCAGCGATGAAGAGAGACGCGAAAAAAGACTTCCGTACTGCTGCAGCAATGGCAAAATACTTTAGTGGCACTGCAGCAGTTGAAATTACAACATCGGCGATTCAAATCTATGGTGGCTATGGTTATATGAAGGATTACCCGGTCGAACGATATTTCCGTGATGCCCAGGTCATTAATGTATTGTGTAGCACACCAGTGCAGATAAAAGAAATTATCGCAAAATATACCATCTCTTAAGTTTTGCAATTCTTTAATATTTGCCGATGCGAGGTATGGTACAAGACCACCTTATTAATCTAATTTAGCACTGAGATTAAAAGCCATTTTTGTTCTATGATTTGAAACCGATTTCAGGTCAGCTATTGACAATTTTAAATTTATCATTATAATATAAACAGTTTAATTTTTATCAGAGATATTATATTTATCAGACATAGAGAAGACTTAAGCCTTCTCTAACCCTTTTTAGGTGTTAGAAATAAACATAGGAGGACTTTTGCTTAGTTTAATTACAATCTTTCTTTTAGGACAACTCGACCATTTTGCATTCATGCCAATCTCCTCGCCCCAGACTGTAGGAAATCCCTTCACTGTTACAATCTATGCTTACGATGAAAATAATAACATTTACCCATATAATGGCCCAGTCATTGTATTTAGCTCACCAGGACCAGAATTCGGCAATCAAACAGTCACTTTTAATAGCGGTGTATGGCAAGGCAACTTTGCCGCAACTCTTGCCGATACATACAGCATCCGTTGCCTAGATTTCTCATCACCACCGCATACTGGAGAAAGCAATCAAATAGTGTTTAATCCCAGTACTCCTTATAAATTACTGACCATTCTTCCTTACCAAATCTATTATCCTGGCATTGACACTGGGAAAATAGGTAGTGCGATGCCGCAACAAGCAGGTACATATTTCAATATCTCGGTCTACCTCACTGACTATTGGAGTAATTTAGTTAATTCAGTAAATGATTCGTTTGAGGTCTCTACAACCGATGAATTTACCTCAACTCAGTATTTACAATTGAATAATGGCACTGCAGCATTCCCTTTTGCGTTCCGAACCGCGACCTATCATTATTTTTATGCACACGATGTAACCAATGCTTCAATTAAAACTGACACCTCTTCACGGATTAACATCTATCCTGGCGAGTATTCAAGGTTGCTGGTTTTATTACCTGGTGAAATACATCTGCCGGGTGACTCAACAGGTGTTGATTTCAGCACGCCCGGTAAATCTGGAGAACCAGATGATCAATGCGCCCTAGATGACTTCATGGTTCTGGTTTATGCCACTGACTCGATGTGGAATACGGCCTCCATATCAGATAATCAAGTTACGCTTTATTCAGATTTTCTATTCTCCAACCCCCCTCCTCAAAATCTAACCAATGGGCAAACACAATTTACTATCCACTTCACTCAACCTGGTGACAACCAGAATCTTTGGGCAGAAGATAACAACATAACCTCATACCGAAATTACCTGAATATCTTGGCTGTACCTGATACATCAATCCCTCCAGATAGTTTTATTGTCTATCCCAACCCTTTAGTTCACACAAGCCAAAGCATGAAGTTTATTTACACACTCTCTGTGCCGTGCGACCTAGTTTTTACCATCTATGATCCATTTGGTAATTTGGTACACAAGCAAAATATCGCGCCCGGCGCTGAGGGGTCGCGTACGGGTATAAATGTCTTAACGTGGAACGGCCGTAACGATAAAAATAAGAAAGTAGCGACCGGTGTCTATTATGCTGTCATCAAAGGCTACACTCATACGCAGACAATTATCGAGAAGAAGATGAGGGTAGGTGTAGTATGGTAGAATTCGTTACTCGTAACTCATTATTCGTAAATCGCAATACGAAAAACGAATCACGAATACAACATTTAATTTTCTTGCCTCTTACTTTTCTCTTCTTGTTTCTCTCCTTCTCATTTGCCCAGGATGGCGGTATACCTGGTGCATTCTTGAACTATGGTGTAACTCCACGCACGATTGCAATGGGTAAGACCTTTACTGGACTCGCTGATGACCAGGAGGCAGTATACTACAATCCTGCAGGCATTACTCAACTCTTAACGCACAATATTAAGGCATCACGGCTCATGCTCTATGGCGCAGACATTAATTATCTAGGTTATGCGCTGCCCACTAAAAAATGGGGGGCACTGAGTCTCGGTATTATCAATTATGGCTCTGGTAATATCGATTCCCGTGACACGTTGTCATTTGAGTACCCCAGCTTTGGGGTTACCCAGAATTGCTTTATCTTCACTTATGCTTACCAGCCGTTTCGACTATTCAGTCTTGGGGCAAATTTTAAACTTGTAACAAGCAAAATTGCCCAGTATGGTGCTGTGGGCATGGGTAGTGATTTAGGTTTATTCATGTTTCCTTGTGGTGACTTGACTTTTGGTTTAGCTTGTCAGAACATTGGTGGACCGAGGTTAACCCATTATGAAGAAACCGAAACATTTCCTATAACATTTAGGGGCGGTGGTGCCGTGAAATTGTATCAAGGAAAATTGATAATTGCAGTTGATATTGTTAAAAACATTCTCGAATATACACCAATCGAACCGCACCTCGGTATTGAATTCATACTATTATACCCATATCTCGTGCTGCGTGGCGGCTTTGATAGAAATTTTATAAACATGGGTGTGGGAATGAAGAAAGATCTCAACACATCATCCTTTGGTTTCGATTATTCAATAGAATTGCACCATGGGTCGAGTTACCTGCTTCCACCTCGGCATAAAATCGGCGTGTTCGTTCATTTCGGGGGATTTAGGACCTGGGTTGTCGCAACGCCAAAACAGTTCTCACCCACACCCGGCCGTAAGGAAAATGTCGCCTGGCTCGATTTACATTATAACACAAAGAGGGATGTTGACCGCTGGCAACTTCTCATAAAGAATCAATATGGTGAAATCGTGAGGACATACGCAGGCTGGGAAGCACCTCCATTAAGATTAGCCTGGGATGGCCTTGATGATGTAGGTAGGGTCGTTACCGATGGGAACTATTATTACGAAATAATAATAATCGATGTCTATGGTGAAACGATTAGTTATAGCGACTTATTAACACGTGTCACAACTTTAGGACCTGAAGGAAAAATTGAATTTTTGCCGCAAGATTAAAAGCACGGATGACACAGATTATACTATGTCTCAAATAAGCACAGAAGGTTGATTATGTTTCTCATTTTATTTCTTTTAAATATTAATTACCAGCAACTTGTAGTCGATTATGAGATCGGTCACCAACTGTTTCTTCAAGAAAATTATCAAGAATCCGCAAATTATTTTAAGGCTTTACTGAGGGAATATTCGGGAAGTGAATTCGAAGACGAACTTAGATTTCGCCTCGCCGAATGTTATTTCAACCTCAATGATTACAGAAAGGCAAAAGAGAACTTTGAAAAAATATTAAACAAAAAAAGATTATCTTATCTAGAGCCTGAATGCCTCTATGCGATTGGTTTGATTAACATATTACAGAATAATTTTAAGGAAGCCGAAGGTATTCTGCAAAATCTTTTAAAGAATCCGGCGTACCAGCAGGAGGAGAGGGCAAACTTTGCCCTCGGGGTACTCTATTATTTCCGAGGTAACTATGAAGAGGCACGAGAAAAATTAGAAGGAATAGATCTCTTGGAGGCGAAGTTCTATTATGGAAAAACACTTGCCCGACTCGGTCAACCACTTCAATCCCTGGCGTCATTCAAAGAGATCCTCGATGAAGCCCCCAATACACCGATTGCAGTGCTCGCAGAATTTTCAAGGGCTGAGGCGCTTTTCTTTAATCGGGATTTTGATGGTGCAAGGATTAAATTTAAAGATTTTATACTGAAATATGTAGAGTCATCGCTCACAGATTTCGCACACTATTTCCTGGCTGCTTCACTAATCCATGCTGGTGATTATGCTGCTGCATCAGAACTTCTCCTCCCCTTGACTCGCCATTCCGATAATCTACTCGCTGCCCACAGCAATTATTTTCTCGGTGTATGCAGATCGAACTTAGGTGATGGCTTAGGAGCAGTGAGTGCATTCCAACGGGTGAGAGCTAACTATCCAAACACAAAAATTGCCTCTCATGCCAATTTCCAGCTTACAGATGCATTATTGGCATCTGGCGACACATTACAGGCGCTGACTTCAGCATCCCAGTTATCAACGATGTTTGTATCGGGTGAGCTTTCGAGTGTCGGTGAGTATCTGACTGGCAAACTGTACTTTGAAATGGGGAATTTTGCGAACGCTGCAGAATATTTTGACTTGCTCCTTCAGAAATATACAAACTCAATATTACGTGAGCCTGCTGCTGCCATGCTTTTGTATTCTTTAAATAATATGAAAAACTTTGACCGATCCGTAACATTTGGAAGTAAGTATCTCAAAGATTTTCCCGAGGAAAAAAACCACTGGCGCGCACGTACGCTCTATTTCTTAGCAGAGGCATACTACTATAAGGGGAACTACGTCGAGGCAGAAAAGGCATATCTCAAGATAACCAAAGACTTTTCAGGTATTGAGGTCATGCCCTATGCAAAGTTAGGACTTGCGTATTCAAAGTATAATCAAGACCGTCAGACAGAAGCATATGAAATCTTCAATAGCATGAGTCAAACTGCCTTTGATGATTCCTCGCTTATCATTGCCACGTACCTTGGACTGGGCTATACTCTTTATAACCAAGATGAACACATCAACGCCCTAGACGCCTTTGAAGCACTCTATAATACTTACCCAAACGATGAACGGGCTGCAGTCCCTGCTTTATTTTATGCTGGTATGTGCTACTTTAACCTCCAATACTTTGCCCAGGCGATTAAATCATGGGAAGACCTTATTGCCCTTTACCCATTATTAACCATCGCTGCAGAAGCCGGTTTCCGCGCCGGGGATACGTATTTCAAGGCTCTAGAATACGATAGAGCACGTGCATTATTCAGATGGACCGTTGAAAACCATCCATCAAATGAATATGCACGTTCTTCGCAGCTGGCTACAGCTCAGAGTTACTATAACGAACAAAATTTCGATGAGGCAATTAGAGAATTCCAAAAATTCCTTGACTTGTTCCCCGCTTCAGCCGAGGCGGCAAATGCGCGAAGAGGAATGGAAATGTGTTACTACAGGAAAGGCCTTGAATCAACTGATGCTATGCGCCTCTTCGTCGAAAAATTCCCAAACAGTGAACTCGGGGCTGATGGTCAATATCAAATCGCGCACAAATATTTTGATGAAGGGAATTACCATTCGGCAATCGATGAATTCCTTAAGGTAGTTGTTAACTTTCCAAGTTCCTCGTTTGCGACTGATGCCTTACTCTTAGCCGCTGAATCTGCTGTTAACCTAGAATCCTGGCAACGGGCAGCAGAGTTGTACGAGCGGTATCTCTCCTATTTCCCTGAGGGAAAGGAACGAGATGGTGTATACTTTAATCTCGGAACATCCTATTTCAATCTGAAAGATTATGGTTCTGCACTGAGCAATTTTAAGGTAGTTGTTGATTCATTCCCAAATTCACCTTACTATGAAAATGCCAGCCATAATATTGAAGTTTGCGAAAAATTATTTGGTGAAACAGGAGTTGCACCGAGTACAAGTGGAACCGACATTCGAGGAGAAGAATGATCAATACTTTGTTAGTACTTTTTGGGCATCGCGGCCAGTATTGATGAAACTGGTTACGGCAATGGTTACGATGCCTGTTTCGTAGCTCGGTTACAGTTATGGGATTAATCAAACGTTGCCCTTTGACGATTGACGATACGGGCTTCCGTCTCGTCCCGAGGCTCGACACCGAGGGGGTAACCGATGACCGTTAGCTGCATTCGTTGAAAGGAGGATAAATGATATTAGGACAACCTATCATTGAAATTTTTAAAGGAAGTTTGGTGATGGCCATACTTCTGGTCTGCTCAATAGTTGCCCTGGCGTTAATCATAGAGCGGTTTATGTACTTTACTAGACACGGTTTCGACACTCGTGCCGGTTACTTGAAATTCAGTCATGTTCTCAGAACAGAAGGCCCAAATGCCGCACTCGCCTACACACATCAAAAAAAGAACCCTCTCAATGGTGTGTTTATGATTGCATTACAGAATCGTCATCTCGATACTGATCATCTGTTTGAAATTCTATCGAGTTACATTATAGAAGAGAAAGTGAAGTTTGACCGGTATCTGGGCGGCATGGGAACTCTTGCTAATGCCGCAACACTTCTTGGTCTATTAGGAACTGTAATGGGTTTAATTAGGGCATTTCACAATATTGCAATTACTGGATCAGGTGGACCAGCTGTTATCTCAAGCGGTATTGCCGAGGCACTCTTAACCACGGCATTCGGTTTATTTATTGGCATCCCGACCCTCTTCTTTTACAACTACTTTACCAAAAAAAGTAATGAACTCGCAATGGGACTCGATGGCGTAAGCGACCGCCTTATCGTATTTCTCAATAATCTTGATAAAAAATCAGAACAATCGCCAGTTACTGATCCGGCTCCTAAACCAAAGTACACACCGCCCGAGGACACAACCTGGAAATTCTAAGATGAAAAGACGGCGTATTAAATTTAGCATACAACCTGAAGGACTGATACTCAATTCGCTTGTTGATATAGCATTAGCCTTAGTTATCGGTTTCATTGTTGCAATCCCACTTTTTTTCGAATCAGGAATATTTGTTAACGCACCTGGTGTTGCAAAAGCAGAAGCGAGTGAGGTGAGTGAAATAAAAGTAAATATCCATCTGCGCGATGATGGTACAATACTCCTCAACGAAGAAACTGTCACCTATGAACAACTGACAGAACTCTTACCCGAACTCCTTGCCCGCAGTCTCGGCAGAAAAGTGATCGTCTCAACCGACGCGGAAGTACGATATGAGAGGGTTATTCAGATTCTAGATTTGGCAAAACAACATGGAGCCGGTGAACTCGCTCTACTGAGGGAGAAACGATGAGGCGAATGTCGAACATTGATATTCTGCCAATGGCGTGTGTCGGTTTAATATTAGTATTAGCGATGATGGTAATCGCACCAATGGTCATGACCCATACCCAGACACCAGTCGAGGTACCTCGCGCCCATACTGCCGAGACAAAGACTGAGGAAAACCTAACCATCACATTCAATGCAGGTGGTTCCCTCTTTGTCAACGACAAGGAGATAGCTCTCGAACAACTTACCGAAACAATCTTATATGAACTTGAAAAAGATTCATTTCAACTCGTCGTGATTAGGGCAGATAAAGATGTCCTACATGTTGATGTCATGGAAATTCTGGCTAAGGTGAAAAGTTGTGGGGCAAAGCGTATTGCCTGCGCCACAAAAAAAATAAAAGGGGAATAATGCTTAAAGACAAACGCCTTGATATCGGTATCATATCCTCGATTATTATTCACATAGGTCTATTCTTCCTCTTATCAGGGTCTAAAGGTGCTGGTGTAATTGACTATGAAAATATTCATGAGATAACATTCATCGATCAATCATATAGGCCCGAGGTTGCAAAGGTTGTATCTAAAGGTTCGGTCTGGAGTGACGTCCAAGAAACATATTCAGAGGCTGCATCTTCAGGATATGGAAGTGATATTGTCACACCTGCGATAGACCTTAGTGTTGAATTAGACAGAAGCCAAGCAGAAATTAATCTGGACCGATATCTCACCACCAATGATATGGACGGGGATGTTGTGAAGATTGGGAGCAAAGCAGATGGTACAGTAAAAAGCACCGAGGAGATTCTTGCGGAAAAACCGATATCACTTGTCAAGAATCTACCCAGGGGAGCCGGGACCGAAGGAGGTGTCGGCATTGGCAAGGGCGGTATCGGCTATAAGGCTCAGGCTCCGACAATTAAGATTGATAAGAAACCACCACCACCAAAAACAACCAAAATAACCAAACAAGTTGAGACGCAAATTGAGGAAAAACTAAAATCTGAAAAAGCAGGAACACAGATATCGCTCGCCGGGCCAATTGCCGGCCGTCAAATTTTAAATAAGGTTTTGCCAAAATACCCATCCTGGTGTTTGCAAAAGGGTATCTCCGGTGTTGTAAAAGTTAGAATTTGGGTCGAGGCGTCAGGTAACCTACGTGAAGGTACCCTTGTCGAAATCTCTTCTGGTTATCCTGATCTTGACCAGGCAGTAGTAGATGCACTAAAGAAGTGGCGATTTGTACCACTCCCCAAAAGCGTTGTTCAGGAAACACAGTGGGGAATCATAACCTTTAGATTTATCTGCGGATGAAGCACGAGGGGAGTTTATGGAATTTTTGATTGCGCTTCTACTTTTTTCTCAGGAAACAAAAACGAGTGAACACGATATCGGTGAAGAGGTAATTAAAGGCGAAGCAACGATGAAGGTTGAAGAACAGAAAATCTATCTTTCACCTAGCTTCAATGTATTTGCTCCACTCGATTCGATCCTCCTGCAAGAAGAATATCTTTTCGATGAAAAACTTTATATGACGATCGATGCATTAAATACACCGATATTATATCTTCACAGTGAATACCTTCGTACTCCAGTAATTGGAAGGTTGATGTATGGCACTATCGTCTTATTTGTGCCGAGCTTCAAGACCACGGTTTCATCATGGGAACTCGTCATTACTGATACTAATGGTGATGATGTCAGAAAATATGCAGAGCGTGGTTTACCACCTACCTCTATCTCGTGGGATGGTCGTACTGATAAAGACAATATGTGTAATATGGGCGAAGTTTATAACTATACATTTACCGCATTTGATGCAGTTGGAAATCCAACGAGAATCGTAGGTCATCCATATACGTTTAATGGGATAATATATGATGAACAGAACACGAAGATTATTGCGATCGCGGCAGACGTTCTCTTCAAAAAAGATTCGTTTAAATTAACCGATGAGGCGGTTCAGTATCTTGATGAAGTTACAAATTTAATAAAAGAACATTTTAAGCGAGAAGTCGTCGTTTATTCTTATTCAGAATCTGAAACTTTAGCAAAATCACGGGGTGAGACAATAATGGATAAAATAATCGAAGAGACTGTCTTACCTAAGGAAGCGATAAAAACGTCACCCCGATTCATCGCGGGACTGAAACCAAAATACTCAAAGATTGAAATAGTAATACAGTAAAGTTTTTAAGTCACCAGAACCCAGTAACCGTTTTCAAATTCTCAGCAAGATAAACTTCACGTCGTTCGAAACATTCCAACATATAGATAAATCACAAATTCTTCACCCTGTTAGATATGAACTTAATCTTTCCTTTCAACCATTTATAATGTAGTGAGGATGATTTGGTGCGTATCACCCTTAAGAGTGCCTTATCTAACGGGGCAGGCAATCTCTAATAACCAAATAATCAAACACAACTATTAAATTTTTGATATTGAAACTTGGATATTGTTTGAGATTTGGTGCTTACGATTTGTAATTTACGTAGCTTTTTTACTCCGATTTACAAACATGGTGAATTTACAGATTTTGATAAATCCGACAATATAGTGAACATCTTAATTGTAAAATTTCGAATCTCTACTCCTTACCCTATCTTTCTCAATACGTTTGAGCAAGACCTGAGGAATTTTAGTTGGATACGAGCCAGTAAAACAGGCAGTGCAAAAACCCCTTTCATCAAGACCGACTCCCCTAATCAATCCTGGCACTGTTTGATAAATCAGAACATCGGCGTTGATCGATTTTCTGATCTGCTCGATTGATTTTTTGCGCGCAATAAACTCACCTCGCGTCTGCATATCAATACCATAGACACACGGGAATCGCAAGGGTGGTGAGTAGAGACCATAGTACACTTCTCGGGCACCAACGCTCCTCATGAGTGCGATAATTTGCTTTGAGGTATTCCCCCGCACGATTGAATCATCAACGAGGAGTACTTTTTTACCTCTTACCTCTGGTTTTATCGGATTGAGTTTGAGACGGACCGCTTCGATTCGCTCGGACTGGGTCGGCATGATAAAAGTCCTGTAGATGTAACGGTTTTTGATCAAGCCCTCACGGTGTTTCGCACCAATGATTTCTGCAACCATTTGCGCAGCGCCTCTCCCTGTGTCAGGGACAGGAACAACAACATCGGGGTTGATGTTATACTTTAAGCACTCCTTACCGAGTTCTTCACCGAGACGGAGTCGTGCTTCATAGACTCCAATACCATCAATAATAGAATCAGGACGGGCAAAATAAACATATTCAAATATACACGTAGCCTTACGATTGACACGGTTTATCTCAATCTGTTTTCGATAACACTTAAATTTATGATCAATAAAAATCGCCTCACCAGGTTTTACATCTTCGATTCTCTCATAACCGAGGAGGTCGAGGGCAACACTCTCTGAGGCAAAGCAGTAACTCTGTTTATTCCTTCCCAAGACAAGCGGTTTGATTCCCTGTGGATCACGAAACGCCAATAGACCCTTGTTCGCAATAACTGACACGACTGCATAGCTCCCGATTAATTTTTTATAGACCTTTGTCAGTGCCCTAAAGAGTTTTTCAGGCACAAGGTATGTTACCTTCATTTTTGTCATCTCTATTGACAAGAAATTTAGTATCACTTCAGCATCACAGTTTGAATTGAGGTAGCGGAGATTATTTTCAATCACCTCTTTCCTGAGGTCAAAATAGTTAACGAGATTACCATTATGACAGAGCGCGATTCCATATGGGGTCGTGATGATGAATGGTTGGGCATCTTCAGCACCACCCGCGCCTACTGTCGGATAGCGAACATGGCCGATACCCACAGTACCCTTGAGACGTTCAAGGTTTTTCGGATTAAATACAGTTACTACGAGGCCATCCCCTTTTTTCAAATGAAACCCATTCTCGAATGTCGCAGCACCAGCAGCATCTTGACCACGGTGTTGCAGTGCGAGGAGTGCAGGATAGATGTTCTCTATCGCTTCCCTCTTGCCAATGTAACCTATGATGCCGCACATAGTACTACGCGCTACGCATTACACGTAACGCACGACGCTAACCATAATTTTATTTTTGTGGAGAAGCGTAAAGCGTGTGGCGTTAAGCATGAAGCGTTTTTATGGATTATCCAATCGTTCAAGTCCTTGTTTTATCTTCTCGTAGGTCTCGAGCAGTGCTTCAGATACAACCTTTGTTTCTGAGAGTACAGGCATGAAATTTGTGTCACCCCGCCACCGAGGCACACAGTGAATGTGTACATGATCAACCACACCAGCACCAGCAACGCGACCCTGATTTATACCGATGTTATATCCCTGTGGTTGCATCGAATAGTTGAGCGCCTTGAGTGCCCGCGTCAGCATGCGGTGAATGTCGAGAATCTCCTCATCGTCCAAATTTTCGAAAAGACCAACATGACGAACAGGAGCAATCATAAGATGACCATTGTTGTATGGGTAGCGATTCATAATGATGAATGCCTGTTGACTCCGATCGAGAATCAAAACCTCTTTATCATTTTTTGATTTCACACCCTT
>Ga0111226_1040_pt1 | contig 14778 bp, 5 predicted proteins | sample DeeMarSWOR152_54_FD_80390 | JGI IMG/M metagenome (GOLD analysis project Ga0111226, IMG submission 80390) | candidate division TA06 bacterium DG_78 | reverse complement strand
AAAAAGTCGATGCATGAGCAAAAATTCAGCGCCCCGCGCAATTGTCTCCTTCATAGCCTTTGTCAAATCTGATGCGGCAACTTCACTAAAGGCTTCTAGTGGACAGATCGTTCCACTAAAACACCCATGAGTGTCTCTCACATGGGCCCGCCAATAAGGACAGAGCCAGCCGCCGTCAGCATTTTGTATCTTTACCAACCATGCTAAGGCTTTCTTGACTCTTGGATCACTTTTATAGCCAAGCCTGATTAAGGCGGCAGTAATATTGCCTGTAAGACAAGAGAGTTGACCTTCAAAGATATGTGAAGAAATCCATTTATCTCTGGGTGGCATTTTTCTTCCTCTACTACGATGCCAATTATATACTCGTAGCGCTGTCTTTTTCGTTTCTGATGAAAACCCACCTTCATCGTGCTGAAAATGAAAAATGTACTCGCAGGAACGTTTCACTCTTTCGTCTTTTTTATCCATACCCAATTGACCAAGAATCATTATTGTCCAATATGAAGATTTATATTTTGGTAAATAGGGATTTCCTGGTTCTCTCCAATAACCCTGTTTATGCTGTTTTGAAAATAACTTTGTAATTATTTTTGATCGAGGAATTGCTGCCTTGGCTTCCTTAACTGTTCTATTGCTGTCTTTTATCTTGAGTATATCTCGGAGTGTAAAATAACGTACTGATGGATTTTCTTCTTCTAAGAGCCAATCAATAACACGTTTGTCTTTGATATTCATATAATGAAGCTACTTCTATTGTACACTATCAAATTCAAAAATCAAGTTAAAAAAATGCCCCCACACCTATGTATGGATGTGGGGGCAAATAACACCTTACCTCAAGAGAATTGTTTTGTCAGTGAGAATGAGGTCTTGACAGATAAGACGCACTATATAAACGCCCTGGGGAAGTTTACGACCAAAGTCATCTTTACCATCCCAGGTTACAAGCGTAGGGTGTAAGGCATTTGGCGTAAAGCTTGGGAATTCCTTCACCAACTGTCCAGAGACATCGTAAATTTTCAACTCTATGCTCTGGGCGTCATGCCCAATGCTATAATTGATATCTGTTTTATATTTGAATGGATTGGGATAAATCCTTAACATTGTTTTGTAATCTACACCGTGTATATACTCCTCAACACCAGGATCTTGGAAAATGACATACATGGTTATCGAATCGCGAAGACCAGGATTAGCAGTTGAGGACACATGGAGGTTGAGAATCTCTGTGCCATCTCCTGCTGGATCGACTCTGACATAAATCGCGCTGTCAACTGCCCAGACTCCAAGGTATTCAGTTAATATTGTACCAGGATCTGCCCACACACCATCAACATAAAACGACTCATCCCATCCTGGAATACTATCTACTATTCGCAAATCAAAGGCATACGTATCAGATGAAGTACCTGTATTCTCGATACTAAAATGGAATTCAACCATACCAGTATCTGCGATAACAGTATCGCTGAGACAGGTAAAATCAAAGCTATATTGTCCTGGTGTACCATAAACAGCAAAGACTGTTATCGAGTCCATTAGACTCGGTTCAAATACCGACTGTACGTGTAGGTTTATAACCTCCATACCAGAATCAGGTGTAATAAAAACGTCAATACTTATTGTCGTATCAACCTCGCCTACATCGAGATAGACATATCTAATACTTGGAGGACCACAAAAACCACCAGCACACAATATTACCGTCCAATTTGGGACACTATCAATAATCTGGCAATCAATCTCATAGCTGTCAGGTAAGCTGCCAGTGTTTTTAAGCTCAAAATGAAAAAACATATCCATCGAATCCACAACAATGGTGTCGGTAGTATTAGAAAAATCAAAATTATATTGTGCTAATAACGGGCACAATAAGATGAATAAAATAAACAAACCACCCTTTAATTTACCATTCATAGTACCTCTACTCCTCTTCCACTGACTAATGTCGTCTGAAAGTATACCCTCTATCTCTCTATCGCAATAAGATTGCCTTTTTTATTAGTGATTGCTCAGTACCATCGAATTTGATAAAATAAATACCGCCAGGAAGTTCCCTACCGAAATCATCTACTCCAGTCCAGACAATTTGATGAGATTGAGCAGTCGTCGATTCTTCAAATGTCTTAACACGCCTACCAGCAGCATCATAAATCGAAATTGTTATCGGTTGGGTATTATTAATCGTCACCTCGTACGTTATAGTAAGTACTTCAGAAAATGGGTTAGGATAAGCGATCACATATACTATGTGAGGCTGCTTATCAGAAATTTCTTGGATTCCAATAGGATGGCCAGTTGCAACATCATCAATATACCAACCTTCCAAATTATAATAATTAGTGACGGTTAAAAATCTGAATCGAATCCGTATCGTTTGACCGACCCAGTCATCAAGGGGATATTCCTCGGCTACCCAGGTCGCTTGTATTCCATTAAACTCTTCGAGTGTTTGCCACCATCCTGAACCATTATCAATGTCTACATGTCCAACATCCCAGTATTCAATGCCGTATTGATGATGAAAATAGAAATGACTATCTGCGGGTGGAACAAAATAAGGTGTGACGAGCGAGGCATCATTATTAGCAGTATACACCCATGCCCCCTCTACACCAGAATACCAGGAATGGGTTGGCGTATGGCTCTTATATTCAGTAATCTCCCAGTAGTCACTTGGGCCACTTGGGCCAAAATGAGTCCAGCCATTTTCACCATCTTCAACACTATCAGCAAAACCTGGAGTCGTTGTAACAACAAAAGGAATCGAATCAACAGGTGAACCGAAGTCTATTTCGAAGTAGGTTAAATGTGGGTCAGGACAACCAGCGTCGATATCGAATGCAACGGTTACCACACTATCCACATCACCAGGTTCCATCGAAACACTTGCTGGAGTCGTGCCAGTGATAGTAATATAAGAATCATCACACTGCACTGACGGGGTTCCATCATAACTGCCAGGACCCATATTCTTTGCTGCTACTTTAAGTTGCATACTCTCACCAGGTTCGGCAATGCCATTGCCATTACCGCTCGTCTCAAATGGTGTAAAACCATAATACTCCATCTCAGGTATGTCCAATATACCAACTTCTGCACCTTGATAAATCTCTTTTGAACTACCCTGAACAAATACCACAATCCGGCAATGCAATTCATCCCATTCACCATCGACCGTGAATGCTCGAGCCCTCATTATTGTATCACTTGCAGGGACACTGACTGATTCACCTGAAGCATCGGGTAACATATCCCTCATCATAAAGTGGAGTTCAGGTATTCCTCCTCCCCAGAAATAAGATTTATCATCTTCAATAAGGACAAAATGTAAATTACCATTCACTGGGCTGCCGGTCGTATTTAAAACAGTCGCATCTACAGTTCCTGAGTTTGCTACAGAATCATACGTACAGTCGAGTGTAATTTCTAACGGACTTGAGACACCTATTCTTTGATCAAAGCGATGGCGATAAAATAGATACATTGTGCCAGGGTAGCCAACACCACCTTGCTCTTTAAGTATTCCATCAAAAAAGACGGTTGGATAACCCTGAAACTCAGGTTCATAGTAGTTTTGTCTATCAACTGCTTCTTGAGTCCGGAACGGATCACCAGTACGTGAGTGATAAGAAATCACAACCAATGAATCATAGATGCGGTCATAAATTTCAGCAAGTCCCCTTGCTGCACCAGGACAATATGGTCAGTTGGTTCCTGTAAAGTCTTCAGCGACCACTACCCTTTGACTCGCAAGCGCGAAACAGACACTCATGAGTAATAACGTCATTACTTTAATCTTCATCATACCCCCTTATTTATCATATTATATATATATTTATAGATAAAGTCAAGGTCAATTTTATATAAACCAGCTCCCCCGAGAATTTTTAGCCTTTGTCTCTCATAATTTTATACAAATACCAATTATTTTCAATAGTGAAAAAAAATAAATACTGAGATTAGAATAAATCCTTTTCGAGCACCGTCTTTTTTTACAGTAATATTAGTGATGAAAATTAATGATGTTCAATAAGATTTCACTGATAATGAATAATTAAGGGTGAGTTATAGAACAGGTAAATATCACCCATATGTGGCATACTTTTACACTGTGTCTTGTGTTGTGATTTCAGAGAGTTGATTTCCTAACAGTAATTTTAAGGTTTTATTATCTTGTGCTTCTTTATTAAATCCCTCAGGGTTTTTCGACTTATCCCCAATTCCTGTGAAGAATGGGCTATATTCCATTGATTGCGATTGAGGACCTGAATAATAGTATCCCTCTCTGCTTTGTCTCGCGATTGTTTTAACAAATTCATCCCTTCTAGTTCCAATAATGCCAGACCAAGATCATTTTCACGAAGATATCCACCCATGCCCATAATTACTGCACGTTCAATGCGGTGAACAAGTTCCCGTACATTGCCTGGCCACAAATGGTGCCTCATCGCCTCCATCGCCCCCTTAGTAAATCCAACAAATTTTCGGTGGTATCTCTTATTCATTTCTTTTAAATAATATGTGCTCAAATCTTCAATATCATCGGATCGTTCTCTCAGTGGCGGGACAATAATTGACGCGATGCTCAAATGGTAATAAAGGTCCTTTCGAAAATTACCTGCAGTTACTTCCTTTTCTATATTTTTGTTCGTAGCTACAATCATTCGTACATCAACCTTGACCGGCGATTTACCACCAATACGGTCAATCTCCTTTTGATCAATCGCACGCAAGAGTTTAGCCTGAAGTTGCAGAGGCAGATCCCCAATCTCATCGAGAAATATTGTGCCACCATGCGCAACTTCAAATTTACCCTTGTGTTGTCTATAAGCACCAGTAAAAGCACCCTTCTCATAGCCAAAAAGTTCCCTTTCTAAAAGACTGGCTGGTATCGACCCGCAGTTTACGACGACAAAGGGCTTATCTGCTCGTGTACTTTGTTTCTGTAATAAGTGGGTGATAAGTTCCTTTCCTGTTCCTGTTTCTCCAATAATCAATACTGTAGCATTAGTCCCAGCAAATTTTGAAATCAGTTTTCTTACTTCACTCATCGCCGTGGATTTGCCGATTAATTCTGGTCCATGTTTCTCTTCATCTCTACGTACACCAAAAGCAGCAACCTGATTACCACCTTTGCCTTTAGCTATAAAAAGAGCGTGATCAGCTTCAATTATAATATTTTCACTATCAGTAATTTTATCAAATGGGAAAATCGAAATGCCGATACTCGACGTTATTGATAGAGTTTTTTTACCAACTGAAAATTTTAGAGATGCCATCTCTTTTTGTAATCGTCGAGCGAGAGCTTGAGCATGTTGCACATCAGCGTTTGGCATTAAAATGGCAAATTCATCACCACCATAGCGAGCAGGGATATCGCTCTTCCTTACATTATTTTTGATAAGATCTGCCACCTTCACAAGAACCGAATTACCGAAGAGATGACCGTGCGAATCATTGATTTTTTTGAAATTATCTAAATCAAGCATGATGAACGCTAAACTATCCTTTCTGTACCGATGAGCACGATTGATCTCCTCTTCGATACGGGTACGAAGATATCCGTAGTTGTATAATCCAGTAAGAGCATCATGTACACTCGAATCGTAGAGATGGCTATTCTCTAGGGCAACACTAGCTTGGGCAGCAAATGCCTCAAACAGTTTTTCCTCAAATTGCCTAAAACTCTCAGTCTCTGAACGAGAATCAACATAAATAAGTCCTAAAAGTCTATCTCGTGCTTTAAGAGGTACACACATAACCATACGCAAACCAAGAGCCTCGATACTTTCACTGACTTTAAACTTTTGATCTTTATAAATGTCACTTAAAAATAGTGATTTACCAATCGCAAGTACTTGGTTTACAACTGTTCTGGAAATCTCAAATTCCTCGCCTTCTAATGTCTCCTTATCAATATTTCGGGTAACTCGGAATTCTAAAGTACCATCTTTGCCGAAAAGCATAAGGAATCCACGCTCTGCTTTTGTCAAGTCAATTGCGGCGTCGACAATGAGTTCGAGCAGCTGACTAAAATCTCGTGGGATGTTAATAGATCGAGTGATTTCTAAAAGTGAGTAGAGATAACGAATTTCTACTAAAAGTTTTGCAGAAGGTTTTTCTAGTTCTGTTTCTTTCTCAAAGTGCTTAATCTGCTCAACAAATTTATCAAGATACTTGTCAACCTGCTCATCTTTTTTCTTCTTTTTCATACATTTTTATCATACACAACATTATTTCACCGTCAAGCATTTTTTTCATAGATTTCCAATTTAGATATTAAATGTGATGGTTTTTTCATGACTTCTTTTCGGTCAGGTCGATTTAAATAGCTCTTTTTATAAGATATATTTTTTATTTTACTTACAACGTTCTTAAAGACTTCAATACTCTGTCGATAGTATTTTAATGCCTTATGGTATTCCTTGTTTCTCTGCAGAAATTCACCATATCCAGCATACACCTTCCACAGCACCTCAGGACAATCAATCTCTTCGGCAATCTTTTTGGCTTCATCTAAGAGACATTTCGCCTCAATATTCGTTAAAGTTTTGTTATTTATCCCATTCTTTACTTTTATTAATAAAGCCTTGATATATAAATCTTTAGCCCCTATATTTGTAGCAAGCTTTATCGCTCTTTCAGCAATTCTGGATCCCTTTAAATACTTACCTTCACGGTAATAGATTCCAGCAATTGAAATATACAGTTGCAGGGATTCTGATTGCATCCCAAGTTCCTTGGCAATCTTTATCCCTTTCTTATAGTAATCAATTGCACGCTTAAAATCATTCAGCATGATATAAATCTTACATAAATATATGTAACACTGCACCTCACTACCTTTTATCACTGTCGTATTCGCATATTTCAATGTCTTATCAAAATATTTTTTTGCATTTTTAAATTTTCCGAGCACTACATAGTACGAACCAATAGTAACATATATCAAATAAATTTTTAATTGATGACTAATATTCTCAGAAATTCTCAGTGCTTTTCTATAGTAACTCATGGCTGAACTATAATCACCTTTTGCTTGATATAAACTACCTAAACCTAAAACAGAACCAACCTTGTGTTCCTTCCAACCCATAGCATCAGCAATCGCTATCGCTTTTTCAAAAAAATCTTTAGATTGATTATATTGGCACAACATTAATAAACACGCTCCAATACCCCAGCATGCAGTATTTATAACATAATGATTTTGAATTTTTGTTGAAATCTTATACGCCTCTTGAAAACAATCTAATGCCTTCGAATAATATCCTCTCGTTTTGAAAAGTATACCAAGATTTAATAACTTCATTGATAAACCATACTGATCACCTATCTTTTTTGATATCAGAAGTGCTTTTTGATAATAGGCGAGTGCACACGGATAATCAAATTTTAATTCATAACAAATGGCAAGATTATTTAAAATAGCTGCAGTATATTGTTCATGCTTAATCTTCTTATACCCTTTGTATGCCTTTTTATAATAAGCAATCGCTTTATCATAATTTCCACCTTCGTATTCACTCTTCAGATCCTCAATAATGCCAACAGCATAATATATTTTAGTTCGCCATTGCGTAACTTCCTTGCCTTTTAATCTCATTTTTGAAAAACGTTCAATATCAAAACAAAACCTGCTTGCTTTCTTATAATCACCTATTAATAAATAATTTCTACATAGCGATGCATTAACATGTGTCTCCACAAGTTTTTTTAAAACACATGGCCTCATCAATCTTACAACCCTGATTGCTCTTTTATATATCTGTGTTGCCTTATGATATTCACCTCGCTTCGCATAAACATCTCCTAAACCAAGATGGGCAATAATTCTTGTATGTAATGACCCAGTCTTAAGCTTGAGCGCCCTATTATAATGTCTGATTGCATCATTGTAATAACCAATAAATAATTCAATTAGTGCCAATTTTTGTAAAATTTCAAAACGGCGATCCACATCGTTTTTATTTAATAGTTCAAGTATACCTTTATAAAAATCAATTGCCTGCTCATAAGCATAGCGTTCTCTACTTTTTTCTCCTGCGCCCAGACCGTATTTCACCCCTCTTTTTTGGTCCTGTGCATTAATAAAGTAATAGGCTAATTCCTCAATTACTGTGTCTAATTTTCCTCTGTTAATATTTTCTATATGCTTACCCACATCATAATGTAACTGCTTTCTCTCTTGACATGGTAACCTTCTATTAACCACGTCAAGCAAGGTTGCATGGTAAAATCGGTATATATTATCTTCCTCTACTAAAACTTGCCTTCTCTTCAACTCCCAAAAAATGCGTGTTAATGCTGTATCATCAAGGTGAGTTAAATATTTCATTAAATCATATGTAAATCCTTTAGGCATTACCGCAGCAAATTTAAGAACTCGATAAGCTGAACAGTCCAAATCCGCTAATCTTTGTACAACTGTATCTTCTATTGTTTTTGGCATTGATATTTGCTTAAGGTACTTCACAGAAATGGCATGACCTATTCTTACTCCCCTTTTACGTATAAGCATTCGCAATATCTCGGCGACAAAAAATGGGTTGCCTCCTGTTTTCTTCAAGAAATAATGTACAAGCTCTGGTGAAGTAGAATTAGGAGTTATTGTTGAATCTAAAAATAAACGAAGATTTCTAAAATTTAAAGGTCTTAATTCAATATGAGTTATATATCCTTCATTTTTTAAACAATTTATCATTTTTCTGATAGACGGATTATCCTGCAATGTTTTTTGTCGGGATGTTACACATATAAGTGTATTGCTGCCCCTTAAATTACGTCCTAGATACTCTAAGAATTGAATAGTCAAATCATCTGCCAAATGCAAATCCTCAATTAAAATAGCAAAACTGGTAAGCTTTGAAGTACTATATTTTATCAATTCAGAAAGTGCATCAAAATTCCTTATCTTCTCTTGTGCAGGCTCTAACGGTACGAGCCTTGGTAATCGTTTTCTAATATGTCCGTTAGATAGATCAGGGAATATCTTAAAGAGAACTGCCAAAGACATTTTTATCTTATCTTTTGTATCAAGATAGTTAATCAATTCTTTAAATACGTCATAAAAAGGTCCAAATGGTTCTGGCCTCTCTTTATGAGCATAGCCAGTAAAACATCGACCACGTTTCATCTGGGTAATGACCTTGAATTCGTTCAACAATCTACTCTTACCTATTCCTGCGTCGCCTGTAATCAACACAGTCTTACCTTCACCCTGACACGCTTTTTCATAGGATGATAGCAATACATTCATTTCTTTTTCTCGACCAACAAACCTACTACCTAAGAGATAGGCATCAAGCGTTTTCTCTGTCTCAAGATAAAATTTTCTGGTACTAAACGTGTTAATTTGTTTAATTACCTCGTTAGCACGATTGAAACGCTGCGCAGGCTCGATAGAGATGAGCTTCATTATTAATTGTTCTAACTCCTCAGGAATATCAGCCACGACCTCTGACAGCGGTTCAGAAATATAATCCATGCTTTGCCTAAGCAATATCGCAAGACTCTGTTTACTTACTTTTTGAAATAATTTCCTCGTGAAAATCTCGTATAACAACACGCCTAATGAGTAAAGATCAGCACGCTGATCAATTGTTAATCCCTTAATTACCTCAGGCGCGATATAGGGAATAGTACCCTTAATCAATATACCACCTTTTAAGCGTTGTTGTCCAACAAGACCAAAGTCCATTAATTTAACCGAAGTCTGATCATCATGATTTTCATATCGGTGGATAAGAACATTGTCTGGCTTTATATCATGATGAATTAAACCTTTTGAATGTATGTATTCCAACACACGACAGAGTTGTACAACCCAAGGATAGATTTTCTCATATGGTAGATCTCGCACTGCTGTAAAAATATCCTTTCCATCAACATACTGCATGGTAAAATAATATCTGCCATCTCTGATCATCCCAAAATTATAGACTGGACATAAATTGGGGTGTTGTAACTCAGTCAGCAACTTGAATTCTCTCTGAAACCGCTTTATGGTACTAGCGGTTGCCTTTTTTTTAAATAAAAGCTTCAATGCTATAGTAGTATTATCTCTTAGATCATTAACTTTATATACTGTTCCCGTAGCACCAGAGCCGAGCTTTTTAAGTATCTTATAACGATTGTCAATTATGACTTTATTCATACCCTCTATATGAGTGAGTATAATTAACTGGAAATAAACTGTCAAGTCTAAATGTAGCACCATTCATCACGATTTTCACGAAAAATCTACTGAGTCGATAAGTTAGTAAACTTTTATAATTTTTTTTGTAGTAAAAAAATTGTCTTCGGTGAGCCTGATAATATAAACTCCAGCAGGTAAAACTTCCCCGTATTCGTCAGCACCATCCCAGGAAATGTGATTAATCTGAGAGTTAACAGATCGATCGATCTCAAGAGTACGAACCAAACTGCCCGTAACATCATAAATTTTCAACTCTGTGTCATTTGCATTATAACCCGCACTGTAATTAATATTGATTTTTTTATTAAATGGATTTGGATATGTCTGTAAACTAAGACCTGTGTCCTTTATTTTGTATTCTTCATCTTCTGTAATGCCAATAAATGGAAAGTATTTCCCCCATATGCGTGATGTATTAACAGGATGGCCATTTATATCATAGGTAAAACTCGCGTAGGTTATCAAAACTTGGTCGCCAGGCCCATGTGCCAGGGTTGGTGAAGACTGATTATCGAATTGTGTAGTAACTGCAAAGGAATCAGTTACCTCTCCCTCAGGAGTTACTCTCGCTCCATAAATATCACTCCATGAAGGAATCCCAACACTCCATTCTTCCCATACTACCACGTATTCTGTGCCATCAAAGATAAGAGCTGGACATTGTTGATAAAAATTGTCACTGGATATGGCAATACCTGTTGAGTCGAGTAGGGTGCCTGAAGTATCCACGCGTGCTCCGTAAATATTCCTTGCAGGGAGACTCGACTGAGCCCAGACAACGAGATAGTTTGTGCCATCAAAGGCAACTGCTGGATACCAATCCTCATCACCTTTCGGTGTAATCAAGAGACCTGATGGATCGAGTACCGTGCCTGATGTATCGACACGTGCACCGTAAATATCATAAAATTCTACTATAAAGATTTTGTTCTCCCATACGACTAAATAGTTCGTTCCATCAAAGGCAACTGCTGGATACCGTTGCTCTTGATTAACGGTTGATATAGCAATGCCCGAAGGATCGAGTACTGTGCCTGTTTGATTGACCCGTGCTGCATAAATATTATATATTCCACTGCGCCGATCTGACCATACGACCAGATAATTTGTCCCATCAAAGGCAACAGCAGGCGTCATCTGATCGCCTGTTGCGTTTGAAATGGAAATGCCTGAAGGATTAGGGACTGTTCCTGACTGACTTACCTGTGCACCGTAAATATCAAAATCTGAACCATTTCGACCATCACTCCACACAACGAAAAAATTTGTATTATCAAAGACAACCGAGGGATCATTTTGGTCATTTGAAGCAGTGCAAATGGCAATGCATGATGGGTCGAGCACCGTGCCTGATGTATCAACTCGTACACCATAAATATCAAACGATTCATCGCTCCGATAATCATGCCACACGACGAGATAATTTGTTCCGTCAAAAGCAACCGCAGGAGACCACTGATCATTTGCAGCACATGAGAAAATAAGACCAGTAGGTTCAAGCACTGTACCTGATTGGTCTACACGGGCACCGCACGTAGCTACTCCCCTGCAGTAATAATCATGCCATACAACCAGCCAGTTTGTACCATCAGAGGCTATAGACGCATACTCTTGATAATTTGGATTAGTGGAGATGGCAATGCCTGATGTATCGAGCACTACACCTGATGTATCGAGTCGGGCACCATATATATCACTATAATTACCATTACGCTTGTCATCCCATACGACCAAGTATTCCATCCCAACAGAGGCAGCCGCGGGATTATACTGATGGTTGGGAGCAACTGAGATAGCAATGCCTGATGTGTCGAGCACTACACCTGATGTATCGAGTCGGGCACCATATATATCATACGATACACCACTTCTTCTATCTTCCCACACGACCAGATAGTTCTTACTATCAAAAGTAACACACGGATTACGTTGATTATTTGAAGCAGCGGATATGACAATGCCTAATGTATCGAGTACTATACCTGATGGACTCACCCTCGTACCATAAATATCAGCGGTACCCCATACGACTAAGAAATTGCTGCCATCAAAATCTACTGAAGGATTGACCTGATTCTCTGGTGTTGATGAGATGACAATGCCTGTCGTATCGAGAACCACACCTGCCTGATCTACCCGTGCACCGTAGATATCGCTACCACTGAGTCTTTCTTGCCAAACGACAAGATAATTTGTCCCGTCAAAACTTACTGATGGAGCTGTTTGTTCTGTTGAATCTGCTGAAATAACAATACCCATGGTATCAAGAAGAATCCCTAATTGACTTACACGCGCACCATATATATCTGTTGTCGTTGTACTGTAATCACGGCAATCTCGCCACACAACCAAATAATTTGTACCACCGAAAATGACTGATGGTTGTTTTTGATCATGCGATGCTGTTGAAATAGCAATACCTGCTGAATCCAGGAGAGTACCTGATTGGCTTACTCTGGCTGCAAAAATATCAACATACGGGAAAAGCGTAATACGACGGTCGTCTTGCCACACAACAAGATAGTTTGTACCATCAAAGGCAATGGATGGATACATCTGACCATAATAGGCCTGTACATAAACTAGATTAGTATCGAGGATGAACTCACCGGTTCTTGTTGACCTATCTCGTTTCCCTGACATAGAAGGAAAGGTCAGTTTTGCAATATTCCCGGAATAGTTGAAATGTAATGTATCATTCAGATTATGTTCAAATCGTAAACCTCGATTATTACCTTCAAATATAACCTCACCGTGTTCAGTCTGGTAAACAACTTTTCCATCTTTTAGTTCAGGTTTACCAATAAGAGGAATAACTAAATCTTCCGCATCTCCTTTTGTTTCTCTCGGTTTGAGGATAATACCGTCCTCATCAAAAAATGCTTCATATGATCTGTCCTTAATGATAAACGTAGCACCCTCTCTAACTGGATAGTGTGATACTTTTTCAATAATCTCACCTACATTAAACGGCGCTACAATACTTTGACATGACTCATCATTGGTTTGTGCATAACAGAGGTTCTGAGGATATGATAAAAATACACCACCAATGCCTGCAATTAATATGACTGATTTTAGCAAAGCAGCATTTTTCATTTCCACTATAATAAGTATACACAGATTTTTAAAATTGTCAAGACTTAAGTATCAACCGGATACGGACCCTGATATTTGTATTATCTAAAAAGTATAATTTTCAACATATAACAGCTATTACTCCTAGATCTTGAGGGTCAATCGAAATTGACCCTCAAGATCGGTTTTCCTACCTTACTACCAACATTTTTTTCTGACCTGAAAAATCACCTGCCTGGAATCGATAGAAATAGATACCATTGGCGACGTAATTCCCTGCATCATCCTGACCGTCCCACCTTATGATACGCTCGCTAATCTTCTTTATCTGGCTTTACAATTTTGTGTTTCTTTATTAAATACCTCAAGGTTTTTTGGGTCACTCCTAACTCTTTGGCAGTATGTGTTATATTCCAATGGTTACTTACGAGGGTCTGGAGAATACACTCTCTTTCAACTTCATCCCTTGATTCTTTCAATGACTTACCCTTTTTAAACTTCGATATTACCAAACCGAGGTCCTTTGCGTCGATAAAATAATCTGTACACATAATCACTGCACGCTCAATACGATGGATGAGTTCGCGGACATTTCCAGACCACGGATGCTTCATCATTGCCTTTATCGCATCCTTGGTAAAACCCTTAAACTTCCTGCTGTATCGTTTGTTCATTTGATCTAAATAATATGAACTGAGCGGTTCGATGTCTTCGGTATGTTCTCTTATTGGTGGTAAATTGACGGATGCAACGCCCAACCGATAAAAGAGGTCTTTACGGAAATTACCTTTTTGAACCTCCTCTTCTAGATTTTTATTAGTCGCCGCGATCACCCTCACATCAACCTTGACCGGTGTCTTACCGCCGATTCGATCAATTTCCTTTTGCTCAATCGCTCGTAAAATTTTGATCTGGAGGTACAAAGGTAAATCACTGATTTCATCGAGGAATATCGTTCCTCCCTGAGCGACTTCAAATTTACCCCTATGTTGCCTGTAGGCACCTGTAAATGCACCCTTCTCATAGCCAAAGAGCTCGCTCTCCAAGAGATTATCAGGTATTGCTCCACAATGTACCACAATGAATGGCTTGTCTGCCCTCGTACTCTCCTCATGAATTATTTTGGTAACGAGTTCTTTTCCAGTACCTGTCTCACCAGTAATTAAGATTGTCGCATCAGTTTTAGCGAGTCTCAATACAGTCCTCCTCACCTCGCTTATCGCTTGAGCATCCCCGATGAGTTTGACTTCACCGATCTTGTCTTCTTTACGTAGACCAAATACCGCAATTTGGTTTCCACCTTTATTTTTGGCAACAAAAAGTGCATGGTCAGCCTCAACTATAATATTTTCACTATCGACAATTTTCTCAATTGGGAATGTAGAAATTCCAATGCTCGCAGTTATTGAAATAGTTTCTTTTCCGATAGTGAACTTCAAATCTGTAATCTCCCTCTGCAATCTCTGTGTGAGTTGTCTGGCTCCGTGTATTCCACT
>Ga0111226_1039_pt1 | contig 14934 bp, 8 predicted proteins | sample DeeMarSWOR152_54_FD_80390 | JGI IMG/M metagenome (GOLD analysis project Ga0111226, IMG submission 80390) | candidate division TA06 bacterium DG_78 | reverse complement strand
CGCAATTTTATCGATTTCATCAACGAATATAATACCCGATTGTTCGGTTCTTTTACGTGCTTCATTGACTACTTCATCCATATCAATAAGCTTCTCGGCTTCTTCATTCTGAAGATAGCGGAGTGCTTCTTTGATTGGCATTTTTCGTTTCTTTTTTCTCTTCGGCAATTTACCACCAAATGCATCTTCGAGTGCAACACTTAACTCCTCAACACCCGCTTGACTAAACACTTCAACAAACGGAATACTAGCCCGTGATACCTGGAGTTCAACAATGCGCTCATCGAGTGCACCCTGACGTAGCCGGGCCCTCATTTTGTCTCTCGTTGTTTTATCTAATCCACTCACAGGAGCAGCTTTATTCTCGCGGTTCAGTTTGGACGGCATTGGTAAGAGAATATCGAGAATCCGTTCCTCTGCAAATTGTTTTGCCTTCTCTTCTACCAGCTTGTTTTTTTCTTGACGGATCATATTGACTGAAATCTCAATAAGATCACGTACCATTGATTCAACATCTCTACCCACATAGCCAACCTCTGTAAAACGAGATGCCTCAACTTTGATGAACGGTGCGTGTGCAAGTCCGGCTAACCTGCGGGCGATCTCAGTCTTGCCAACACCGGTTGGGCCAATGAGTATGATATTGTTAGGGTATATCTCGTCTTTTATCTGACCAATCACCCGCTGTCTACGCCATCGGTTACGTAAGGCAATTGCAACTGCCTTTTTCGCTTCAGACTGTCCAATAATATAGTTATCGAGGCGAGATACAATTTCGTCAGGTGTTGGAAATGTGTCGAGTTTCATCCCCTTTTGATGCGACACGTCTTCCATCACCCTGATTATAGTGAATAATCTAAAGTTGTCAAGACTCGAAGGCGATAGCTACTTAAGTCTATTTCTCTGCTCAACCATGATGTTGACACGTAATCTTATCTATGTAAAATTTACATATGACACGGTTAGTAAATATTGTAATAACATCATTATGCTGGATACAGCTCGTAAGAGCGATTGATGTCAACGCTGTTTTTCATAATCCAAACGATATCCTTTATGTCAATCCGGTTGCCGGACAGATAACACTAAAAACAAAAAGAGGTAGTGTTATCAAAGCAGATATCGTTATTGACTCTCAATCTGTAAATATGGAGATCATACATCAAGAAGAGCAATTTGAATATTTTGTGGCTAATCTGAATAGATTCGACACAACACTCACCTATCACTTTATCTTAAGGAGTGCACAAGATACGATAAAATTTCCTGTTTCTGGTACATTTAAAGCCAAGGCTCCACTATTTGAAACTCCACGATGGGCTTCTGGAAAAACGTATTATACTATCTTCCCGGATGGTTTTTACAATGGTAACCTCACGAATGATCCACTCAATAAACTCACATGGGGTGAAAAACCAGAAAATTGGCGTCCGTATGGTGGTGATTTACCGGGCATACGACAAAAAATTGCTTACATAGACTCACTCAATCCTGATATCATACTGTTACAGCCAATTTTTAGTGCACTGTCTAACCATAAATTAGATCCGATCGACTATATGACGCTCGACCCTTCATTTGGTGATACGCTCGATTTGAAAACACTCATTGATGAAGTACACAAGAAGGATAAAAGAATTGTTTTGAATGTTACATTCACCCACACTGGTAACGATTTTCCTGTATTTACGGATATTGTCAACAAAGGTGCGTTGTCAAAGTATGTTGATTGGTACATAATAGATGAAATACCAATAACAACATCACCGCCAAACTACGAGTGTTGGCGTTCAGATTACCGTTTTCCTAAATTAAATTTACATAATTCTGAAGTTATCAACTATCTCATCAGTTATTTGGATTACTGGAAGCGTTTTGGGTTTGATGGTTTCTATATTGGTGAGAGTAAAACAATTGATGCCGATTTTGTTAAGATAGTACGTCAGCATTTAAAATCAAAATATCCAGATATTCTCTTACTTGGAAGTGGTTCATTACCCGTGAAAGGTGAGGGTTTTGACGGTTGCCCAAATTGGGCATTAACTGATTTAATAATAAAATATTTTATCCAAAACACAATAACGACAAGTGAATTTGACAGTAGTCTACGAAATCTTTTGTTCTTCAACCCACCACAGTCTAATTGCATAAATCAAATCACTCTTTCGACCAATGATAGAAGAATCTGCCACATCGCAAAAGGATCTATCGTGAAAAACCTCTTTGCGTTCATCTTCACCTTCTGTGGATCACCTGTCATCGTATATGGAGATGAAGTAGGTATGTCTGAATCTGCGCGTCTTAACCTCGGCAGTTTTACGTGGGATACTGAAGCGCAAAATCGTGAGTTACTTAATGAAATTAAGGAACTCATTAAAATACGGAAAACGAATCCTCAAATCTCGCAAAAACATTTCTTCACCCTCTACGTGAATGATATCAACAAAGTGTACGCGTATGACCGTGGGGGTTTGATTGTTGTATTAAACTCTAGTGACGCACAATCTTTCGTCAGAGTTCCAGCCTGGGATGGTGTGTATATCGATTTACTGAGTGGTGAAAAACTAATTGCTGACTCGCAAGTATTACGGTTATCTATCGATCCAAAATCGTACCGTATTTTAAGACGTGAAACTTAAACTCCACTCAAATTTTAGTCCAAAAGGTGATCAACCAAATGCAATTGAGCGCTTGGTTGACAGTTTCGTGAAGGGCTATAAATTTCAAACACTTTTAGGTGTAACCGGCTCAGGCAAAACGTTTACGATCGCCAATGTGATAGAAAAAGTTCAAAAACCAACACTCGTCATTTCCCATAACAAAACGTTAGCAGCACAGTTATACAGTGAACTCAAATCATTTTTCCCTGACAACGCAGTTGAATATTTTATTTCATATTATGATTACTATCAGCCTGAGGCATATGTGCCAGCGAGCGATCTCTACATAGAAAAGGACGCATCGATAAATGAAGAAATTGAAAGACTTAGGCTCCGGGCTACTTCTAATCTACTTTCGCGACGCGACGTCATAATTATTGCATCAGTTTCCTGTATTTATAATATCGGTTCGCCAGATGAAGTAAAGGAACTGGTTGTCTTTTTAGAAAAAGGAAAAGAAAAAGGAAGAGATTCATTGCTCGATTCATTAGTATCAATTCAATACAAGCGAAATGATATTGAATTTTCTCGGGGAACATTTCGAGTGCGTGGTGATATTGTTGATATATATCCTGCAGATGAACAGTACGGAATACGCGTCGAGCTGCTCGATGACACGGTCGAAAAAATCCAAATTTTTGATCCAACCTCGGGTCATGTTAAAGAAGAACTGGACAATATTATAATATTTCCGGCAAAGCACTTTATTACAACCCAACCGAGGATTGAAGAGGCTGTTAAAAATATCAAGGTTGAACTTGGCGAACGAATTAAAACCCTTACGAGCCAAGGGAAACTATTGGAGGCGCAGAGATTACAACAGAGAACAAATTTTGATATAGAGATGCTTGTAGAACTGGGTTACTGCTCAGGCATCGAAAACTATTCCATGCACCTCTCAGGCCGGGAACCCGGAGAACGACCATTTTGCTTGATAGATTATTTTCCAAAGGATTATTTAATGATTATCGATGAATCCCATGTGACCATTCCTCAACTTAACGGTATGTATGAAGGCGACCACTCGCGTAAAGCAAACCTCGTTGAATACGGTTTTCGATTACCTTCGGCATTAGAAAATAGACCACTTAAATTCATTGAATTCGAATCACTCATCAACCAGGCAATTTGTATCTCTGCAACGCCAGCTGAATGGGAAGTAGAAAAATCTAAACGCCGTGTTGTTGAACAAATTGTTCGACCTACAGGCATTGTAGATCCTAAGGTCACAATCAAGCCGGCAAAAAATCAGGTCGATGATTTAATCGGAGAGATTCAAATGAGGGTAGATAGTAGAGAGCGAGTCCTTGTCACGACACTCACCAAAAGGATGGCTGAAGATCTTGCGCAGTACCTCAACGAGATCGGGATAAGGGTGAGATATATGCACTCTGAAATTGATGCGATTCAACGTGTTGAAATTCTGAGGGGACTGAGGCTCGGCGAATATGATGTGCTCGTCGGCATTAATCTTTTAAGAGAAGGACTCGATCTGCCAGAAGTCGCACTCGTTGCTATCCTCGATGCAGACCGAGAAGGATTTTTGAGAAGTGAACGTTCATTAATTCAAACTGCTGGACGAGCAGCACGAAATGTCCGTAGTGAAGTAATAATGTATGCGGATGAAATCACAAGCTCCATGCGGAGGGCAATCAAAGAGATGGACAGACGTAGAAATAAACAGATTAGATATAATAAAAAATACAACATTACACCTAAGAGCATAGTAAAAACGCACGACGAGATTATGAAAGCAACATCGGTTGCTGATCGTATAACAAAATATGACCACAAGGAGGAACTGAGTATCGACGAAATCGGACGACTCTATAAAGAGATGGAAGATGCAGCGTCGTTGCTCGAGTTCGAGCGTGCTGCGGAAATACGCGATAAAATAAAACAACTTAAACGTAAACTGGAGCGGAGCGAAGGGAGGAAACATCGTCAGAAAAATTATTCGAAGAAATAAAGAATTACGGCAATTCCGTAAAATAGTAAAGGCTTCCTTAAAAGAAGATATTGGCAGAGGAGATATTACAACAAACACTATTGTACACGAGAGCGCACGAACGTTGGGCATATTATTTCCCAGAGAAGATGGTATCTTATGCGGCATCGACCTTGCCCAAATGGTATTTGAAGAAATTGATGAACACATTGATTTTCAAAAAAAGATGCATGATGGTGATGCATTTTCTGCAGGAATGACCATCGCTACTATTACTGGATCTGCTCATGCTTGTCTTAAGGGAGAACGGACTGCTCTTAATTTTCTGCAACATCTGAGCGGAATTGCCTCACTGACAAAAAGATTTGTCAGTGCAACAGCAGGTCATGTCAAAATATTAGACACACGGAAGACATTACCTGGGCTACGGATTATTGAGAAGTATGCAGTACGTGTAGGAGGTGGTTACAACCATCGCTTCGGTCTCTATGATATGGTTTTGATAAAAGACAATCATATTGAGATTGCAGGCAGTATTACTAATGCGGTTAATGCGGTGAGAGAAAAAAAGAAGAGGACATTTATTGAAGTCGAGGTGAGGACATTTGATGAGTTGCAAGAAACGCTTGGTTTAAAGGTTAATAGAGTGATGCTCGACAACATGACCTTACACCAGATACAACGCTGCGTCGAAATAGTGCGAAAGAGCACTACTAACGTGGAAATTGAAATAAGTGGTGGTATCAATCTCAGCACTATCGAAGAATTTGCCAATTGTGGTGCAGATTTTATATCTGTAGGAGCACTAACCCACTCAGCTCGAGCAATTGATATCGCCTTAAAACTGAAAATGTTAGGCGAATGTGAATCCTGAGAAGTTTTTAGACTCTTTAATTGATTATGAGAAGAGGCACGGTTATAACTACAGTCTTAAGAAATACGTTAAATTCCTACTAAGAATAGACGCACCCCATAGGAAATTAAAAAATACAATACTCATCGGAGGCACAAAAGGTAAAGGTTCTACTGCAGCAATCCTTAACTCATGTTTAATAGCTAATGGCTACAGAGTTGGATTATATACGTCACCCCATCTCGAAAAAGTATATGAAAGAATAAAAGTCAATAATATCAATATTTCGAGAAAACAATTAGGAACACACATAGATTATATGAAACCCCACATCCGAAAAGAAAGGGGGATTCGGACATTTTTTGAAGTGCTGACAACTGTCGCCTTTCTCTATTTTTTAAAAAAGAAAACGGATTTTTCGATTTTCGAAGTCGGACTTGGAGGCAGGCTCGACGCAACGAATGCAACGACTCCTTTGGTATCAGTTATCACAAAAATCGGTTATGATCACACCCAATCACTAGGTAACACATTATCTCAAATTGCTCAGGAAAAAGCAGGTATCATTAAAAAAGGAATTAGATTAATTACAACTCATCAACGCCCGAGTGCAGCAAAAGTTCTGAAAAAAATTGTGAATCTAAGAAGAACGTCCATTATATTCGCTGAGGATAAGCATACTATTAACGTAATGAAAGAATCGATCAGGGGTAGTCATGTGAGGATTACCGGTGAGATTGGTACATTCAATGCATTCTTACCTCTGACTGGAACACACCAGATTGAAAACCTCCTCATCGCTTTAGCTGTATTGAGTGAGTTGAAAACGATGGGGTTTCATATCGAACCAATTGCTGTAAAGAGAGGTATTCAAAGAACAGAATTACACGGCAGATTTGAAATCGTTTCTCATAAACCCTTGATAATCTATGATTGTGCTCATAATCAAGATTCCTTTGAGGCATTAGATAGAAACCTTGCCTTCCTCAAGACAAGAAATGTATTTTTAATCTTCGGTTGTAAAAAAAATAAGACTATAGGCTATTGTTTACAAAATATATTTCCTCAGGCGAGAGAGGTTGTGCTTGTACCAATAGGCAATCCATTGGGGATGGACCCGAGTGATGTTTACAAAATAGCAAAAAAGTATCAAAAAAATCTTATTATCGAACCATCGGTAAAACAAGCCGTTCGCCATTTAAAAGCAAAAATATGCAAGAACTCTGCCATTGTTATCACCGGTTCTTTCTATCTCTGGCCAAAAGGGTAGTAGATTAGTCCCACTTCATAATAGTATTATTCATTATTGATCATTCAGTTGTGGTATCTTGACAAAATATCTCCGTAAGTTATAATTAAAATAGAGCCAGATTATGAAACGAACAATAATTGACAACCGTTATACAATTTTGAAGAAACTTGGTGCTGGTGCTACAGGAGTTGTCTACAGGGTTGAGGATTTAAAAACTAAGAGAATTATCGCCTTAAAAATTTTGTATAAGCAGAAAACCTCATCTGAGGCGGTACTACGTTTTAAAAGAGAATTTAGATTACTCACTAGACTACACCATCCAAATCTCTGTTCAGTATATGATTTCGGAAGCCTCAAGGACGATAGATGCTATTTTACCATGGAATATATTGATGGTCAGGATATTTTCGAAGCAACAAAAAGGTTAGACTATAAAAAGGTATTTCCTTTGATTGTACAGCTCTGTCGTGTTTTAGAATATATCCATTCCAAAGGCTTAATTCATTACGACATAAAACCTAGTAATGTTCTTATCCACAAGTCATGCGAAAACAGTGTCAAGCTTATGGACTTCGGGCTTACTGGTGAGCAACGTATAAAAGGTGGTGCACTGATTAAAGGCACGTTTCCTTACATTGCGCCTGAAGTGATAAAGGGATTGGCAGTCGACCACAGAACTGATCTCTATTCCTTAGGTGTATTGTTATATGAGATCTTTACGCGCAAGCCATTTCGCGGAAAGAAGGAAAGCTTTGTCACTCTTCTTCAACAAAGAGTACAACGTAGCTCAGCATTACCATCGAACATCGTTACCAACATGCCGAAACAATCAGAACAATTAATCATGCAATTACTTGCTATTGAACCTGCTGCACGCTTTAGTCGTGCCAATGAGATAATCGAAGAGATAAACAAGCTCAGCCACTTGAAATTTGAGCTTGAAACCGAGAAAACGCTTGAGGGATATCTTATGAGTAGTCGCTTTGTCGGTCGTGATAAAGAGATGGAGATGTTACAGTCGCTGTATGAGCAAGCGCGGAACGGTAAAGGCAAGGTTGTTTTGGTAACTGGAGATGCAGGTATTGGCAAGAGCAGGTTATTAAAAGAGTTTAAAATATTTGTCCAATTGCAGCACAGCCATAATTTCATCGGCTATGTCCACAGAGATACTACTCAGGCATTAGAGCCATTTTATGATATTTTTAAAGAACTGATTAATTATATGATGGATGAAGTTGACTTGTCCCGGTCCAGTAAGTTGAAGACTACGTTTGCTGTTCTCTTTAAAATATTTCCCGATATACCAGATAGACATTTGAAAAAAAATGTGCCGAGACTTGCTTCTCTAATGCCCCAACAGGAAAAATTGAGAAATTTTGAGGCACTCTCTAAGTTGATTGGATATTGTGCCACAATGCTTGGTGAAATCGTTATATTGCTTGAGGATCTGCACTGGGCCGATGATCTAAGCACGCAATTTTTAGAATACCTTAGCCGTAATATTGCTGAAAGCAATATTTTCATTTGTGGCACCGCTCGTGAACAGGAGTTGGAAGAAAATCAAGCCCTCCAAAAAATGATACGCAATTTAAAAGATGATGGATGCTTTAATCAAGTTGGACTCAGTTCCTTAAAATTTAAAGACCTTTATTCATTTTTAGATTCGACAATAACACGCGGTTCTAACTCCCCCGAACTCGTCCGGTATCTCATGACAAAGAGTGGAGGTAATCCATTCTTTGTCGAAGAGATAATGAGGACACTGTTACAAAAGAGAGGCGTGAGTATTGGCGAACCCATGAGAATAGAAGATTTCAAGCAAATAGTAATTCCTGAAACGATAGAAGACATAATTTTAAAGAGAGTAAAGGATTTAGATATTAATTCACAAAAGGTTCTTAACTATGCGGCGATATTTCTCAAAGGATTTACATACGATGTAATGAAACGATTGAACAAGTTAGATGATACCGAGTTATCACGTACCCTATGGAATTTAACAAGAAAACAGGTTTTAATTGAGAAAGGTAATACCTTTCAATTTTATCATACGACACTCCAGGAATCGTTAAATAAACGATTAAGTCCCCGAAACAAAAAAAGGTTGAATTATAACGTAGGTAAAGTTCTAGAGAATATTAACAAAAGAAACTTAGAGCAAGTGGTTGAGGATTTGGCATTTTATTTTATTAACGCAAGAGACCATAAAAGAGGAGTACGATATGGCATCAGAGCAGCAAAAAAGTGCCGAGAGCGGTACGCCAATGAACAGGCAATTAGATTTTATAAGAGTACACTTGAACTTTTGAGTGATAAGAATCCGAGTTTACGATTTGACATCTTACAAAAACTAGTACATATGGGGGCTACTGTCGGTTTCTATGATGATATGGTTGAACATGGTAATGAAGCATTAAGCATAGAGGTTGGACCAATTGACAAAAAAATTGATATTATTCTCGAATTCGGTACATTTTATGTGAAGAAAGGACGGCTTGATGAGGCATCACATATTTACCAGAGGGGAATGAGACTTCTGAAGAAGATGAAGGGAAGTAGATTGAAAACCCTTTTAGAGGCAAATATCAATGCGTACATTTGCAGACTATACTTAGCGAAAGGAGATTACAAGAATGCACGTAGGTTTGATTTTGATGCGTTGAAACTCGTGAAGGGGTTAAAAGGAAAACAAGCAATAAAGTTGCAAGCCCGCGTGTATAATACTATGGGGATTATTGAAAGAACTAAAGGGTATTATGGTAGAAAACCAGATTATGAAAAAATTGTTTCTTATTATAAAAAATCTTACACGTGTTACAAAAAGGTGAAAGATGAGTATGGTGTTGCCACGGTTTTAAATAATCTTGGGCGTGTTTATCGTGATAAGTTTGGTTTTAAGAAAACTTTCATTTACTATCAGAAATCAATACGAATATTGGAGAAGATAGGAGACCAACATGGCATATCGATGGGGTTATCCACGACTGGAGATTTTTTAAGAGAAAAAGGAAATTATGCGAGGGCATTACAGTATTATCAAAAAGCACTTTCCATTGCAAGAAAAATTGGTATCGCTTCTCGTATAGGTCGTTCACTTGGGGGCATAGGCCGTTGTTTTCTGCAACTCTGTGAATATAAAAGGGCAAAAGATTATTTTGAAAAATCATTGAAGATTTATAACACTATGGGTTGGAATGCCAGTAAATCTAATATGGAAAAGTGTATTGGCGAAGTATACCAGGCGATGGGAGATTATATGTCAGCCCTTAACTTCTATAGAAAGTCATTGAGAATTTCAAGAAATACGAATCATCACCTTTGTCTTGCCAATTCATTCACTAAAATTGGTTCAGTATTTATGGAGATTGGTGAATTTTCAAAAGCAAGGAGATATATAAAGGATGGACTAAGGACGGCAAATACTCTCGAAATGAGACGAATTGTGATTGAAAATTACATTTTGTTGTGTCAAATTTACAAAATAATGGAAGATTATGCTTCAGCAAAGGATTATTGTAAGCAAGGAATAAAAATGGCTAAAGAATTAGGGATGAAACCACTATTACTTCAGTTATTTATTTTACTCGCAGAACTTCATTACCATGAAGGTAAGTATGTGGAAAGTATTAAGATTGTCAATAAGGCAGAAAATTTAGCGAAAAAGATGGGTACAAAGGATTTATATGCTGAAGCGTTGTTGATTAAAGTGAAAAATGAACTCAAACAGAGTAGGTTGTCAAAGGTAGAGTTTATTAAAATATTAGATGAAGCGAAAGGTATTGTTGAAGAGATCGGTTGTCCCGAGATTCTCTGGAAAGTTTATTTTGAATATGGTAGATTTTCCGAGAAATATAGAGAATATTACGAGGCATTAAATCATTATGAGAAATGTATTGTTATATTTAAGGATGTGGTTGATAAGATAAAATATGAATCTTTTAAAAAAAGTTATTTAAACCGACCTGACCGACATGCAGTTTTTAGTGCGGTCAATGCATTATATGCGAGAAATAAGGAAGGTTTTTTTACTAAGTAAAATTAATGAAACAAAGGAGGTAAAAATGAAGATATGGGAAAAAATATTCCCGCCCAGAATTGCGATATTGATTTTAGCAGTTATCCTATGTGTTCTATTTCTGCATGGAAAAAGATCTGCACAAAATCCTGCATCTCTAAGGGTAAAAATACATAGCGAGGAAACAGATGGAGTATTTACAAAAGACCAGAAAATGAGCGAACCAATTTTAGCAAAATATACTTCAAATCGAAATGATGGTACTTTTGAATTTAAAGGTTATCTTAGAGAAGATGTAAATAATCTTTCGGTAAAATCTCCTGCCCGAGTGTCACCAGGCATGGTTTATAGCCGTGATAGTGTTGATTTCCAGATAGTAGATTCTCTTTCTAGACCCAATTCTGGAGGTCCTGTTGTTATCGGAGATAGCGACCATGATAGTTTAATGGAAATTATTTATGAAATATTCCAGCCAGGTTTATATCCACTAATCATCTACGAATATAATCCAGGAACACAAAAATTCGATTCGGTCTGGACTATTGGTGATTCTTTACCAATTTTTGATATTGGAGATATTGATGGAGACAATAAGACCGAGGTGCTCACGCAATACAAAGATTCTATTCGAGTCTATGAAAGTGTAGACAGTACTTCATATCCTTCAGCTTTAACTTGGTCTCATGTATTACCCATGAATATTCATTATCATGGGCAGATAGTAGATTTAGACCAGGATGGCAATAAGGAGATTTTAATTCGTGAATGTACTGGTCCCACTACTTATCGTATTAAAATATATGAATGTATCGGTGATAATCAATTTGATTCAGTTTTTGCCTCTCCTATCTACAGCTATAATGGGAGAAACCGCGCCGTGGGTGATTTTGATCAAGATGGCAAAATGGAGTTTACAGCGATGGATGGGAATATAATACAGGTTTTCGAAAATCAAGGAGATAATATATACTCAGAAGTTTGGGAATATGACTGGCAACAACTGAATTGTCAATCTACTCATGGTGACGATGTGGATAACGACGGATTGCCTGAAATTATATATGGAGGAAATACCGACAATAACGATTACTTCGCTATTTTCGAAAGAGCGGCGGATGATAGTTTTACCATTTCTTGGGACACAATAATCCCTGGTCTAGGATCAGGAGTCCTTGCGAATGTAACCACAGGAAATGTTTCCTTCGGACCAAAACAAGAACTGGTATTAACTGCATATGATCAATGGCATGTTTACAGGTGTACTGGTAATGATCAATATGAATTTGTATACTCGTATGCTTTTGGTGTTGGTCATGGATTATGGGGGAATACGTCAGCGGCAAATGTTGATGGCGATTCCAGAGACGAAATCATAGTTGGGTCTCAATATACTGGTGGATTGTTTGTCTTCAAAGATATAAATATGGAGGCCGATACTACTCCGCCCACAATATCAATTCTTTTTCCTACTCCTGAAGATACGATTGAAACAGACAGTGTTGTAATTTACGCATATTATCAAGATAATCCTGGAGGAGTGGGAATTGATACGTCTTGTACAGATCTGACTATGAATGATGATACCCTGTCCGCCGTGGTTACTGATACAATGATTTCTTATCTTGCTGAGGATTTGGATGACACTACGTATACTCTTATGCTCGTGGTTTCTGATCGTGAAGGCAATTCAACCGACAGTACTTGGAATTTTTATGTGAATGCGGTCACAGTAAAAGAGCAAAAAGAAACTCAGCAGCTTAATCCTCATTCTCTCATGCTCTATCCCAACTGTCCCAATCCGTTTAGTCAGATGACTGAAATCAAATTCCAGATACCAAACAGAGAGACCGATAGCCCCCTGAATGTAACCATTGTTGTATACGACGTCACAGGTCAGCGTGTGAGAAGTCTAGTGGATAAGGAATTTAGCTCCGGAACGTACACTGTTACATGGGACGGTAAGGATGAGTCTGGTGAATATGTGAGTGCGGGTGTATATTTTTATAGACTAAAGACAGACAGATCTGGTATTGTACGAAAGATGTTGAAATTGAAGTGAATTAGCTATCAGCTGTTGCAGGAATAGACAAAACATACGACAATCATCTTATTTTGGTGCTAATATCGTCTTGCAGATAAAATTTTTTCTTTGTTAATTCTTCTGTAATTCAAAAGCAACGTAATGAACCTTTTAAATCCTTTTTCATTTTCTCGAATTCTTGTTTTGAGATTTCTCCCTTTGCATACCTCTTTTTGAGTATCTCCAGTGGCGTCTCTTCATCCTCTTTTGGTATTGATTTCTGTCCTCTGATAATAAAGTAAGCTACGCCGCCGATTATTAGTATCAGAGCTATCTACATTAACAAACCTCTATAACCATAATCCATAATGAAAACCTTTCTTTTACGAAACCGTAATCCATTATCACCTCCTTTTTTATAGTATTAACAACACGCCACTTATCAATCGAAAAATAGGCGACCCCGCTCGGTATATCCACCCTGTTTCCATAGGAGGGAATATGGAAACATGCATAGTGAGATTATCCTCACGGGGTCATTATTATTCATATTGCCAAAATTGGTATGTTTATAAAAGTGTTTACTACCATAACTACCTCCCCACACGCTCGGAAGCAATAGTGCTTGCCTCTAATCTTATGACACATTAATACCCATAAGGTTAACTGGTAAATAGAAGATATTGCACACCAGTAAATTCCTCCGATTAATCGACCTGACTACTGAATGGTTGCACCTTATTGAAAATTATGTATACTACGTACATGTCAAAGCCGCCGTCAAAAGTTGTATACACTACCATCATAAAAAAATTAAAATCATCAGCCAATCCTGAGGCAGTTGCAGGAATGGCACGGTATGGAATCAATCCTAAAAAGAACTACGGGATATCGGTTACTACACTGAGAAAAATGGCATGGGAAATCGGAAGAGACCACCAATTAGCTCAAAAGCTCTGGAAAACTGGCATACGTGACGCTCGCATACTCGCTGCCTCAATTGACGATCCACAACTCGTTTCTGAAAAACAGATGGAGCAGTGGGTGACTGACATTGATTCTTGGGATGTGTGTGATCACTGTTGTGGTCATCTCTTTGATAAAACGCAATTTGCCTATAAAAAAGCAGTGGAATGGAGTATCCGAAGCGAACCCTTTGTAAAGAGGGCTGGGTTTTCATTAATTGCATGGTTATCTGTTCACGATAAAAAAGCCGATGACAAAAAATTTTTAGCATTTTTACCAGTAATATCGAGGGAGTCGATAGATAACAGAAATTACGTCAAAAAAGCAGTCAACTGGGCACTACGGCAGATCGGTAAACGCAATCAATTTTTAAACAGAAGGGCAATCGAGACCGCCACACAGATTCAGACAATAGATTCGAAGAGCGCTCAATGGATTGCTGCTGATGCATTTCGGGAATTGACGAGTCCTGCAATCCAAAAAAGAGTGAGAAACAAAAAATAATAGTGTCTAGTATAATCGAATAAATGAAAGAGGAGATTGGACACATTGATTTAATTGAGCGTGCTTGTGATGGTGATGAGCATGCTTGTCAAAAACTCCTGAATCTATATAAAGGAAGGATTTTCAGTTATGTATACCGCATGGTGAGAAATTACCATGATGCTGAAGACCTTACATTTGATACCTTTATTCGGTGTTTTAAAGCTCTGCATCGATTCGATCGAACCAAACAGTTCTCTACCTGGTTATTCACCATAGCGCACAATTTGGTGATAGATTTCTACAGAAAAAATAAGCAGGAGTATGAATATTTTGATGAAAAACATGCAATTAAGGATGATTTTGTCTATGATTACGAAAAAAAGAAAAAATTAGAGAAAATCGAACGAGCCCTAACAAAATTACCTGCTTTAGATCGTGAAATCGTTATCCTCTTCCATAAAGAAGAGTACTCTTACCAGGAAATCAGCGAAATTGTGAAACTTCCAGTCACCACAATAAAAACCCGGCTGCATCGAGCACGGAAAAAGCTGCAACAGCTGGTCCATGAGAATAGATGAACCCAGCCCATAATGACATGAGCTGGGTGAAACTTTTGCCGAGCTGATACGTATTACATAGTGATGAAGCACAAAGATATCGAAAAACTGATACAAAAGAGTCTTGACCGAGAGACAACACAGCAAGAAGAGCAAACACTCCGCTCTCACCTGTCT